>Ga0315279_10004008_pt1 | contig 19987 bp, 16 predicted proteins | sample YL17G06_20_MG_FD_203694 | JGI IMG/M metagenome (GOLD analysis project Ga0315279, IMG submission 203694) | Sediment microbial communities from Yellowstone Lake, YNP, Wyoming, USA - YL17G06_20 | ecosystem: Environmental > Aquatic > Freshwater > Lake > Sediment | place: USA: Wyoming | collected... | reverse complement strand
TCCTTTGTCCTCGTTTCGAGGTTCTGAATGTGACTGTCTTTGAGGTGAAGCTGATTCTCGAGGTCCTTTGTCCTCGTTTCGAGGTTCTGAATGTGACTGTCTTTGAGGTGAAGCTGATTCTCGAGGTCCTTTGTCCTCGTTTCGAGGTTCTGAATGTGACTGTCTTTGAGGTGAAGCTGATTCTCGAGGTCCTTTGTCCTCGTTTCGAGGTTCTGAATGTGACTGTCTTTGAGGTGAAGCTGATTCTCGAGGTTTGCTGAAGATATTGCATTGGTGCGATACCACGGCAGGTGTCTCTCCATCAGTGGCCTCGAACTGTCGGCGGTACTTTGCGAGGCCCATCGTAGCAATCTGTTGTAGTCACCATGCATCACTTCCGGAAAGGACGATTGCAGATCGGGGCGGGCGTGGTAGATGGTGAGAAGGGTGGACAACGGATCCGAAGTGTCTTGTGTCATGAGGAAGTTGCTGACAAGCCGCCTTTGGCGTTTGACTCGCCGGAGCCTCGCCTGCATTCTCCCAGGTCTAGCAGTCACCGCGAATTGGTAGATAGTCGCATCGGGGTCCGATTCTATGGCTCGAATCAGATCTGGTGGGTACTTCCCGACGTCGACTTTCAGGCGTTCGGCCGCGTGAATTGGCAGTTTGATTTCCTTGACTAATTGAACTGAGTATCCTGAAACGGCGAATAGCTCGACCAAGGTCTTACGAGTGTAGAAGTGAAGATGGGTCGAATCTAGAAGGCCGGTTGGCTTTGTGTCGAAGTTACCGTCTAACATGAGCAGTCTGACGCTCCCGTGGGCAATGTTAGGTACAGTGGCGACGACACGTCCTGTCCGTTTCAGGCGCGGCCGTACACGTTTCAGAACCGCGCTCGGGTCTTTGAGGTGCTCCAGGACATCGCCAAACAATATCACATCGTACTTTTCGTCTTTCAAAGCCTTCCTGAGATCGAGGGTCTCGATATCTCCCTGTATAGTCCTGTTGGCATACCTTAGGGCCACTCGCGCAGCCTTCGCGTCGATTTCGACACACGTCACTTCGCATCCAAGTTGTCGAAGGGCCCTCGTTACGTAGCTAGTCGCGGGACCGATTTCGAGGACTTTCTTGTTGGCCCCGACCATGAGCACTTGTTGGGTTCGACTATCTCCCGTCTCTTCGAGGTCAACGTCTCTGAAGGAGTATCTAAGAGCCGAGCTGTCAGGACGACGACTCATGCTTCTCGTTCGTTTCTTGTTCCGAGGCCGTACCATACCATCACGAATCCTCAGGGAGTCGACAATATCCTTGGCGGGGTCTGGGTACCTCCTAGCTTTCCTAACCTTCTCGCAGATAAACACGTTGCAGGTTCAGACAATTCTTTCTCGGGAAGGCCAGGATTCCAGTGGGTAGCCGATCTAGAATACGCACCGCAGACATTATTACAACTGGCAGGTAGTTCTCGCTCCCTCTTATGATAATCGCAATCGGAATGGCGTCGAGAAACTGGTTGCTTTGTTCTTCTCCGGAAAGGAAACAGTATCGCGCATTGCAGTGAAACCTCCGTTGACCACTTTGCTCCCTGATGCTTGTAGTTGTTCTGGTCTTTTCTTGGTCTGCTGCGAAAGTAGAATCCCTACCTCCAGTACCAAGCTCAACAATTCTTTGTGTACCTGTGTAGCAATCATTTAGTAGAGGAGCGCCAAGTGCTGGTTGATATCGCTCCTCGCCTGTGCTCTTTCACGAAGGAAAGAGAGGAGCTGTCTCTTTACTTCGTCATCGCGAACACGGACGCCACACAAAGGGTTGTGGATCTAGGGTTGTGGCTGTCCTTCGCGTCGTTGAATCTGATGTATCGGGACTTTGACTGGCTATAGACCTCCATAAATCTCTAATTGGTTTCTCCCTGTCCAGTTGAGAATACGATCATCAATGATCGCTCAAAGGTACAATTCCTAAATTCACCCAACCCCGTCACACACCCTAGTCGAGTCGACAAGATGCCTCATGGAAAGGCGTCATCGTTCTTCGCTGGCTGTGCTCGAAAAGAATGTTGAGGATACGCTTCAACTCGATATGTTTGGCCGGCTGATATCTGCCATACCTCGCGTACATACTGGTGAGCATCTCTGTCTCGTTCGCAGCTGCATTCGCTTGGATATATCGTCGCCGAGCGTAGGTATCTTCGAGATTCAGAAGATTGCATAGAATGGCTCTCATGACAGCGACATCTCCGATCGGAGAGAGAACCGTAGGCTTTCCCTATCACCCAAATCTATGCCGGCAACCATCGCGTTCATACCGCCAACCTTCACCTTTCCTCTCTTCCTATCCGCCCTCATTCTTCTAGCCTGCATATTCTAGGCGGCAAGGCGACTCCACGCCTGACGGAGTCGCCCGAGAAGAGTCAGCCCGTTACAATTCAGTCACACCAAAGTACCCGACGACGAGAGCTGTGTATGTTCAGCTAGTGCTAGCATCCAACATTGAGCCGTTTTTCGTCGCCATTGGAATGATTTTGTCGTCAGGCCGCAGCCGTGACGTTCAGCATGTTCACATCGCGCCATGGGTCGATAGTAATGTTGCCGCGCCGTGCCTTGTCTGCATCGTTCTACGTTACAATATGCTTCCGCCATACCAGGAAAGATGTGATCATGCTAGCGTGGGGGATGACACTGTGCCTGCGGGTATTTGGGTCCACGTGGACCATGATCCGCCCCAAGTGCCAGAAGACCAGTAGATGCTATTATCCATCCCTCGCACCATCAAGTACACCTTTCCATTCGAAACTAGGACTGAAGGACCACTCGGCGTAGCTCCACCCGCAGGAGTCGTCCAACCAGCCCAGCTGGCGCCATTCCACATGTTCAAGTAAACCCCATTACTCATGCCCTGAACAGTCATGTACACCTCCGTATCTGAAACCGCAGCTAACCCAGGCTTTCCAGGTGTCGCGCCCGCAACCGGAAACCAACCATGAAACGTCATCGTGCTCCGCGTGATCCAACCAAAATAGATCCCATTACTATCCATCCCGCGCACCGCAAGGTAGATCGTTGAAGCGGTAACCGCCACCGCAGGCCCATCGCTTGTGGCACCCGGCAGAGGAATCCAACCCTGCCATACTCCACCGCTGTACGTGTTCAGGAAGATCCCACCACTCTTACCCGTCACCGCCGCGTACAGGTTACCACTGCTATCGGCAGCCAAACCAGGACCGGACAGCGTGGCCCCGGGCACCTGAGTCCAACCTGAAAACACACCTGAGCCAGCACTCACTGACCCAAAGAAAATACCATTACCAGCAGTGTTACCCGTACCCTCCACCATAAAATACAGCTGGCCACCACACTGAACCGCACCAGGACTCCCAGCAGTAAACCCAGGCAGCGCCGTCCAACCAGTCCATGTACCCATAACATCCTGACCATAAAAGATGCCACCACCCGAACCACGAACAGCCGAATTGAATATCGGTGTGACTTCCTTCTGGAATGTGGCTGTGTAAGTGGTTGGCCTACTTGGCACGGTTATTATGTGTGATTGAACGCCACCATCACTCCATCCGGTGAAAACGTATTGGCATCCTGTTCCGCAGCTTACAGGTGAAACCGCTGCGATCCTACGAGTGGAACCAATCACCCAAGTATGAGTATACGGCGTCGTCACGGCGACGTCATCAACGGTAACATATCCTGAACCTATTGGGTTTGAGGTAATAGTGATGCCTGAGACGTAGTAGTAGTAATCCAGCCACTCGTCCCAGTCGGTATCGATTGCGAATGAGCAATTCAAGTAGTAGGCTCTGTGCCAGTTCCACTCTGACATGTTCTCGGGAAAGTAGACCGACAAGCCGTGAGCGTGTTGGTAGTTCCACTGACTCGACAAAATCACAGTTGCGGTCAGATTGGATTTCACTTCATACGCAGCCGATCTGAGGTTACTGTCTGGAAACGAGTTGTAGATTCGATCAGCAAAATCATAGAGGTCGGCGTAGGGATTATAAACTTGCATATCGGGGTTAAGTTGGTCCCCGTAGCTCTCGGTTTTGTTTCGAGCGGTCTGGATTTGGGTCAAGTACTGTGTGTAATTTGCCTTCAGTCCTGTGGCGAAATTGTCCGTTGCTGCGACCAGTCCTGTGGAACGGAGCTTTGTCAGGTCAATGGCTGAACAAGTCACTAGAAACGAGTCGTACGACCAAATTGAGGCAAAGTCATTAACCACCCGCTTACCAATATCGGTTGATGTCATCGACGAATTAGATACGAGGCTGGCTAGAAAGCTCTGATAGACTAGATCTGACAGAGCTCCATGGCCCTGTCCTTCATAGCCAACCATCACATCCACGTATTCTGCAATCTGATAGGCCACCTCCAGACCCGCCATGTAGCATCCGTCAATGTACAAAACATCTATCTTGACACGAGCTGCGTCGAGCGCTCTGCCTAGTTCGGGTGTCGTCAAGAAATCGCCGTGATCATACATAAGCCCCCGTGGAGGCGCATTTGCATAATCCACTCCTTCGGGGGGCGCTGCCAGCTGCCCCGAAACGCCCACTGCTCCCGTTCCCACTGTTCCCACTGCTCCTTGCCCATGATCGAACAAGATCAAGAAGTAGTGATCAGCGGTGTAGTTCTCGACGCCCCATCGAATGAACGATGTCAGGGTCGTTAGATTACCCATGTCCTGTTCGTCCAAGTCCTGAACCGCATTCGTAGGTATCGGAGTCATCCCTTGTGTTATCAGGAACCGTTTTGTATCGTTCCAGTTGCCGTAGCTGCTATCAAATTCTGGGATTCTGTCCAGTTGAGCTAGAAGCGTGACATTAGAAGATGAGCCGACCTGAGACATGCTCATGAACTTCGCTATGGCATATTCTTCCAGTTCATTGTCACCATCCAAGTAGGCCATGACGGTCCAACGTGACTGATTCGTATTGATTTGTAGTGACTGATTTGTAGTGACTGTGCTTTGACCAGCCGGAACAACGGAGACATTCAGACCCAACATGAGCACGCAGATAAGGCTGCAAACATGCGATCTCTTCAACATCACCACTTCTTTACAACTCATTTCACAAGAAACTCGAAATTGCCACATTTTGCATACTGCCGGCTTTCGCTCACACGAGGTAGACTTCGGGACACGTTGGTTTGCAGAGTATCTGCAAGGCTCCGTTCATTGTAGCAAGTGTCAACGCTAGGTCTTCTAATTGTCAGAGTAACCTGCCCACGTGGAACCAAGACTCTTTTTGTGTTATATATGCTCTCTCTTGAACCTCAACTCCGGTCAGTCACCATCTGCTGCGCCTTCGTGAGATGGGCAATGGAATTCATCACAAGTCATGGACTCAGATGGTTGGGGGCAGGGAAAGGCTGAAAAGGAAAGTCGGAGCGAAGTTATGGTTATGTTCCTGAGAAGGATGCACGGTGGATCACGGAGGATGCCGGTCATCTGCAAAGGTCCGATGAGATGATGATCTTGCGCATACGTGAATTCGTGAAAAGGCATGAATTGCCTTTTGTGATTCTCCTTTTCACCTCGGTCGTCTTGGGATTCTTCTGGAGGCAGGTCTTTCTCGGCGAAGTCATTTTGCCATCTCATGTGCTATATCTTTTCTCTCCGTGGACGACGGTGCGTCCACCGAACTTCAACACAATGCCTCAGAACGATCTTCTTAGCGATGTTACAGTTGTATTCTACCCTTGGCATGGATTCGTATACGAGAACCTGAGGCGAGGCGTTCTGCCTATGTGGAACCCCTATCAAGGATGTGGGGCTCCCTTCATAGGAAATGACCAGTCAGCAGTGTTCTCCCCGTTCAACGTGCTATACTACTTGCTACCTTCCCAGACAGCATGGAACGCTTTCCAGATGCTGACGCTTTTCATTGCCGGATTTGGTACGTATCTCTACGTCAAGTCAATAGGCGTTGGCGGGATAGGCTCGACGGCCTCCGGCATCTCATTCATGTTCTGTGGTTTTCTGATAGCGTGGCTGGAGGGTACCACGGGTAGGACTGCCTGCTTCCTCCCCCTTATGTTCGTGTGCGCCGAGAGGCTTGCCGTCAAAAAGGACTTGACGAGTGCTGCTTTCCTAGGTGGGACAACAGGTTTACAGTTTTTGGCTGGTCACATCGAGACCTCTTTCTTTATTATTCTCGCAACTAGCCTCTACATCATATTCAGAATGTGGACGACAAGAACCCGGGACCTCCGAAGCGCTTTGAGAATCCTGCTTCTTTCAGTGCTCTCCCTTTTCATTGGACTAGCGCTAGGTGCCGTACAGATTCTGCCTTTCTGGGAGTACGTCAGCCAAAGCCAAGTGATAACAGTTAGGAATGGGAACGAATTCTACCTACCTGTCAAAGCTATGATAATGCTCGTGCTCCCAAATTTCTTTGGAAACCCTGTGAACGGCACGTATTGGGAATACCCCTCGATGAGCTACAGTGAGTCGGTGGGAGGCTACGCGGGGTTCGTGGCGATGTTCTTCGCCTTGATCGCCGCAACGCAGAAGTTTCGCGATAGATTTGTACTCTTCTTCACTGGACTTGCGCTTTTCTGCTTGGGTGTTGTCTTCAAGTTACCTATCTTGTTCGAGGCGGTCACCCATCTGCCTTTGTTCGATGTGGCGGCGAACATTAGACTGCTCCTTATCGTCGCGTTCGCGATTTCAATTCTGGGCGGTCTGGGTGTCGACTCGGTGATGAGAAGAAGAGTGAATGTTCTCGTGGCGTATGCGGTGGCGTTTATGTTGCTCGTCGTTCTCGCGGCCGGAATGGTCGGGTCCGTCCTCAGTCTATCGCCGTATGAAATAGGCCGTCTTAGCGCTCAATACGTTGGATATGTTCAATACATTGGTCAAGACATTCTTTTCTTACTTCTTCTAACGAGCGTTGTGATCGCGCTGATAACGCTAAGACATGTTGGCAAGATTCCTGATGGTGTTCTAGCTGGATCCATCCTGCTGTTGGTGCTACTGAACTCGTCCATGTTTGCAATTAACTACAATCCTAGTGTAGGTGCTGGCCTTGCAACGTATCCTGAGACGGGCTCGATTGAACTGCTGCAGAACGACAACTCAACGTTCAGGATTCTGCCTGTGGGGTGGACGATGCCTCCGAATACAGCTATGAATTACAAGTTGTCTGATATCCGCATATATGACGCGATCGTCCTTAAGCGCTATCGTGATCTGATGACCGCAGCAGGCAATTTCGATTCGAATTTCCAGATAACCCAAAACTATAGTTCGCCGCTGTTCAATCTAATGAACGTGAAGTACGTCATGGTTGGTGCTCCCGGAGGTCCTCCTCTGAACTTGACTCTCGACGCCAATCAGGACTTCAGCGATCTCGCGCGTGGGGAGATAACGACATCAAACTCGTACGGTCAAACGTTCCTCTCTAGACATAATGGTCTGTCCGCGATCAGCGTGTTTATGGCTACATACGGGAGAAGAAACATGTATAGCACTGTCTTCCACCTGAGAGACAGTGCTACGTCTTCCACTGACATCGTCACTGTCACATTCAACAATTCAGATGTCAGGAACAATATATGGCAGACATTCTATTTCAGTCCTATACCGGACTCAGCTAACCGGACGTTTTTCTTCTATTTCACTTCATCCGACGCTGTTACAGGGAACGCCGTAACCGCATGGTCATCCTCACAAGACATTTACCCGGACGGCGAGATCATTGTCAACGGGAAACCGGCGACAGGCGACTTAAGCTTCAGGACATTCTACAATACGAACATGCACCCAAGATTTTCTCTTGTATACGAAGGTGAGGATGCAGAAGTATGGAAGAACAATGATTTCCTTCCGAGAGCATTCATAGTTCACAGAGTGGTAGCGATGCCCGATGATCACCAAGCTCTAGCGTACATCAAGGCGGAGGCAGATCTAGATCTCAGCAGACTTGCCATCATCGATGAACAGGTGCCACAGGAGATTCTAATGCGATTAAATGGCGCTCCCGTTCAAGGATACTCGAATGTGACCATACTTTCGTATGAAGCTAACAGGATTTCTTTGCGGGCGGAGGTTCAAGACGAGGGGTTCCTCGTTCTCAGCGACAATTGGTTCCCTGGATGGACGGTGACTGTGGACAGGGAGCCCAGCCGAGTGTATCGGGCGGACTACACGTTCAGAGGGGTCTTTCTCAAAAGAGGAGATCACATAGTTGAATTTGTCTACGATCCTGTATCGCTCAAGTTAGGAGGATGCCTCTGCCTCATTGGTGTGGCGACAATGGCATGCATGATAATACTGGAACAAAGAAGGAAGATCCACGTCATTTGTGCGAGGCATTCGTGGAACTGCAAGAAACCTCCCCTATCTACGGCAATCAGTGGTGTGGCATCAACTGACGACTCCAGAATCGACTTGGAGTTCACCGGTCCCCATGCGCTCGGTCGCGGAAACGTTCAGCTGGGCAGAGACCTTCAAAGCTTCCTTGCTCAATCCATTTGGGAGCAGACAGCGGCGTGCACCTGAAGGCGCATCGATGAGGTTTGCCTTGTGAGTTCTCCGTTCTCATCGCCCCAAACCTTGTAGTCTACCCCCTTCTACGGTGCGGTTGATCTCCCCAGATATAGGATGATGACTCCGTCAAGGACCTAGTTCGGCTTTGAGATCAACAAGAGAATTGTTGGCGCAGTGATCGATGCCAGGATGAATCACCACCGCCTTATCCTGCGCTCTGATATAGTCGAAGTGTCTGCGAATCACTCAGGGAAAAGACTCGGACGGTACGACGCCGTGATCGACTGCAATCCAAGGCTTCTCAAACCGACTCGCAGCCCTAAAGAAAGGGAAACTCTCAACGATCCAGAGGTCTTCTCGCTCGACGAACAGTCTTATTGCCTTTTTCAGCTCGCGATTCGTACTCAGAAGCAGATCTGCTCTGAGGTACCGGAACGGGAACAGTTTCTAGCTCGTAGCTTCCTCCTAGGTGTGTCTCGTCGCAATGATGACTGAAGAACGACGGGGAAGCCTACGCAACTATCCGTGAGGTTCGCGAGGCGATTCCGCCGACCGGATAGAAAACTGGCATCAAAGCATATGGATTCATCCGGAGAACGAGATCAACCATCCCGTGCGGAGGCTCATTCTGAAGCTTAAGATGATTAAGGTGGAGCCGGAGGAAGCGAAAGGACACGGCGCCTTGAAGGACACGTATCTGCCGTACCGTTCCGCTGAAGAATTGTCGAACGTGCTCATGGGTAGGTCGAGGCGAAAACAAGTGAACATTGATTTAGAAGGCAAGTCACAAGTGCTAATCGCGAATCGTGCCTAGCTATATGCCTAGCAGATGCCCACAGAAGCAAAGAATAAAGGTCTCACAGAGCGAGGCCTGCGTGCAGAGAATGAGTAAGGTTGTCGAAGGCAAACCTGATCAAGCTGAGAATCATAGCGGGACTACTTGTTCTCATGTTCGTAGTCGGTGTGCTTGCGATCATTGTTATCGAAGTCGACTCCCTTCCCTTCTCCAATCCTTTCGCCGTTGTCACGAAACAACGAGTCGTGTTTGCAACTGCTCATCTTGACGATCCCCCTCTCTTTATGGGCAGTACCATCTATAACGAAACAGTAATCGCTCATTCGCAATATACGTTTCTAATCCTTTTCGTTGAGGACCCTAGGGAATTTGTTAATTTGCCGTCGGGCACGCTATGCGCACATGAGCTTGAAGCCTTGAATGTCATGGAATGGCTTGCCTCGCAACGTGGGGAAACAACCGCTTTCACACAGAAGATTCTTGATCTACCTAGCGGTGACACAATCATATACCTCACTAATGGCAATCTCTACCTTATTCTCTTCAGGTTAGCAGGCGCTTGTACGCCAAATGGATGCCCTGAGGTCTACCATGAAACGCCCGACAAGTTTTGGGATAGCATGCCGGATGACACAGGGCAAGTAAGGCTGATGAAAGTCGATAATACCTTCACCTACACGGCCAAGATCCAATTGATCTCGGATATAGAATACCTATTTCGATGGTCGGGAGGAACTCGTGGGATCTTCCATATCCAGACTGCGGACACAAGCCAAAGTTGGGGAGCCAGCTATTCCGACCACCCTGACCACATATACATGAGCAAATTCGCTCAAGCGGCTTTTCAAATCTCATCAGTGCTAACGGAAGTACAGGTTTATGAATACATGTCCTATGCCAGTCAATTGATGCCTCCCAATTTGTCTCAGTCTGCGCATGACATAAAACTACACATGATTGAGCTAATGCCAACCTATTGGGCAGAGCAACAGCGGGCAGCAAATGCCACTTTTCACCATTACTTGTGGACGGAGTATTACCGACCCCTAAGTACGACTGCGCCGACAACGGTTACCACCACGAATACGATCACAACGACGACTGCACGAACTGATCAGTATGTTGCGACAGTGCGAGCCGGACAAACAACTGAGTTGCGTTTCCCTACTAATCCGAGCACGGGCTGTAGTTGGTGGATTCAATCTCAGCCGTCAAACGTACAGATTACTGTGAGTAGTGGAACTGACACAAACATAGATTGTAGGGGAATTCCGGGTTGCAGTAACTTGCTAACGATTTACACGATTAGAGCGCCGGTGGCTGGCGACTTCACGATTGAATTTCGGTACGGTCACGCATGGGCTACGGACGAATACTACACCGTAGCCGTACTACATCTGACAGTTCTGCCCAGCGGCGTCACGCAGACTCAGACTGGCTCCCTTGTGACCACGACTCAAACGATCACAATAACTAAGACCCTGACGACCACGACAGTAACCACACTCACTAGCACTAGGGTAGGCCCAACATCGGCGACAGCTGTAATCGCGTCATCGGCTCCCTCAATCTCCTCAGAAACAACCAAAGCTACGGTGAGGATTCCTGGCTTTCCGATTGAAGGGATTCTTGTGGGTCTGGTCGTGGCACTGTGTATGTTTTCCTTCAATCGGTTTCGGAGACGGAACTAGTGATCAGGATGCGCTCAGAGCTGATGAGGGAAGGGCACGAGCGCGACCGGAAGGCTTGCAAGACCGACTACGAGGATGAGCAGGTACGAAGGCACTCAATCGCTACCAGACAAGTCCTCTGCGCTGCTAACTCCAAGTCTAGAAAACGAGAAGAATCGAGCCGGGTTGAAAAACGATGTTGATCAGGTCAATGATCTGTTACCATACTTCGACTGGGCACTCGACGAACAATGCTTCCAGTACAAGAGAGATCTTCTGGCCAGCCTTTTTTCTAACAAACAGGGTGAATGTATGGGAACGCTCAGCGTTCTTCGAGCCGCAGCTACGCACTGAGTTCGGAAGATTGTCTATGCGTGCTCAGTTTGACATAGCCCTCTTTGACGAGTCGGTTGATTACATGCACAGCGAGAAAGGTCTCAACGCACGTCTTTCTCCCAAGACCGAATGCCAGATGCTGTAGTATCTTCTCCATCACGTCCAACGTCACAAGGGGAGCATAGGTTTCAGGATGGAATGTGCTTCCAGATATCTGGGCTGAACCGAATCAGAGCCTCTCTATCCTGATGTTCGCGTCGTGCATGGAAGTTGCTTATTCGAGCGTTGGTGCTACGCGTATGCGTATCTGACAGGTGACTGGTTTGTAATCCACCTTGCGGCAGTTGTAATTCCCGTCGTGTCCATTTCGAGACCCGAACTCTCGAACCCGCTGGTTGCGTTCTTGCGTTCAGACGGGCACAAACCTGAAAAGGGGGAATTTGAAGAGAGTTTCGAGGTCCGGATCGATGAGCAGTCTCCGCCGCCAACTCCTCGAAGGACAACGGAAGATCGGTGTTTGGGGATGCGGGTACATTGGGTTTTCAACCATGGCGAACTTCGCTGCCCGGGGAGTCGTGTGCGTCGGGACGGACACTTCCCCTGCCATTGTGTCATCCATAAACAGCGGCCGGAGCCCTGTTGCCAACATGGAATACTGGCTGGGATTCGACACAAAGTATCTCGCGCAATCAGGAATGATGAGCGCGACAGAGGATTGGCAGAGACTTCTGGATCCTGAATTTGCGGTTCACATGATTGCCATCCCGACGGAAAAGGGAGACAAGCCATGGGATGGAGCTCTTGAAGATGTCACCAATAAGATAGCACAACGGGTCAGCAAGCCAGATGAGCCTGGCTTGGTTATCATCGAGTCCACGTTGACTCCGAAGAAGACAGATGGCCTTGTGATTCCAATTCTAGAGAGCCACCATATAGAAGTAGGAAAGGACATTCTACTTGGCGTCGCGCCACGACGAGATTGGTTCATCAGCGCGGAGAAGAACCTCAAATCACTCCCAAGGGTAGTTGGGGGAACGACTCGTGAGACGACCGACGTAATGGTCGAAGTCCTTGGAATAATCTGTGATCATTTGATTCCTGCTGAAGATCATAAACATGCCGAGATCGTGAAGAGTGTCGAGAATGCCTTCAGACACGTTGAGATTACTCTTGCGAACCAACTCAGCCTTGCATATCCTACACTGAACATGACAGAGGTGCTACGTATTGTCGGAACTAAGTGGAATGTGGGCACTTACCACCCGAGCTTCGGAAGTGGGGGATACTGCATTCCACTGAGCTCACACTATGTCCTGGAAGGTGCTGAGAGACCTGAGCACCTTACAATCCTGAAGGAAACAATAGCGACAGATAGCAGCCTACCCATCAAGGTAGCGGACGTGGTCGCCGATAAAGGCTTGAAAAACGTTGGGATTCTCGGGCTCGCTTACAAGGGCGACTTGAAGGTCCACGTATTGAGTCCGACCATACGGATAACCAGACGGCTAATGGAGAGGAGCGTAACCGTAAAGGTAAACGATCCCTACTACACATCAGAAGAGATCAAGAAGCTAACTGGTGCAGAATCGTTCGAATTCCCGCAAGGGCTTTCTGAGTTTGACTGCGTCCTGATAGTAGCTGGCCACAGATTATACCGAGCCATCTCGGAGAGCCAGCTGAAGAGCAATCTGACAAATTGCAGGCTCATACTCGACAATATCGAGGAGACATGGAGGGATTTCGACTGGAAATCAACTCGAATCCGGTACCTGGTTGCTGGAGATAAAAACTGGACCACCTGACGCCAGAACTTCAGACTCGAATGTGGTGCTGCAAGAACCTACCAGCTCTTCACCTTCAACCCGAATACGATATCACCTGGCACTCGGACCTCTTGATGCTCTCCTCGACTGAAGTTGAGAGCTTAGTTATCAGCCGAACCATGGTGAGCGGGCAGGCACCTTCGCCATCCCTCTAGAGAACCGGATATCAACTTGGCGAAGGTTATCATAGACTGATTCTGGATGGAATGCAAAACGAACCTATCTGGGTCTTCAACTTTCGCCCTCTCAGGGAAGGAGAGAGCATGCACCTCGCGAATCAAACCCCAACTGGGAGATTTTGATTGCTGGAGCCTCTGCTGTCGCAACGACAGCAGAGGTCAACTGTACGCTGTTATTGTAGGGCTGTCAATGGTAGCACCCCTCATTCTGACCCAAGCGGTTTGGGCCAGAGCGAGCGTGTCCAGCTCCCGCTCAGACAAACTAAGAGAAAGAAAAAAGGGGGGAGATCCTGCCGCTACCAGCCAGCAATCGCCGGCGGGGATGGTGTGCTACCTGGCACCGAGGTATATGCATAGAAAGTGCCGACTGCACCAGAAGTTGTTCTTGCCATGGTAGTCCAAATAGTGCCGCCCGAGTTGCCTCGGATCGCAACATAGAGGATCTCGTGGCTTATGGAGTTCACGAGTATGGAGTTGGTTATGGAGGGTGGGTCCGGGGTGGTTCCTCCTGGAACAAGAGAGAATGCTGACCATGTGGAACCACCATTGGTGGTGTGGCTCAAGTAGACGTTACCGCTACTGCCTCTAACCGCCAAGAAGACGCTGCTATCACTCTGCGCTGCAATTGACGGTCTAGAAGTCGTTGATCCAGGGACCGCTGTGAATCCCGAGAAAGTAAAGGGTGACGCCGCGGTTATTCTGCCCCAAAAGATGTGGCCCCCGGACATTCCCCTTATAGCGATGTAGACGTGAGCCCCTGAAAACGATATCGCTGGACTATCAGAGGTTGAACCCGGTATCGCCCACCATCCATGCCATGCGCCGCCGTTAGGGCGATAGTTCAGGTAGATCTGGTTGCTGTTACCACGAACAGCGAGCCAGACATTATTCCCGCTATCTGCAGCAATCGCTGGCGATGACGGGGTCGAGCCTCCCACCGCGGTCCATCCGGAGAAGCTGTGCCCGGGGTAGGTCAGGTATCCGTAGTACACTGCGCCGCTGTTGCCTCGAATGGCGATATGAAGCCTTCCTCCGGCATATCCAGAAATAGCTGCAGCCGGAGGGGAAGGAGTCGAGCCAGGCAGGGCAGTGAAACCGCCACTCTGAGCCAAGTTCTCGCGATAGTAGATCGCGCCACTCCCGCCTCGAACGACCATGAAGACAGGATTGAACAGGATGTCGAGAGTCTCAAAATCCATCATAGCATAGTTGACTCCGCCATCCACGTAGTAGTCGTCGTAGTTCATGTTCATCGCAACATGGAATAGCCCATTGGGTCGATTAGCACCGTCACCCCAGCTATTCAGGACGATCCAGTACCAGTTCGCAGGATTGCTGTCCACGTCATTCCATCCCACTATGACGGTAGCGTGTCCGCCACCGTTATAGGGATCCCATGTCAGTCCGCTCCAGTTATCATAGTTAAAGATATAGCTCTCAGTGTCGTGGTTCCACGAATATATGAAGCCCTCGGGTGGACCCGAGCCATACCATGAGTTGTATGTCGGCAGAAAGAAACCGAGGTCGACGGCTTTGTTCTGCGTTAGGACGTTCTTGATATTGGCGATCGCTTGCGTTGTGCCTACGCCGAGAGTTGTTATTGTCGTAGCGCTAATAGAGCGGATCGGATAGGCGGGGTTCTCGGAAATACTGCTTGCAGAGACAGTGGTGGAGTCGGAGCACGACTGGCCGCCGTCAGCCCAAGCAGCATTCGTGTTCGCCCAAGGAATTGCGATTCCCCGCCCAGTACTAGAATCACCATAGAAGCTTGCGACATCGCTTGGCCATCCTCCGCAGCACGCCCAGTTTGAACCGGTTCCTCCGTTGTAGTAGGAGTTGAGGTATTGGACTGATTCGCGGTCGTAGTTGATGTGGTTAACATCAAGTGCAACCTCGATGAGAGCTGTGCCAGCCCAAGCCCAGCAGTTGCCGCAATATCCCTGATCACGCTGCGAGGGCGTATACTTGATGTGACTGAGAAGGCTGAATGATGAACCCTGCGGTGGTCTGACGGTGTTAATCGTTGGATCGATGTATGTCTTGTTCTGAGTTGCCATTGCCTGCCTCCATTGCGCAAGCCGTTCCGGGGTAAATTTCATGTATGTGTCTGGGGAATTCTGAGAAACGTTCTGAGCAGGGGCGGGTGGGAGCACAAGACCGAACACAATGAGATACAGCAGGATCGAAGCAAAAACCAAAGCTTTGCCTAGGTTAGTCAAAGCATATTTCCCACACTAATCCGCACTTCAAGTGCATATAAAAGGATCGGGCAAGCCCCTAGAGGGCCCACGACCCAAGCTTGGAGTGCAGCACGGTCCCCCTCCAATCAGCTCGGGACCAAGAAAGGTTAGGTAGTACCGACGGGGTTCGGATTCATTAGCCGCATTTCCTGAATAAGCATCGAACCCAGTCGAAAAAAGCCCAGACCTGTTGCACAATGAAGTCAAGGATTGTGGCTGGATGAGTAACTGAGACATTGAGGTACGCAACACGGTAGTACTGCCCGGTCCCTGCACGGCCAAGTCGAAACTCCACAACATACTCACCCGCAACGTTGGAGGAAATCGAGAAGACCTGAAACTCTTGCCCGCAACCCGGCGGTGGTGGCTGCTCCTTTAGACACGCTTCTGTGCCGGGTTCCATACGAACCTCCTTGACCACGACATCGCTTGGCACGCTCTGCACCCACCACATCAGACCCGTGGTTGGGTTGGTCTCAAGACGGAACTCCCGCGTTTGGCCTTCGATCAAAGTAATGTGATAAGTTTCCTTGGGAACTTCCGAATGAAGAACTGAAGTTGCAGTTGGTCTTGCGACCATTAGCAATGCCAATAGTAGGAATGGGAACTTCGCGAGATGCCCACATGCGCTCACATAGCTCACGCCTTGACCATGTAATGCTGATCTCCTCCACAATAGTCTAGGGTTTAGAACGCCGGCTTTGTCAGTAGGCAGTGATAATAGAGGAAGCATATACATCGATTGCGCGCACTCAGAACCCTCTGTGGGCGCATGCCTGTTCTCAATACACATAATCACTGGTGTCCAGTTGACCTGATTGAAGCCGTCACATGTTCCTAGCGACCTATTGCGATCTGAGACTGCTAGGAAAGTGCCGGTGAGGAGGGAGTGGCGCCAGACAAGCTGGTCCAGCTTGACCATGACCCCGAAGGCAGCAATCGGCTACACCAGTAGATGCCGTTATGTGTACCTCGAACTGCAAGGTACAGCTGGCCGTTCACGATTGCTATCGAGGGACCACTAAGGGTCATGCCAGTGGGAACTACGGACCAATGGTTCCAGGCTGTGCCGTTCCACCTATTCGTGTAGATGCGATTGTCCATGCCTCGAACCATGGCGAGGAACTGTCCAGACTGACAATTAGCTGTGAAGTGAGCTTTCAAGAACGGAAACGGTCATATACGTATCTGCAGACCAAGCACTGTCAACAGACACACCGTTTGCCTCCCAGTTGGCGAACGAGTAGCCCGCAAGTGGACCGGCGACCACACGGATCCTAGCGCCTGACAGGTAGGTCCCCGTCGTTCCATCCGTCTTGCTTGTACCGTCGACAGTGACTACGGCAGAGCTAGGGACAGTGTAGAAGGTTACCGTGTATGTCGGAATGACGCTGAAGTTGCTTGTCGCCGAATCGATTGAACCAGCATCTGTCTGAACAGCCAACGTGTAGTCTCCCGCAGGCGCAGCTAGATCGACTGTGAAGCTTCCAGTCAACGTGCCAGCCACGATTGAGCATGTCTGCGAAGCGAAGAGTCCCGAGGGGGCAGATGTCAAGACGCAACTGGTGCCTTGGTAGTTCGAGCCGGAAACTGAGATGACTGCTCCCACCGAACCTGAGACCGGCGTCAATGCCAAAGTTGCCGGAGTTGTCTGAGAAGTGGAGCTAGATGTCGAAGAAGACGTGGTTGTTGTGGGTGCGCCTGTCGATTCTGTGGAAGATGCCAACCAAATCTTAGGGTCGCTTGTTGATTGAGTACTGGACGATGTCGATGTCGCCGTCGAATTTGTGGTATATGAGTATGTGGAGCCGGTCGTTAAATTCGTTGTTGTAGTCGTGGTTGTCTGTGTTGTTGATACTGTTGTGGAATTAGAGCTTGTGGTTGTTGAGGTGGAATTCGTGGTTACTGGGACAGAAGTAGTGGTCGTTGTCGTCGTTGTGGTCGAAGTCTCTCCTCCAATCGTGAAAGTGAGCGCTTTCTGATTGTTGCTTTCGTCTAGTTCCGCTATCAGGCTGTCAGGGTCTACCACCCACTGTGTGATGTGTGTTCCCGCCGTGGCTGTAAGGGGCCCTACGTACCATTCCTGGACCTCGCCTGCTGCAATGTTGTCCGGCCCGCCACGGCCGTAGTCATTGTCATAGTACACATCCAGATAGTACCCGTTGGCAGCCTCTTGTCCTAGATTCTTGATACTCGCAACTATGTTGAATGACTCGTTAAGGGCCAAATCGGTTCCGGCCACCGGCACGCCAGGGGCTGAGGCCCTCTCAACCCATATACTGTCAACCGTGAGATCTGAGGCACCAGCGTATGCCGGAAATCTCAGCGTAGACAGTGCAATCAACAGTAGGATCGAAAAGCACAAACAGCTCAGCAGCCGTCTCGTGCTGGTTCTTGATATTGGGTGCACTTCGCTTGTCACGTCGCCTTTTCTGCATAGGGGAAGGTGCGAACGCGATTTCAACTTTATGTAACCGGGCATTTCAGGTAGCGGTTTGCGTGGGGGCGTGTTTCAACGTGCTCTTCAGGGCAGTAGACTGCACACATCCTATTATGGTAAGGCGAGAGAAGCCCATTGTAGCGTGCGAGGTGCGGCGACGGTGAAGAGAACTGTGGTCGGTCTCATGGTTGTCTGCGTAGTACTTCTATGGTCGGTCTTCCCGGTCATCATAGAGGATCCTAGCTACGTTCTCGCCTTGACCATCAACCCCTGCATGAACAGCGACTGCCCAGATGGGTCCGCGTGTTTCACTTTGGAATTGCAGAACCGTGGACCATGGCCCATCACGATCGACGTAATAGAATTACAGTTCTACCCATCCCAAATCGGCCCTAGCGTGAATGTGAACTGGTTGGAACCCGGACCCGGCAAGTTCTTCGTGCTGTTGCCATTCACAGGGCACACATACACTCTCTGGATCGGGATCTTGGGTGGTTTGCGCGCCCCAGACAGAGTCTATGCGATCCTAACAGCCAACATCACCGTGCTGTATGTGACCCACTACGTCGTGTTACACAGCGGCAAACGCTAGTGAGCCGTGCGAAGGTTTCAGTCAGGTTCTGGCACTCGCAGGCCAGCTTATCAGAAATGGCGCAAGAGACGCCGTAAGAGGCGTACGAGATACCCTGCGATCCTTACAGGGACTGGAATACGATACGTGGTCGGGACGATCGCCTACGAGCTCTATCGTCGCCTCAGGAAGAGAGGGATAACGAAGAATCTCTTTGGCGATCTGCAAAGTAGCCCTGACATGAAGCATGTGACCTGTGATGGCTCCGAGATGATAGTAACCGTCCGCGGGACCTCCTTTAGCGAACCGCAGCCCCCTCAGCCCGATTGCTTGATCTAGGTCCGTGATGACGCTCCTCGCGAAGTCTCCTCTCTAGCTCACGAAGGATGCTCGCCTTCCCCGATCTTCTTCCACCAGTGGGCACCACCTTGGGAGTATCCCAGATCTCTCTGAGACCATTCTGATGCCACGTTCATGACAAGCGTAGACGGCCTATTGTGTCAAACGCCAGGAAGGAACCGGCTACGGACAAGCATGCCATCAGTCCAATGTTGATCCAGACCCTGTTGAGTCCAAAGGGAGGAAGAGCCTCAGCACGGAGCACCTGATACACAAAGAACTGCAGGAATCCCAAAACGGAAGCGACGAGCGCCCCCGCCAACGTAGCCACAACGGCGGTCTGCGTTCCCTGAGAAAACTCCTTTGCCAGTTGGGCAGTCATGAACGTACCGATTAGCCAGGGAACAGCAATCAGAATCACTGCGACCACATACCACTTGTAGCCCCAGAGCCAGCGAGGATTTAGCATGTTACTGACGCTTACCTCCGTGATGTCCGAAAGGCGAGATTTCAGAAGGGTCAGTGATATGCTCAGTAGCTGCACGGCCAGAGAATAGAGCAGCAAGAACAACAGCGGTCTGTTCATGGATACTCCACTCCAACAGACTGAAGGTGAACCTAGTTACTATAACTTCCCCTCGTATCCTCACGTGTGAAAAGGCAAGTCTGATTCATGAGAGGGGAGAAATATTCGCTCTTTCCCTCCGTGGCGACGCGACCACAAGAGCCGAAGAGTGCGGAGAAGAGATTCGTCGCCGAGAGCGAATACAAAGCAGAACATCCTATCCGGCGACTTTAGTAGACAAGGCGACGCCGCCACCATCTGTCGGCGGTGTATCACTTGATTGTCTTCTCAAACTTCCGTATCAATTCCTTGGGAACTGCTTCGGCTCGTAGCAGTTCGTGCAAAGTCTGACTCTCTCCGCGACCAGAAGTCGGGAGCTTGCGCTCGCTCTGTTATGGTCAGCGGCTGTCTTGCTCGCTGAGTATGGGCTGGACGGATTGAGCGGATCGATCTCCACGAAGGACCCTTCGACTATGGGAGTGCATAGTGTGATCAGAATGAGCGGAACTCCTATTAGTTGCGTGAACTCCTGACCTTCTCGAATTCACTTGCG
>Ga0315279_10004007_pt1 | contig 19989 bp, 16 predicted proteins | sample YL17G06_20_MG_FD_203694 | JGI IMG/M metagenome (GOLD analysis project Ga0315279, IMG submission 203694) | Sediment microbial communities from Yellowstone Lake, YNP, Wyoming, USA - YL17G06_20 | ecosystem: Environmental > Aquatic > Freshwater > Lake > Sediment | place: USA: Wyoming | collected... | reverse complement strand
GCCAAGGGGAACGCCATCGGCGCCTTCCTCGAAACCGCGCAGAGCCTCGTCCGCTACCAGGCCGGCCATTACACGTCAGAGGAGGCCCAGGCCCGCGAGCGCAAGGAGATCGAGCTCGCTTCTCAAGAGTGTCTCGTCCATGGCGTCACGACCTTCCACGACGCCGGCAATTCATTCGCGACCGTCGACCTCTACAAGAAGATGGCCGAGGAGGGCGCCCTTCCTGTCCGTCTCTACGTCATGCTCAGCGCCGGCAGCAAGGCCCTGGCCGCGAGGGGCCTGTCCTACCGGATGATCGGCGCCATCGACGACCATCTGACCGTCCGGACCATCAAGCGCCTCATCGACGGCGCGCTCGGCGCCCATGGCGCCTGGCTCCTCGAGCCCTACGCCGACCTTCCGACATCGACCGGCCTCAACACGGAGTCGATCGAGGAAATGAAGGCAACGGCGGAATTCGCCATCGCCAACGGTTTCCAGGTCAGCACCCACGCTATCGGCGACAGGGGGAACCGCGAGACGCTCGACATCTACGAGGAAGCGTTCAAGGCCCATCCCGAGAAGACCGACCTTCGCTGGCGCATCGAGCACGCCCAGCACCTCAGCCTCGACGACATCCCGCGTTTCGGCAAGCTCAGGGTCATCCCGGCCATGCAGGCCATCCACTGCACCTCAGACGCGCCCTGGGTTATCAAGCGCCTCGGCGAGAAGCGGGCCGGGGAAGGCGCCTACGTCTGGCGGAAGCTCATGGATACGGGAGCCGTCATCCCCATTGGGACCGACGTCCCGGTCGAACCCATCGACCCGATGTCCTGTTTCTACGCCGCGGTGACCCGCAAGCTCAAGGACGGGACGACGTTCTTCGCCGACCAGAGAATGACCCGCGAGGAGGCCCTGCGCTCGTACACCATCAACGGCGCCTACGCCGGCTTCGAAGAGGGCATCAAGGGCTCTCTCACCGTGGGCAAGCTCGCCGACATCACCGTCCTCGACCGCGACATCATGACCTGTCCCGAGGACGACATCCCGGGGACCGGGGTGCTCTACACCATCATCGGAGGCAAGGCGCTCTACCATCGTTAGGCGACGGCTGCCAAGGGAGACCGTGCATGCGACACAAGCAACGAATCCCTTCCCTGGTCCTTCTGATCTGTCTTCTGGCCCCCGCTCTCGCCGTGAACCTGCCCGTTCCGGTCGTCGTCCCCTTCGTCTGCGCCGGGGCCGGCGGCACCCTCACGCGCGGCGGCATCACGAACTACGGGGGCGGGCTCAAGTTCCCCATCTGGCCCAAGATCGGCATCATCGTCGAATATCGGAAATACCACTACACGCAGGAGATCGTCACCCCTCCCGGGGGGGAAGAGACGGTCAAGGCCGACTACTTCGGCGCCGGCATCGCCTACATCTACTGAGTCCCGGGAGACCTCACCCAGAGGACGGCGATTTGACTCTTGACAACGCTCTCCGATTATCGTATATTTACGATATACGATATTAGTGAGGAGCGACCATGGCCCAGGCGAAGACCGGCTCGTTCGATCCCGCTCTCGTCCGGACGGCGGGCCTGGCCAAAGCCCTGAGCCATCCGGCCCGAATCCGCATCCTCGAGATCCTCGCCACCCGCAGGGGCTGCATCTGCAACTGTCTCGTCGAGCTTCTTCCCCTGGCCCAGTCGACGGTCTCCCAGCATCTCGGGGAGCTCCGGGACGCAGGGCTCATCCGGGGGGATGTCGACGGGCCCCGCACCTGTTACTGCCTCGACCCGAAGGTCGCGACCGAGGCCGGGGCGGCCTTCGCGGACGTGTTCCGTCGCCTCTGTGAGCCGCTCGGGAATGCCGCGAAAGGTCCGTCATCGGCCTCGTGCCGTCCTCGGCCCGCCGCTCGGCGGACATCCCGCAAGGCGGGCCCCCGCTCCAAGCCGAGGGCCAAGAACTACCGAAAGCCATAAATAACAAGGAGACACCATGACCAGCGACAAGGAAAAAGAAAGCGAACGCCTCAAGGAGCTCGTCCGCGATAAATACACCCAGATCGCCCGGGAGTCACCCAAACCCGGAAGCTCTCCCCTCGTCCGGGCCTCTTCCCCCTGCTGCAGCCCGGCCGCCAGCCCTTGCGGCTGCGCGCCCGCGGCCGATCCGTCGGCCTCGACCTGGTACAGCGAGGACGTCGCCGGCATCAAAGAGGCCTACGAAAAGCTCGACGGTCACATGGACGAAGCTGACCTTGGCCTCGGCTGCGGCCTGCCGACCAAGCACGCCGGTCTCGCCCCCGGCCAGACCGTTGTCGACCTCGGTTCGGGCGCCGGGAACGACGTCTTCATCGCCCGCTCCGTCGTCGGCGACACGGGTCGAGTCATCGGCGTCGACATGACGCCCGAGATGATCGACAAGGCCCGGGCCAACGCTGAGCGGCGCGGCTTCCGTAACGTCGAATTCCGTCTCGGCGACATCGAGGCCCTGCCCGTCGACGACGCGGCGGCCGACGTCGTCGTCAGCAACTGCGTCCTCAACCTCGTCCCCGACAAGCGGCTGGCCTTCGCCGAGATCTTCCGCGTCCTCAAGCCGGGCGGCCGGTTCTGCGTCTCCGACATCGTCCTCCAGGGAGAGCTCCCGGCCAAGCTCCAGGAAGTGGCCGAGCTCTACGTCGGCTGCATCGCCGGCGCGCTCGACGCCGAGGAGTACCTGGCGATCATCCACGAAACGGGATTCACGGGGATCGACATCAAAGTCGCGAAACGGCTCGACCTTCCCGACGAGTACATCCTGAAACACATCGGCGCCGAGGAGCTCGCCGCCTACCGCGCCTCCGGCGCCGCCGTCCTCAGCATCACCGTCGTCGGGACCCGGCCTTCGAACTGAGAGAAAAAAAAGCGGGGAAGCCCCCGCCGGACGCAACCGACTCCGCGCCCGTAGTGTATAATATCCTGTATGGAATACAGAGGATGGAGCGTGCGGACATGACTCGAAAAACGATCGCCTTCATGATCGCGGCAGGGATGCTCCTCGGGCTGGCCGCGGCGCGGCCGGCCGAGGCCCGGTCCAGGGAGAACGAACGGCCTCTCGGCGTCTATATCAACCTCGGCTACGTCAATCTCTACGGCTACCCCAAGTGGATCGCTCTCGGCCCGGAGCTCGAGCTGCGGGCCGGAAAGGTCGTCACATTCAACCCCGAACTCTCGGTCTGGATCCGGAATTCTTATGGGACCTCCGTCCACATCGTCCCTGGCCTGACCATGAACTTCAGGATCAAGCATTTCTTCCTCGGAGGCGGGGTGGTCCTGCGGATCTCCGACTGGACCGAAATGGCCGGCAGCTCGCTCGTCCCTAAATTCCAGCTGGGCTACCTGTCGGGCCCGGCCAGGCTGGCCTTGACTCTCTACTCCCTCAGCCAGAACAACGATATCGTCCTCGGGCTGAATTTCGGGTTCAGGCTCGGACTCCGCCGGAGGGATTGACGCCCGGGCGCTAGAGCGCGGCCAGGGCCTTGAGGGCCAGCGAGTAGAGCCAGCGGTGGGCCTTGTTGCCGTTGGTCAGGATGGCGATGCCGGTCCGCTTGTTCAGATTCCCAGCCAGGAAGGCCGTGTAGCCATTGACGCTGCCGCTGTGGGCGATGATCGTTTCGCCGTTCAGGGTCGAGATCCACCAGGCCAGGCCGTAGCCGGACGTCTCGTTGAGCCAGCCGCCGTTGATGGGGCCGGCGAAGCGGTCGAACTGCCGCTTCGTCATCTCCCGGAAGGTCGCCTCGCTCAAGAGCCGCCGCCCCTTGTAGACCCCGCCGTTGAGGTTGGCCATGAGCCAGTGGGCCTGGTCGACGGCCGTGCCGTAGACGACGCCGGCCGGCCAGGCGTCGGCCTTGACCCAGTCCACGGGCCGGAAGACGCCGCCGCGCCGCCGCACGGGCATGTAGGGGATGGCCAGACGCTCGGCCATGTCGGCCCGGGGCTCGAAGGCGGTGTCGCGCATCTCGACGGGGGCGAAGACGTTCTTCCGCACGTACTCCTTGAACGGGACGCCCGAGAACTTTTCGACAAGGTGGGCGACGAGGGTGAAGGCGATGTTGGAATAGAGGACCCGCGTCCCGGGTCGGCGCGAGAGCCGGAGCCGCCCGCGGAGGTAATCGACGAGCGACAGCGGCGCCTGGTCTTCCCAAACAGCGTGCCGGCCGAAATCGGTCGCCAGGCCCGAGGTGTGGGTCAGGAGGTTGCGGAACGTCACGGGGTAACGCTTGTTCTCGCCCTCGATCTTCATGTCCGCGAGATAATCGTTGACCCTGTCGTCGAGCTTGAACTTGCCCTGCTCCATTTGCTGGAGGAGCGCCGTCGCCGACATCGTCTTGAAGGTCGAAGCGATGAGGTAAACGGTGTCGCTGGCGGCCGGGGTCTTGGCCCGGACGTTGGCCAGGCCGGCCGACCGCGTCCAGACGATGCGCTCGCCGGAGACGAGGACGACAGCCATGGACGGGATGCGGCCGACATTGAGCAGGCGCTCGATCTCGGGGTCGAGGAGGGCGGCGAGGCGCGGGTCGTCGACTGGCGAGAACGGGCGCGCCGCGGCCGGGTCGGAGACGATGGCCGGGCCGAGCATCGGGTCGTCGCCGACGTCGCCCTCGTACTCGTCGGGACCGGTCTCCAGGTCGCCGAACGCTCCCGTCTGACCGGAGCCGCCTTCGGGGCCGATGGACGAAGACGGCGCGCCGACGCCGTTCCCGTTCTTGCCGTTCGGTCCGTTGGTCCCGTCGTCCCGTCCGCCGGTGATCTTCGTGGTCACGAAGAGGCCGATCGCGGCCAGGGCCACGACGATGAGGGCGACGTCGGCCGCCCGCCGCAGGCGCGAGAACGACCGCTCGGTAGGGCGAGGGGAAGGCTCCGGCGCGGCGGGTAGGCCGGCGGCCGGACCCGGGCCTTTCTTCGATCTCCGCTTCATAGGCTTAACCATGCCGCTCATGTCTCTCTGACGCTCGGGCCAAGATTATACCACAGCGGCCGGGGCCCCGGCCTTGCCAGGACCGGCCGTCCACTTCCGCCGCGAAGGCTCGTCCCTTGGCGCCTTGTTTCCGAGGGCGCATCGCGAGTATGATTTGTGGGCACGAGCGAAAGAGGTGAACGCATGCTCATGGCAAAACGCGCGGCCTCACGACTGGCCTTATCCGCCTGGGTCGCGATCGCGATACCGGCGGCAAGCCAATCCGGCCCCAGCGGATCCAATCCCGACAAGCGTCTCGGCGCATGGGAAAAACAACTCGTCCTGCCAACGAAGCTTTCGGCCCGGCTGTCCTGGGCCGATAGACGTCTCCAGCCCACCGGACTCCGGAAGCTCGAGAGAATGGGCCGGACCCTGGCACCGGCCGTCGCGGCCGGCAACGATTTCGATTCGCTCCGCGCTCAGGCCGAGCGGGAGATCGCCGCGTCTTTCGCGGGGCTGTCCCACATGGACATCTCGGAAGCCGCTTTCATCGTCCTGTCCATGGCGATCAAGGATATGGATGACGATATTCGCATGATCATGGCCGAGATCAAGGCGACGAACGCGGCCAAGCAGAAGCTGCGCGAAATGATCAAAGAGCTCAACGGCTGGATCTCCCGGGAGATGTCCAAGCACCCTGGATCCGAGGACATCGACAACGAAAAAGCGGAGAAGCCGGGGACGACGTCCCGCGCCGCCCGGCCCGCCACGAAGACAACGATCCCTCCCGTCCGAAGGATGACCCTCGAGACCAAGGCCTCGCCCGCAATTCATCTCGAGTACGTCAAAGCGCCCGCCGTTCCGCCGCTCCCGCCGCGGAACCCCGGCCTGGCGATCTCCGGACTCAAGCTCCTGCTGACCGACCTCAAGGGGAACCTCGACGGCCTGAACGAAATGTCGGAGATGACCTCGCTACGGCTCCAGATGACCATGGACCGCCGCTCCAAGTTCATCGAGACCCTCTCCAACATCATGAAGAAAATCGGCACCACCAAAGAGACGCTTGTCCAGAACATCAAGTGACGGAAGCTGAGGAGAAGTCCATCATGAAGCGATCGCGGTTCATCCTGTTGGCGGTCCTGTTATTCTCCGCGGCCGCCGCCGCGCCGGCTTCCGACGTGGGATCGTCCCCGGGTCAGGCCGCGGCCCCCGCCCGGGATCCCGTCGCCGCGCAGGTCGTCAAGGAGCTCCAGGCCAACCTCCCCGCCTGGGTCAAGGAGAAGGACGTGCCCGGGGTCGCCGTCGCCGTCGTCGACGACAAGGAGATCCTGTGGCAGGGAGTCTACGGGTTTACGAGCCGGACCAAAGACAAACCGGTGACGCCGCGAACGCTCTTCAGCATCCAGTCGATGTCTAAGAGCTTCACCGCGCTGGCCGTACTCATGGCCGTCCAGGACGGCCTCCTCGACCTCGACCGCCCGATCACCGAATACCTCCCGGATTTCACGGTCCACAGCCGGTTCGAGGAGAGCCCCGAGAGGAAGATGACCCTGCGTCACCTTCTCTCCCACCGGGCGGGGTTCAGCCACGAAGCGCCCGTCGGCGGGAACTTCGACAGCCGCCCGCACACGTTCGCCGAGCACATCCTCAGCATTTCCGACACGTGGCTCCGTTATCCGGTCGGCTACCGCTACAGCTACTCCAACCTGGGCATCGACCTGGCCGGCTGGATCGTGGAGAAAAAGAGCGGCGTGCCGTTCGCGAAATACGTCCGGGACAAGGTGCTGGCGCCCCTGGGCATGAACGACAGCACGCTTGACGTCGAGGCCATCCTCAAGGCGGAAGACCGGGCCGTCGGACATGTCGCGCCTTCGATGAAGGTCGCGGGCGGCATCCCCGTCGAGGTCCCCATGGTCCCGGCTGGGGGCATTTACACCAATATCATCGACATGGCCCGCTACCTCATGTTCCACATCGACAAGGGGCGGGCCGGCGAGGCGCAACTGCTGAAGAAGGACCTTGTCGAGGCCATGCATACCGTCCAGTTCCCCGAAAAACACGAGCGGTTCGGTTATGGACTCGGCCTCGTCTCGAGTCATATCGGGCCGCAAGTTTATCTTACACACGGGGGTGGCGGCTACGGCTTCAACAGCTACATGGCCATGTATCCCGGGCTGAAGCTGGGGGTCGTGGTCCTAACCAACGGGGATCAGAACTCGGTCACGGGTCCCGTCAGCGACCTCGTCATCAAGATCATCCAAGATGGGATCGCCCCGCCCGGCCGGGAGCTCGAAATACCCACGGTGGACACGAAGAACCCGGTTCCGGCGACGGACGCGCGGGTGCAAAGGCTCGCGGGTTCCTACGCGGGGGACGCGGCCCTCGGGACGAAGGACGGCGCCTTCGGCATCACCCTGGCCAAGCAGTTCTATCCGCTGGCGTTTTACGCCGACGCGGCTGAGGTCGTCGGGCTGTTCGGCAAGTACTCCGAGCTCCGCGCCAAGCCGCCGCTCGGCGGGGGCGAGCCCGGTGCGATCATCGTCATGAACAGGCTCACGGGGACCTGCGAATATTACGATTTCCATAAGCCGGAGCCCGCGGCGGACAAGCCGGGACCGAATAAGCCCGAATGGAAACCCTTCCTCGGGACCTACAAGACGCTGACGTGGGGAAGGACGTTCGGCTTCATGGTCAACATCGCCGTCGCCGACGGATACCTGACATTCAACGGGACGCGCTGCCGCGAGCACCTGCCGGGGCTCTTCTTCACCTACGACGGGGAAGCGCTCGACTTCCGCGGCACGGGGGCGACCTTCCGCAATATCTTGCTCATCCGAACCCGCCGGTAGATCAAAATGAATTTACACGGCGTTTTCGCTCGGCGCTGTTTGACGCCAAGCCGAAGCATGTTCTACAATCAAGCGCAGGCACGCATGGGGATAGGAATCGGCCGGGCAATGGTCTTACTTTTTAGCGCGGCCTACTGCTTCGCCCAGATCCAGCACGAAATCTCCGTCGTCAACATCAGCGTCCCGGTGCGGGTTTTCGAAGGGGAGAAATTTGTCGATTCCCTGAAGCTCGCGGACTTCGAGGTCTACGAGGACGGCAAGCTCCAGCCCGCCCAAGCCGTCTACCTGATCCGGGCAAGCGACGTTCGGAGGCAGGAAGGCGCGGCGAAGGCGCCCGCTCCGGCCACCAGCCGGACGTTCGTCCTCCTCTTCCAGTTGGCGGAATATCTGCCCGAGATCGACAAGGCGATCGACCTGTTCTTCGAGAGCGTGTATTTCTCGGGGGACGCGGTGGACATCGTCACGCCCCAAAAAACCTACCGGCTGAGGGACCGGATCGATTCCAAGGACCGGGTGCGGAAGGCCAAGTACGAAGTTCAATCCAAGATCCGCCAGGACGTCCTCGTCATCAGCGGCGCCTACCGGTCGATCATCGAGGACATGCTCGCAGATCTGGGCGCGGGCGACCCGGAGACGGCCGAGGTCAACCTCAACGGCTATAGGACGGACCTGGAGAGGCTCGAAACCCTGAGGACGATCGACTCCGAAAGGATGTCCGCCTTCGCGGCCGAACTGAAGGGCCGGCCGGGGGCCAAGCACGTTTTCCTTTTCTATCAGAGGGAGAAGGTGCCGCAATTCAACAACCGGAAGCTCATCCAGTTCCTGAACAGCTCCAACTCCGAAGAGGCCTTTCAGGCTATGGAGCTCATGTCAACCTACAACCGCGAGGCCCGGATCGACCGGGAGGCGATCCAACGAGCCTTCTCGGACGCCTCAGTGGACGTCCATTTTCTCTACGTCACCAGGAATAGGCGCGACCCGCAGATGGGCGTCGAGAATCCGGCTATTCTCAACGACGTCCAGATGGCCGAGTCGTCCTCGCCGATCTACAGGGTCTTCCGAGAGATCGCCGCCGCCACGGGCGGAACGTCGCAGGCATCGGCGAACCCCGTGGCGCTCCTCCGCAAGGCCGCGGAGGCGTCCGAGCAGTACTACCTCCTCTATTATCAGTCGCAGGGATATCAGGCCGACGGAAAGTTCCACAAGATCACCGTCAAGGTCAAGCGGAGCGGGTTGCGGGTCAGCCATCGGGAGGGGTATTTTGCCGTGGACTCGTCGACCCCTGCGGAAAAGGCCGTGAGCGGACCTGTGGAGGCGGGCGGGTTGCCGGCCGGCAACGTGGGCGAGAAAAAGGACGTCGCGAAGGCCGCAGGGGGACTCGGCGCGGAAGTCGAGGACATCGACTTGACGGGGACAGTGCCGGCCAAGGGCGGCCCGGTCCCGGAGGGCATCCTGAAAGCGGCCGCCCGTTACTGCCGCGATCTCAAGGGCTCTTCTCTCGATTTCGTCGGCCGAGAGGAAGTCCGGGAACGGCTGTCCGGCGCGCTGGCCGCTCGGGCTTCGATCCTCAAAGACACCTACCCCTCCGGTCGCGGCGTCACCGTCGGGAGCACCCGAGACGTTGTCCGCGAGTGGGCTTACGACTATCAGCTCGTTCGGCGGGAAGGCTGGGCGGCAGAGACGCGGGTCCTGCTCGAGGAGAACGGTAAGGCCCGGCGCGAAGAGAACGCGTCGCTCCGGACCAGCCGGTTCGAGCACAAGTTCGTCGTCCTCGGACCGGTGGGGCTCTTCAGCGACGAGGCCCAACGGCTCCACGAGTACCGGATCGCCCAGGAGACGGACATGGAGGGCGAACCGGTCCTGGTCATCGACGTCCGGCCGACGGGCAAGGAGGCGTCCTCGCTCTTCGGCAAGGCCTGGGTCAGAGAGCGCGACGGCGCCGTCCTGAAGATCGAATGGGAGCCGGGGTCGATGAGGAACTATGCGGCGATCGAGGAGTTCGCCAAAGCCAGCCGGGCCCAGCCCCGGATCAGATTCTCCTCCGAATACGGGTTCGAGAAGAACGGCCTGCGATTCCCCAGCGTCTATGGAGTAATCGAGGCCTACCGGACGTCGGGGCGGACGGTCACGCTATCCCGGACGAGCGTCGTCTACAAGGACTACAAGTTCTTCGAGGTCAAGGTCAGGACCGAAGTCAGGCGAGCCGGTTAAGACGGTTTTAGGATAAATCATCAAAGCGGAGGGAGACATGAAATCAACGCCGAGAGCGACCCGGAGGGCGTGGGGCGGTGTCTCAGCGGGGGCGGCCGCACTCGGATTCGTTTTGCTCTGCTCGTCGGGCGGCCGCGCCGGCGACCGCGGGATTCCCGGGCAGACCCGGGAGGAGGTCACGGTCACCGTCAAGCTCGTCCAGGCCTACGTCACGGCCAAGGACGGCAAGCCGGTGACGGACCTCACGGCGGCCGATTTCGAGGTCACCGACAACGGGAAATCTATGCCCGTGACCCATTTCGAGAACCACATCCTGGGAGGAGACGATGTCGCGCCGGGCGTCCCGGTGGAGGGACCGCGACTCGGCCGGAAGCTCTTTCTTTTCTTCGACTTCGCCTTCATCGATCCCCGCGGCTCGCGCAAGGCCCGGGAGGCCGCCCTCCACTTCATCGACACGGCGGTCAAGCCGAGCGACGAGGTCGGGGTCATGTCGTACTCGCCCATGCGCGGGCTGACCATCCACGAATACCTGACCACGGACCACGCCCAAATTCGCCGGGTCATCGACGCCTTCGGCCTGAGGGCGGCCACCGGACGGGCCGAGAGCCTGACGAACTTTCTCTACGCCGACGAGCTAAGGCACAGGCAGGACGACATGACAGCGGGCCAGCAGGCCGGCCAGGCATCCGACGCGGGAACGGCGGAAGGCTTCTTCGCGAATCTGGCCAGGGCCCAGATGGGCGGCGTCGTCGACGAGGGCCGGCGGCAGGGCTACGTCGACCAGGCCCGGCAGTTCGCCCAGACGTTCGCCAACTTGGCCCGGGCCCTGCGCTACGTCCCGGGCTGGAAGAACATCATCCTCTTCTCGTCCGGTTTCAGCCGGGCCCTTATCACCGGCCAAGGGGGCGGCCTCAGCGTCCCGAGCATGAACGCCAGGGATCCCGAGGCCATGATGGCGGAGATGAACGCCTACGACAACGCCCAATCGAACTCGGGGGTGCGCACCGAGTTTGCCACCGCGCTCAAGGAGCTCAAGACCTCGAACAGCCCGATCTACTCCATCGACTGCTCCTTGCCTCTCGGGGAGATGGACATCAATAATCCGCTCGCCTCTTCTGTGGGCAGCCGGGAGTTCAGCGGCAAAGACTCCCTCATCCAGCTTGCCGACGAAACGGGGGGAAAATACTTCAGCAACTCGATGGATTACCGCAACGCCCTGGCCACGGTCGAGGATATCACCAGCGCGTATTACGTCCTCGGCTACTCGGTCCCGGCCGCCTGGGACGGCGCCTTCCACAAGATCAAGGTCAAGGTCGCCAGGCCGGGCTGCAAGGTGTCGAGCCAGAACGGCTATTACAACCCCAAGCCTTTCCGGGAATACACCAAGTTCGAAAAGCTCCTCCAGATGACCGACCTGGCCCTCAACGACAATCCTCAGTCTCAGCTCCCGGTCGAAGCGCCCATGGGCGTCATGCCCGTCATGGTCGGCGGCTGGCCGCACGTCGTCGCGTTCGTCGGGCTGTCGAAGGAGGTGGCGGCTTCCGTCATCGGGACGAGGGCCAATGCCTTCCTTCTCCTTTATGACGAAGACCAGGGCAGATCGAACATCAAGAGCTTCAATCTGAAACAGCCGGCAGACGGCCCCAAAGCGTGTTTCCCCACGTTCATGGTCCCCCTCAATCCAGGCTGTTATTCGTGCCGGATCATCGTCCAGAACGCGGAGACCGGCCTCGGCGCACGCGGTTCAGCTTCCCTCGTCATCCCCAAGGCAGCGGCTTCTTCCGTGTGGCTCGACCCTCCCCTTCTCCTCGAAATCGATACTGGTGGTTTGGATCTCGGGGCGGCCCCCGAGGCGACCCTGTCGGCCCTTTTTGGCTATGACCCGGGGAAGTACGCGCCGCTTGTCGGCGGACTGGCGGCAGGCCCGCAAAGAGTCTGCGTCGCCCTGCGCTCAACGCTGGGGGCACCGGACCTCGATCTCGTGATCACGGCGTCGGATTTGCAGGCCGCGGACAGGACGGACGTGCCCGTCACGGTTCTCGATATGCGCCAGACGAAGTCGCTGAGGTCCTACCTGCTCGAGCTCTCCTTCGCCAACCTCAAGCCCGGCTTCCACACGCTCACGATTGTCGCCAAGGATAAGATGGGCAGGCCGGGGAACGAAACGACGACGACGTTCACGGTCAAATAGGTCCGCACGGCCCTCGTCTCGGAGCGGAGGGCTATTCCTCGGGGAGGCCGGCGAGCTTGTTTAAGAGGGTACCGGGTCTACGCAATGCCAAAATTGGCATTGCGTAGACCCGGTACCCTCTTTCGTTACCGCTGGACCAGCCTGACCGTCTGGATCTCGAAGGGTTTGAGCCGGACGGGGATCGACCCGATCTCAACGCTTTGATGGCCGCCCACGCTTTTGGTCGTAAATCCCAGGAATGCGGCGCTGGCCAGCCGGCCATCCGTAGCCCGGCCGGCGATCTCGCGAAGGCGGGCTACGGGCCTTCCGTCGGCATCGAGCCAGAGCGCCTGGACGATGACATTGGGCTGGTCGACCGACAGGAACGATTCCGCCGGCGTCTCGAACCGGCCTTTGTTCCGGGCCGGGAGCCAGGTCGCGACGAGTGGCGTGTGGACATCCCAGCCGAATCGGGAGGCGGCAACACGGTCCGAGGCGGGGGCCGCGCCGGTCCCCGCGCCCGCGGGTGGGGCGCTGGTCAAGCTGTAGCGGAATTCGACTCGTCCCTCCTGACTCGCCTTGAAATTCGTCATCCAGTAATTATTCATGACATAGGAGAAAACCCAGGCGTTTACGAGGTCGAGCTTTTTGAGCCATTTGCCCGTATTGATGTCGCCGAACTGGACGAGCGGCGCCTCGACCGGAGACCAGACGACGCGCGCGTCCTTTCCGGCAAACTCGACCCAGTTCTGGACGGCCTGCCAGTCGAGGGTTGTGCCGGGAAGCTGTTCCGTCCCCGGGGCCATGTCGGCGTCGGCGATCTCGAAGCGGACGCTCGGCCCGGCCTGCCCCGCTACGCCCTCCTCCCGCCGCTTTTCTCTAAGCGGCGAGGAAAGCGGACCGAGCTTGCCGCTGAGCGCGCCGGGGAGCCCCGGCCCGACTTCGAACGGAAAGGAGAAATAGACGGCCTCGGGCGCGAACGTTTCCTCTTTATCGAGAATGTTGACGAGGTCGATGCGCTTGACGTCGTCGTAGAGGATGATGCGTTGCTCGAGTGACCGGCACATCTTCGGCGAACTCTTGATAATAAGGCTTGCGGCCACCGGCCCCTTCCAGCCGGATTCGGCCTTGGCCGACTCGGGCAACCAGCGGTCGAACGTCGCCCGCTTGGTCATGTCGTCCACGGCCTTGCGGCCGCCCACGGGTTGCTCATAGACGTAGGCGTTGAGCGGCCAGGGGCAGGTCTTGTCGACGAGCTCGCAGCCGAGCTCCTTGTCGTAAAGACTCGAGATGCCTCCCGTCTTCGAGTCCACGGTGACGCGGTAGAAGCGGTTTTCGATGGTGTTGCCGCGGATCTCCGATCCGGGGCCCGCAGCGGCAGTGCCCAAGGCCGTTTCCCCCGCCGTGACCGCGAACACGGCGTAGCCCATCGACGGGACGTTCTGCGCGAGGACCAGCATAGCGTCATCGCCCAGCATCTGGAACTTCGCGCCCCTGCCGAGGCGCCGTTCGACGACCCGGAGCTTACCCCTCGCCTCGCGCAGCGGCCCGGCCGGAAGAGTCACGCGGACGACGTCGGTCCGCGCCCACGATAGCGGGTTGAAGACGGCGAACTCAAAATCGCCGTCGGCGCTGATGAGCCGGGCCAGCGCCTCGGTCCCGCGCCGGAGGAGCGTCCGCGAGGCCTCCCGCGCCTCGTAAGCGAAGCTCGACTTCGCCGCCCACTGGCTTCGGGCAAGTTCCGACTGCGGGTCGTCGATCGAATTATAGGCCCCCCAGGTGTGCTCGTCGTAGAGCATGGCCAATTCGTGGGCATCTCGGATCTGGCCTTCCGGGAAGCGGAAGTCCTTGGCCAGGTCGAGTTTCGCCGCCAGCGCCGAGATCTTTTCGGCCGAGACGAGGTCGCTGTGGGTCATGCGGTTGAGCCCGGTCTCGAAGGACGTCGAGGCGACGCCGTCGGTCCAGTAGTCGGGCCAGCCGAGCTTATGGACGGGGAGCGAAGCCCCGTGTTCTTTCTCAAGCCGCACGAAGAACTCGCTCATCGTGGCCAGCCTCAGCCGCGGCGAAACATAGCGCTCGTTCCATTCCTTGACCAGGTCGGAGAGGCCGCGCCCGGGCGGGCAGTTGTCCGTCGTCCAGGCGCCGATGTTGAAGGCGATGATGTCGTAGGGATAATCGCCTCGCGCCTCGAGCTTGGCCAGATAGTCCCCGACTTTCGGGGCGCTTTTCGCGATCGGCTCGTGGAGGAGGAGCTCGTAGTTCCCGAACAGGTAGTGCTCGCCGTTCCAGTGGAGGATGCGGCTGCCGTCGGGCGATTCCCACCAGAAGGCATTGGGCCGGCGGAGCGGGGCACGGGACCGCGTCTCGTTGATGCCGGTGGCGAAATAACGGATGCCGGCCTGGGCGAAAACCTGGGGCAGGGCCCAGGAAAAGCCGGTGACGTCGTTGTTCATGGCCGAGCGGACCTCGAAACCGTAGTTCCGGGCGTACTCCTGGGCCAGGTCGACGGAGCGCAGGAGCTCTTCGTGGGAGAAGCCGTCGGACTGGTTGAGGTAGAGCCCGGACAACTCGACGCGGCCCGCCCGGATGAGGTCGGCCAAGGCGCGGACATCGGCCTCGGGACGGGTCCGGATGAAATTCTGTAGGGCCCAAGAGATCTCGATGTTCCAGCGGAATTTGGCGTCGTCGGGATAGGCGTCGGTTTGCCGGCAATAGTCCAAGACGGAATCGAGGTATTCGACGTGGTTTTGGGCGACCCGCGTCTGAAGCTCGGTGTAGCCGATGTCGGTGTGGGAATGATGGAAAAGATAGACGGACCAGCGCCGCGGGGGGACAAGCGTGACTTCGCGGCTGAGGACGGCCGTTCCGATCTTGACCTCGAAGCGCGCTTTGACGGGCTTCACGGCCTCGGGAACGAGCGCCTCAAAGACATTCCTGCCGGGCTTGAGGGAGAGGGAGGTCATGGCCAGGTCACAGGGCTTGCCGGCGACCCAGGCCTTGACGGAGGCCGGCGCGCCTTCGGGGCCGGCATGGTCGACGACGAGCTGGACGACCTCCTTGACAACCGCCCCGTCCCTGACCAGGAAAACGGTCGGAACGACGTCGAGCGCGGGTTTCGCGACCTGGTTCACGGAGGGCCCGGACGCCGGCGCCGTCTGGGACGATGTCTCTCCATGGGCGGACAAGACCGGCCGAGCGATAAGCGCGGCCAAGAGCAAGGGGCCCGCGCAGATAAGGGCGGCTTTCCCGTTGTTTCTTTTTCGCATTTGAGGCCCTCCTTGGGATTCAATCTAGCACGCCCCGGTATCCCGGGTAAAGGCCCGGCCATTTGACCGCCCGCGGCGGATGTGCCATCATTGAGTTTCGAGGCCGAGATGATCGCCCGACTGAACAATACCAAGATCCTCCTGGCCCTGACCCTAGCCGCCTTGGTCTCGGGATGCGCCAATGCGGCCGCCGCCCGGGCGGGGGACGCCCCGGCCGAGTCCCAGAAGAAAAAAGCCCAGGCCAACGAGAAGAGCCCCCAGTACCAGTACGAGAAAGGCCTCATCGCCCTGCGCTACGGGCTCCCGGACGAGGCCATCCGCTACGGAAAACTGGCCGTCTCGATCGACCCGGAGCACTTCAACTCCTGGAATCTTCTGGGGTCGGCCTATTACACCAAGGGAGAATACGCCCTGTCGGCGGAGGCCTACGGGAAGGCCGCGGCGCTCAAGCCGGACGCCGGGGACGTCCAGAGGAACCTCGGCCTGGCCTGGATCGAGCTCAAAGAGACGGAGAAGGCCGAGTCCGCCCTGAAAAAAGCACATAACCTCAATGGCGACGCCGAAGCCGCCTATTATCTGAGCCGGCTTTATTACATCGAAAAACGGTACGACGATGCCCTCGATTACGCGGTCAAGTCCATCCGGAAAAACGGCGGGAGCGCCAAGGCATACAACCTCAAGGGCGTCATCCTGAACCAGATGGGCCGCTATCCCGAGGCCGCCGGGAGCTTCCAGGCCGGCCTCGTCCTGGCCCCCGAGGACCTCGGCCTCCAGGTCAACCTGGGCATCGCCTACATCAACACCAACGAGCCAACCAAGGCCAGAGCCGTCTTCGAGGCGGTCCTTCCCAACATCAAGGAACAGAGATTGAAGGGCCAGGTCGAGAACTACCTCAAGTCCATCAAGGACGCCGGGAAGTAGCCCCGCAGAAGCGGGCTTCCATGGCCCGCAGGAAAGCCGTCCCTTTTTCGACGAAGGAACGGCCGTCCGGGCAAAGGTCCTGGAAAATCCCCCGCTCGAAGGCGAAATCCCCGAGGCTCGAATTGTAGGTCTCGAGCCCGATCGTGCCGTCGAAGCCAATCTCCGCGAGCGTCCGGAAAACCATCTCCCAAGGGACGAGTCCTCCGCCGGGGACACCCCGATCGTTCTCGCAGGCGTGGACGAGAGCGAGGCGCGGGCCGAGGACGCGCAGGCCCTCGGCGTAGTCGCGGACCTCGGTGACGGCGTGGTAGGTGTCGAACGTGGCCCGGATGTTCGGGTGCCCGGCCAGGGCGATGAGCCGCATGAGGTGGGCCGGGGTGTTGACGAGATGGGTCCGGAACCGGCTCATCGACTCGACAATGATGGAAACGCGGCGCACGGCGGCGTAGTCGGCCAGGGCGTGGAGGCCTTCGGCGGCGCGGGGGAGCTCGTCGGCCGGCGGGCGGCGGCGCTTGACGACGCCCGGGTGCCCATAGAGACAGCCGGCGTACGCGGAGGCGCCGAGCTCGGCGGCCAGGTCGACCTGGCGTTTGTGCCAGGAAAGGCCCCGGGCACGCTCGGCCGGGTCGTCGGCCGAAAGGTCGCAGTCGAGCGGCCAGAGACCACCCGGGCCGATGATGAGGTCGAGGCCGAGGGCGGCGGCGCGCCGTCCGGTCAGGCGCGGGTCGAAGACGACGTCGTCGCCGGCGGAGAGCTCGAACATGTCCAGGCCCAGCTCCCGGGCGAGGTCGAGAAAGCGCAGGTCGGCGTCCGACCAGTTCCGGGTGAAGAGGTAACAGTGGGCCCCGTATTTCACGGGCCAAAGATACCCCAGCTTCGCCACGAGTTCAAGCCGAAGGGCGATGGTGATATGATAGGGTCATGAACTGGGTCACCGTCCATAAAACCAACGGAATCACGGACGCGGAGATCCTCAAGAACATGCTCGAATCTTTCGGCATTCCCGCCCGGGTAAGTTACGAGGCCGCGGGTAGGATCTTCGGCTTGATCATGGACGGGATGGGCGTTGTCGCGCTCTTGGTCCCCGAAAACCGGGCCCGGGAGGCCCAGGACATCCTGGCCGAGCATTTCACGCCTGAGGCCTGAGGACCCCCTCATCGACATGAAGGCGCGCCGAAACGTTTCGTCCTGCCGTGCGTCTTATGGGGTGAAGACGGACGAAGACATGACATCCTTCGACGAGCTCTACGACATGTATAACGCGCACATCTACCGATTCGCCTGCGCCCTGGCCGGGGACGCCCGGGACGCCGAGGACCTCTTCCAGGAGACCTGGCTGCGGGCCGTCAAGGCCCTTCCGGCTGGCCGGGAGACGGAGGGGAGCGACCCCAAGTCCTGGCTCTTCACCATCACGGCCAACGCCCATAAGGATTCGCTGAGGAAGAAACGCGTCCGGCGACTCTTCCTCCTGGAGAGGACGAAGTCGATGGCCGCGGCGACGGCTGATGCCGATCCTGGCTGGGACACCCCGGGCCATTCGCGCCGGCAGGGCGAGACGCAGTCGGACATAAGGATCTGTCTCCGCCGGGCCGTCTCCCGGCTTCCCGGCAGGGAGAGGCGGGTCTTCGTCCTCAAGGACATCGAGGGCTTCAAGCACGAAGAGATCGGCCGCATGCTCGGCATCCCCGAGGCGACCGTCCGGACGCTCCTTCATCGGGCGGTCCGGAAGCTCCGGAAAGAACTGGCCGAGTTCAGGCCGGCGGCGAACGGGAACTCTGTTTTTGAGGAGGGACGGTCATGACCAAGAGCTTGAGATGCCGGGACATCGAACGCCTCGTGCTCGAAAGCGAAGACCGGGCGCTCCCTGCGGGAGAGCGGGGCCTCGTCGAAGAGCATGTCCGCGTCTGCGCGCGCTGCCGGGAATTCGCGGCGGACCGGGCGCTCGTCCGCGCCGAACTCGCGGGCGTCCGCTGGCCGGCGCCGCCTAAGGAGCTCGTCTTGAGGACGCGGCGGCTGTTGCGGGGCGCCGGCGCGGCCGCACCGCCGGTCGTGCCTGTATGGGTCCTCGTCGCCATGGCCGCGGTCACGATCATCACATCCATCTGGCTGGCCGTTGCGCTGCCGGACATCACCCCGGAAATATCCCTAGCCGACCTGCCGTTCGGTGGGCTGGCGGCCATATTCATCATCGTCCAGAACGCGCTCATGCTCTTCTGCGCTCCCGTCGTCCTGCGGACGGCCCGGGCGCGCCGGGACAAGCTTGAGAGCGCTCGATAACGAGGATTTGAATATCCGATAATCAGGAGGTCCCTATGACAGTCTCGAACAACGGTAAAAGCGTCGCCATCGTGATCATCATCGTGGTCCTGGCGCTTTTCGCCTTCCGCTCCATCTTCTTCGTCATGCCGTTCGGCATATTCCCGGGTTTGGCCCGCTCCGTCGGGAACGCCGGCCATTCGTTCGGGGGGTGGTTCGACGGTTTCGGCCCGCTCCGTGCTATCCCGCTCATTATCCTCCCGGTCGCCCTGGTCATCCTCTGGGGAGCGGTCCTCATCTGGGTCTACCGGGACGCGGAGAAGCGGGGGATGAGCGGGATCCTCTGGCTGCTCCTGGTCCTGATCGGTAACGTCATCGGACTGCTTATCTACGCCATCGTCCGCAGCGAGACGCCGGTCAAGCGGCGGACCGAGGGCGAGGGGCGAACCGCGGGTCCGGAAAAATGCCCCGGCTGCGGGAACTCCGTCGCGACGGGGCACGCCTTCTGCCCCTATTGCGGAAAAAACCTGAAGCAGACCTGCCCCGCCTGCGGCAAGACCGTCGAAGGGGACTGGAAAGTCTGCCCGTCCTGCGGCGCGAGCATCGATCCCGGCCAGCCCCGCCAGGCCTGAGGAACAAGAAGGTACCGGGTCTACGCAATGCCAAATTTGGCATTGCGTAGACCCGGTACCTTCTTGTTTTTGAAGATCCCGCGGCGGAGGGAGGCCAGGGCGATGCGCGACTCGACCGGGTTGACGCCGATCCCGGGCCCGTCCGGGACGCGGATCGTGCCCGGGCCGCTGAGCTCGATGAAGGGGTCGATGACGTCCTCTTTGTAATACCTCCGGCTGGCGCTGAGGTCGTTCGGGTACTTGAAGTTCGAGAGCGTGGCGATGTGGAGGTTGTGGGCCCGGCCGATGCCGCATTCGAGCATGCCGCCGCACCAGACCGGCACGCCGCGCGACTCGCAGTAGTCGTGGATCTTGCGCGTCTCGACGACCCCGCCGACCCGGCCGACCTTGATGTTGACGACCCGGCAGCTACCCATCTCCAGGGCCGCCCGGGCCGTATCGAACGACAGGATGCTTTCGTCGAGGCAGAGCGGCGTCGTCATCTCCCGCTGCAGCTTGGCGTGGTCCCAGAGGTCGTAGGGAGCGAAGGGCTGTTCGATCATGAGCAGGTCGTAGGCGTCGAGGGCCTTGAGCGTCTCCATATCTCCCAAGCCGTAGGCGCCGTTGGCGTCGGCCTGGAGCATGATGTCCGGATATTTCTCGCGTACGGCGGCGCAAGCGGCGGCGTCCCAGCCCGGCTTGATCTTGAGCTTGATCCTCTTATAGCCCTGATCGAGGTACCGCCCGACCCGGGCGACGAGGTCCGGGAGCGAATCCTCGATGCCGCAGCTCACCCCGGCCGCT
>Ga0315279_10004006_pt1 | contig 19990 bp, 16 predicted proteins | sample YL17G06_20_MG_FD_203694 | JGI IMG/M metagenome (GOLD analysis project Ga0315279, IMG submission 203694) | Sediment microbial communities from Yellowstone Lake, YNP, Wyoming, USA - YL17G06_20 | ecosystem: Environmental > Aquatic > Freshwater > Lake > Sediment | place: USA: Wyoming | collected... | reverse complement strand
CGCTCCGGTACGTGCCGGGGCTGACGACGGGGCTGGCCTCGAAGCGCCCCAGGTTGTCGATCACGCCGGGAACGCCGGGGTCGCGTTCGCCCGCCGGCGGAGTGATCTCAGCGGGCAGTGGGTCCGCGAAGACGTTCCAGCCCGCGGTGATGTCGCCCGAGGGCACCGGGATCCCGACCAGCGTGTAGAGCGTGAGTGTGTAGTCGACCGCCTCACCCGGAGACGTGATGAGGAAGCCGGGCGTCACCTTCACCTTGGTCGGTGTAAGCAGCACCTCGTACCCGCTGCAGCCGGCGAGAAGGGACGCCAGGCCGGCCGTGACAGCCAGGGCCGCGAGGGCGACGAGGCGCGCACCCTTCTCCCTAGGGAGAGGGGACGGAGGCGAGGGCGTACCCCCGGCGGGGTCCGGTTCAAGACGGGCTGAAGCCCATCGTCTGGCAGGATGGTTGGGCATTGACGCGTCCTATCCCGTGACTTCGTCGACACTCACCTTCACAGCCCACTCCTCTGCCTCCTGCCGCGACGGCAGGCGTCCACGAGCCGACAGTGCGGTCACGCTCAACGCAGCCGCCGCTACGGCGCGCGGCAAAGCGGCCAACGCGCCCTCGCCATCGAGCTCCCCATGGGCGAGCGACGCAACGAGGTGGCCCGCAAGGCAGTCGCCGGCGCCCGTTGGGTCGACGGCCTCGGCTGCGGGGGCCCGTAGACGGATCCGCAGGTTGCCGCGAGTAGCGACCGCGCCGTCCGCGCCGAGCGTCACCACGAGCAACGCTTCGCGCCGGAGGAGCGACCTCGCGGCGGCGACGAGGCTCGTCAGACGGAGCCTACCCATGCGCCCGGCCAGCCTGCCGGCATTCACACGCGACACGATGACCAGGTCCGCTTGTGCCAGGAGCTTGGTCGTCTGAGGCAGCGCGACGTTTCGTGTGCAGCCCGGGCCAACGTCGACCGAGACGAGCCCCCCGCGGCGCCTCTGCGCCTCTGCCCAGGCTAGTTGCCTCGCGCCGGGATAGCCGAGGTGGAGCACTCGGCAGACGGGTCGCGGCGGGTGTTCCGTGCCCGCGCCGCGCCGGGAGCGGCGCAGCGTGAGCTGCCGCGGCGCTGTCGCCCCGCATCGGGTGAGGATGATGGACCGAGCCGTGCGACCGGGCGTGGCAACAAGCCCGCGGCAATCGACGCGGTGTGACTCAAGGTCCCGCCGCACCAGGCAGCCCTCTTCGTCTTCCCCCACGGAGCCGATGAACGCGGCCGACGCGCCCGCGGCCGCAGCCGCGCACATCGCGTTGGGGATGCTCCCCCCGCCGCCGGAACGCTCGTCGAGGACCCGAACGCCGCGCGCCACCAGCCCGTCGGCGGTGACTTCCGCGCCGTCGGCCGCCATCCCGCGAGCCATCCGCACGGCCGCGGCCATGGAGGTACCGAGCAGGAACGCCGTCTCCCACGGACAGAAGCCCGTGCCGCCGACATCGCAGACATCGCTCATGGGCTCGGCCTTGTCACTCGTCGCGCGCCATCGCACTCCGGCGGTAGGTGGCCGCACGGTCGCGGCGAACTCACAACGGCGGTACCACGTAGGAGGAGATGCCGGCAATGGCCGACAACGCCCTGTTCGACGAGCTTCGAGAACGAAACCGCGATCCCGAAGCCATCATCACTCGCCTCACGAGGCAACACATCGAGACCGCGTCCTGGGCCTACGCGGACTCAGGTACGCGTTTTGGCAAGTTCCGCCAGCCCGCCGCGGCCACGACGACGTTCGAGAAGATAGCCGACGCCGGCACGGTGCACAAGCTCACCGGTGTCGCGCCGACGGTCGCGGTGCACGTGCTGTGGGACTTCGCGGACGGCAACGTCCGGGCCGTGATGGACTATGCCGCCGAGCAGGGGGTCGGCATAGGGGCCATCAACCCCAACGTCTTCCAGGATCAGTGCTACAAGCTCGGCAGCTTCGGCAGCCCCGACCCGGCGGCGCGCGCCGCGGCAGTCCGGCACTGCCTGGACAGCGTCGAGATCGGCGTGCAGACGGGCTCGAAGCTGCTGTCGTTGTGGTTCGCGGATGGCACCAACTTCCCCGGACAGGACAGCTTCCGTGTCCGCAAGGCGCGCTTCGTCGAGGGGCTGAAGACCGTCTACGACGCGATGCCCGGCGACATGACGATGCTCATCGAATACAAGCCTTATGAGCCCGCCTTCTACCACACCGACATCGCTGACTGGGGCATGGCGTCGGCGTTCGCGCGCGCGTGCGGCCCTAGGGCCAAGGTGCTATGCGATCTCGGGCACCATCTGCACGGCTGCAACGTAGCGCACATCGTGGCCTTCCTCCTCGACCAGGGCGAGCTCGGCGGCTTCCACTTCAATGACTCGAAGTACTCCGACGACGATCTCACCTCGGGCTCCATCGACCCGTACGAGCTCTTCCTCATCTTCGCGGAGCTCGCGGAGGCCGAGGAGGACCCCTCGGTGCGTTCCGAGATCGCGTACATGGTCGATCAGAGCCACACCATCAAGCCGAAGATCGAGGAGATGATCCAGACCGTAGAGCAACTTCAGCGCGCCTACGCGAAGGCGCTTTGCATCGACCGGGTCGCGCTCAAGACGGCGCAGGAGGCGGGCGACGTGGTCGGCGCGGAACAGTGCTTCATAGAGGCGTTCAACACCGACGTGCGGCCCCTGCTGTATGCCGCGCGCGAGAGGCTGGGAGTGCCGGGCGAGCCGCTCAGAGCCTTCCGAGCCTCCGGCCGGCTCGCCAAGCTGGCCGAGGAGCGCGCCGGGAACGTCGCGGCCGGTGGACTCGGGTAGGTGACGATGCCGGGGAGGATAGGGTAGCGGTGCACAACAGACGTGCTTTTCTCAAGACGGCTTCACTCGTGGGACTCGGGGCCGCGATGGGCATGCACCCGACGCGGGTTCCGGTCGACGACCTAGACGACAATGGTGGAAAGAAGGGACGCAAGGTGGCAAGGATCCCGATTGCTCTGCAGCTCTACTCGGTGCGCGACGACTGCGCGCGGGACCTACCGGGCACGATCAAGGCCGTGGCCGACATGGGCTATGAGGGCGTGGAGTTCGCCGGCTACTACGGCCACGCCGCCGAGGAGCTGCGCAAGATGCTGGATGACAACGGCCTGAAGTGCTGCGGCACCCACATCGGCATCGACACGCTGCTCGGCGATGAGCTGCCGAAGACGGCGGAGTTCAACAAGACCATCGGCAACAGGTTCCTCATCGTGCCGGGGCTGCCGGGCGATTACACCAACAGCCGGGCCGCATGGAGGCGGACGGCCGATGTCTTCAACGAGGTCGCCGACCGGCTCGCCCCGATGGGCCTCCTCACCGGCTATCACAACCATACGGTCGAGTTCACGCCGCTCGACGGCGAGCTCCCGTGGGACACCTTCTTCGGCAACACCAAGAAGGAAGTCGTAATGCAGTTCGACACCGGCAACGCGATGCACGGCGGCGCCGACGCTCCGCCGTTCCTCGAGCGCTACCCGGGCCGCGCGCTGACCGTGCACCTGAAGGAGTACTCATCCACGAACGACCAGGCGCTGATCGGCGAGGGCGACATCCCGTGGGCGCGGATCTTCAAGCTCTGCGAGACCACCGGCGCTACCCAGTGGTACATCGTCGAGCAGGAAAGCTACGCCTATCCGCCGCTCGAGTGTGTCGAGAAGTGCCTCCAGAACCTCAAGAAGATGGGGAAGTAGGGGCGCCGCTGTCGCGACCGAATGGGAGGGGCCGCACGGGGTGGCGCGCCACGCGCGGCCCCATCCGGCCCGTTTCCCTCTCCCTAACCCTCCCCCACGCAAGGGAGGGCGCAGGGCGGATTCCCATTCGCCCCTACGGCGCCTTCGGCGGCTCGTCGGGGATGTACTCGTAGATCCCCTTTGCGCCCGCGTACTCGCGCTGGAGGTACGCGATGTCGTCGTCGATGCCGGGCCATGGCCGGAAGTTCTTCGCCTTGATCCCCTTGAACGGCTCGGCGGCGAAGCGGCCCAACATGAGGCCGATCACGTCGAGCTTCGCGCGCCGGACCTCCGGCGTGTCACGCGACAGGCCCAGCATGGAGTAGATAGCGGGCATGCCGGCTCTGGCCAGCACCAAGCCCGCGGGCCCGACCCTGTAAGGCCACGAATCTGGAACGAATGTGAGGTTCTCCATCAACACCTGGAGCACGGTCATGTTGCGGCTGCGGATCTCCCCGACCGCGAGGATGCAGGCCGTGCGCTCTTCAGGGGTGAGTGACTTCGGCGGCGCCTGTCCCGCCGGCCACGACTCGGCGATGTACGAGTAGTCGGGGTCGTGCGGGACGCCCTTGGGGTTCCCCTTCCGCGCGTCCCAGCCCGCGCTATGGGGGTTGCCTGCGGCGAGTGCCTCCCCGAGCCACTGCTCCGCAGCCCGCTGCCGTCGAATCAGGTCCTGGCCCACGGAAAGACGCGTTGGGAAGTCCTCGGTGCTGAGGACCTTCCGCAACGGCTCGTCGGTGCGCTCCGCCCCGGCGATCACCAGCGAGTACTGAATCGAGCCCGGGTTCGGCCAGTCGCCGTAGTACTTCGCCACAGCTTCGTTGACTTGCGGGTCTCCGATAGGCCCCCAGGCTTCCGCCGCCATCGCCGGGGCTGCCCCGCCTGCCGCGATAGCGAGAAGGCGCGCCACGAGTTCACGATCATCCGCGTCCCAGAAGGACTCCAGCAACGGGAGCACCGCCGGGAGGTCAATGCACTGCAGAGCGTAGTGTCCGGGGCACACCAGCGCCATGTCCTGGTGCATGGGCGATATCCGCGCGGCGTGCGTCGGCGTGTCGAGGCCGGGCAGCCAATTGGCGAGGGCCACCGTGGGCGCCAGCGATACTCGGTCGCATACCCGCAAGATGGACAGTATCCGAAAGCACTCCACCTTGGCGATGTCCGAGAGCTGCTCGTCCTTCAGCAGCTCGAGGACCTCTGCGTGCAGGTGGCGTCTGTAGATCAGCAGGTCCGCGACCGGGCTACCCGCGAGCGGGGAGGCGGCCGGGTCGACCGCCTCCCACGCGTGGGCGGAAAGCCAGGGGTCCTCCATCGGCTGACCCGGCGACGCGGCCAGTACCATCAGCGCAAGCTGCCACAGGACCATACGCTCCCCCTCACTCCGCCCTCGGCGGCTCGTCGGGGATGTACTCGTAGATCCCCTTCGCGCCGGCGTATTCGCGTTCGAGGTACGCGATGTCATCGTCGATGCCGGGCCAGAGCCTAGTACCGCGAAGCCTCTCACGCTGGAAGACCACGCGTGCATAGCGGCCCAGCATCAGGCCGATCACGTCCAGCCTGCGCTCGCGCTCCACGCTCGTCTCGTGCACGCGCGGCCATTCGAGGGCCGGGATGGCCCTCAGGCCTATGCGTGCCAGAGCAAACCCCGCGGGCGACACCCGGTGCGGCCACTCCTCCGGTGCACACGCCAGGTTGTCGGCGAGGGTGCGGACGAGACTCGCGTTCGGCGACCGCATCTCGGCAAGCGCGACGATACACCCGAGGCGCGTGTCCGGCGCCAGACCCCCGGGCGCGTCTCGGTCCGGTGGCCAGCCGTCCACGAAAAAGCAGTAGTCGCCGAACGACTCGGCATCACGACCGGGCTTGTGGCGCAGGTCTGCAGCCGGGCTACCTGGATCCTCGTTGGCGAAGGCTTGAGCCACCCACTGCTCCGCCTCTCGTTGCGCCCTGATCAGGCTGCTCGCAGGCGACAGGCGCACGGACGCCTCCTCCGAGTTGAGCAGCGCCACCAGATCACCACTGGCGTGGAGTTCCGGGGTGGCTGGAAGCCGGTAGTGGTCCGACTGTAGGACCCAGTACCCTCCCCAGTCCCACGGGGCTTCCGGGGCGGAGCAAATCGCGCTCTCTGTCGGGCCCCAAGCATCGCGGGCCATGGCCGACGCACAAGGCCCTGCAGCGGAGGACATCAGGTAGCCGTCCGTGTCCCCGGGGTCGCCCAACTGATGCTCCGCGAGCACGACGCCAGCCATGGGGAGCTCCATCCAGTGCGCCGCACCGCGAGCCGGGTGCCACTGGAACATGTCGTCACGGGCGCGGCCCGGCATCGTAATGGAGGGCCTTGGCCACGCCAGCTCCTTGTGGTTCAGCACGAGTCGTGCCGACGTGCGGTCTGACGCGCGCAGGACGGCCAGCAGACGAAGCGCCTCCCTGGTCCCTCCGTCAGTGAGTCGGTCGGAGCGCATTGCGATCAACAGATCGGCATGAAGTGAGCGCCTCAGGTGCAACGCGTCGGCAACAGGAGTGTCGCGAAGCGCTGGGCTCTCGAGTTGGGCCGCCTCCCAGGCATGCACGCCGAACCACCGGTCGTGGTCGGGCTGGGAAGCGGCCTGCATGCAGGCGAGGACAGACCAGGCCACGATGGCTGCAGGCCCCACTCGCTCACGCGCGCTGCGACCTAGTTGTTGGCTGCGGGCACCCACTTGCGGCCCGTCGTGTTGTTGGCGTACAGCCGGACCTCCCGCGTCCATAGGGCAGTATCACTCCAGTTCGCGCTGATCCTGTGCCCGTGAAAGGTCACCTTGTCGCGGAACTCACATACGCCGCCGAAGTCAGGAAGCAGGCCAACCATGTGAAGCGTATGGTCGAGGTCATCGTCGTACCCCGTAGACCACGCCTCGGGCACCCCCGGCACTGGCCACCCCGGGGTGTCCAACGTCTGGATCTCGTCCGATCCGTCGGGACTGCAGTCATCCAACTCAGGCGCCCCAGGGTCCGCCGTCCATTTCTGCTTCACCCATGCGCCGCCATACGGACCTTTGTCCTCCAGGCCCCCGTCTATGTACATGGCGCCGCCGACTTCCTGCACCCACCCGAACGGGTAGGGGTACTCGGCCAAGTGAGGGACGATGGTTGCCCGGATCTCGGTCCGCTTGAGGAACCCCAGCACGTCGTAGGTACGAGGTGAGCTTGGGGTGGTTACCCCCAGGTCCCGGTCGCTGTACTGGCTCCAGTACTCCTCGCCCCACGCGATGTCGGGCACATCGAACGGGGGGAAGTGTCCATGGAACTCGCCTGACGTTGCGGCGGCCAGGTTGGTGGCTTCGACGGCAGCTGGCGGCACGTCAGGCTGCAGCGCGCGCGCGTCGTCATCACGGGACCCGGTCTCACCCGGCCCCGGCTCCAGCGGCACGTCATTGACCCCCGCCCACACCCGGTAGAAGTCGCCAGTGTCAGGGGTCACCCAGGTGGCGGAGTACCCGTCGGCGGGGGGGGCGAAGTGCCCGCCCTCGCACCCCCAGTCCACAGTGGCCTTCATCTGGTCCGGCTCATCCCCCTGCTCGCGTACCTCGTGGGTGATCGGATCCAGCTTCACCCAGTGGTCCATGTCGCTCGCGACGGCGGCGAACGTCGCGGAGTCGGGGTCCTCGGGGTCGAGCGTGACAGCCAAGACCACGCCGCTCGGGGTCACACTGCCGGTGATTGCATCCCCGACGGTCCACTCCTTCGGCAGTGGCTGCGGCGGTGGCGGTGGCGGCGGAAGCGAATCGATGGTGCAGAAGCTGTAGCTCTTGGCATTCACCACCGGGCTCGGCTGATTGGTCCGCTGAGCATAGGCCGCAGAGCCGATGAGGACGAGGGATACCACCACGGTCGCAGGAGAAAGAGCCCTCCACATTCGTTAGTCCCCCTTCTGCCCTTCGGGCAGCTTCGCCTTGATCCGCTCAATGAGCTGAGCGGCCTCGCGCGCGGCCATGTCGTTGCCGAGCCCGCGCGCCCGCTCGGCCCACTTGAGCGCCTCCTGATGCTCCTGCCGGTATTCGTGCGACCTAACGATCTTCAGAACCGCGTCTGCCATCAGCCCGTAGGGCTCGTGCCACGTGAGCGCCTGCCCAATCACTTCCGCAAGGCGCGTGAGCGAAGGCGACGGCAGGTCGTGCGGCTCGACCTGGCTGAGGATGTCATAGCAGGTAGCCAAGTCCCACAGCACCCGATCCATGTGCTGCGAGTCGGGGTACCTGGCGAAGAACCGCTCGAGCTCCACGGCCGCCCCGGCCCATCCCATGTCGAACCAGTTCTGACGCACCCGCGACTCCGCGAGCGCGTACAGCCCCTCCTCGCCGAGGGCGTCGAGCCCGAACCTGGCCTCGGCCGCGCGGAGCATCTTCTCCGAGAGCTTGTAGCACGTGCGGTCCATGTTGCGCGAAGTGTCGCGGTCCTTCTCGGCGAGCCCGAACCACTCGCGCCCCGCCGCAACGAGCTCCTGTTGGCCGACCGCCTCGGAAGCGCCGTACTCACCGATCAGCGTGCCCGCGTACGCAATCTCTCGCTTGCGGAGCGGCTTCGCAACCTGCATGAGCCGACCGGGGGCCGAGTCCACCTCAAGAAGCGCACGGGCGAGCGACTCCGCCGGCCCGACCTTGGCCGCTGCCGCTAGGGAGTCGAACAGGGCCCAGACGTGCTGCAGGGCCGCGTCCTTGCCCTGTGCTTCCGCTGCGGCCGCAAGCCACGAAGCGATCTGCTGGTCGGCTCCGGCTCGCGAACCGGGCAGCGACTCCCCTAGGAGCCAAGCGGCGAGCTGGTCGTCCGGCGCCGAGCAGGCCGGCGGCCTCCAGGTGAGCGCGAACTCGACCGGGTCAGCAGCCAGGAGGTCGCACCACTTCCGCACCTCGGCACTCAGGCGCTCGGCGGGCGGCATCGCCGACGGAAGAGGGAGCGCAATCGGGTCGAGGAACAGGCCGTTGAGGGTGGCGCACAGGCTGTAACCCTTGCGTATGCGAACGTTGGCCTTCATCGGCCCTTGCACCGCGACGGAGTGGTACACGCCGCCCGCGAAGTCACTTACCTCGAACTCCGCATTGGCTCCTGTGCGGGCATCCGTCACGGTCACAGGGAGTCGCGTGGGGTAGGGCGCCTCGGGGTCGTACTTCCTGTCCAGGAAGTAGAGCGACAGCACCCACGCCCCCCTGGGGATGTCCACATTCGCCACTAGGTCAGGTCCGCCGTTGTCGTACGGGTGTGAGTCACCCCGGTCATCCCACCGAGCATGTGTCGGTATGCCCAGCTCCGGGTTCACCAGGGCGCGCTCGTCCAACGCATCCCAGTCCGCTACGTACCAGCGAGCTGTCTCGGCCGGGTCGCCGGTGCCGATGCTTACGTCCCAGGTGGGACCTGGGGCTCGTCTGACTCCCGCCACCGTTGAGGGATCGACGGCCCGACCCCTCTCGGTCAGGACCGGTACCCTGCGGCCGCCCCCGGTGTTCGCCCGCGGCACCATTGCGCACATGATGAGCGCCTCGTCTCCGTAATGGCCCGGCCAGCGGCCTTTCGTCTCGGAGTCCGTGCCCAGGTACGCGAGCCGTGGTGGCGGCATGCCGTACAGCCGGGTGTACTCCGCGGCCACATGCGGGTCGTCGATCCGACGGAGGTAGCACGAGCGGACCACCTCTTCCGCCTGGGTCCTCAACGCGGGGTCGGTGTTCTGTGCAAGGGGTCGGGTGGTCTCCAGGCACTCGTCGTATCGCCCTAGCTCGAGCAGGGAGCGCCCGAGCTGAAGCGTCGCCTCACTGGCCCAGCGGGTCCATGAGTTGTCCGCGAGGAACGCCCGCAGACGGTCCACCGCGGTCGCGTGGTCCTTCGCCGCGGCGTAGCACATCCCCGACCTGAATGCCGCGTACCGCGCCAGGTCCGCGTCCGGTCGCTTAGCAAGCCCATCGAACACGGGAGCGGCCCTATCGTTCGCGCCCGCCTTCGCGTACTCGTCCGCGATTGTCTTGCGCTCGGAGTCATCTCTGGCGGCCTGGAGGCGCGCGTCGAGATCGGCGACATGCTTGTCGCGCGCGGACTTCTCCATCGCCACCTTCGCCCAGTACTCATAGTGTTGCGCCAAGTCGTACTGCGCGTCCGAGGGGTTGATCGCACTCTTCGTCGCATCGGCGAGCGCGCCGGCCTTGGCGAAGCTGCCCGCATGGTAGAGCGCCTCGATGCTGAACAGGTCGTAGGCCACTTCCTGTTGGGCGAGTTCGGCCGCGGCATCAGAGCGGACTAGGTCGGCAACACGCGCGCGCTCCTCCGCATCGGGGAACGTAGCGAGGAAGCGCTGGTCGCAGATGTCGGGCGCGGACACGCACGACTCGTACGCGAGCCCCGTTGCCAGGGCGACCTCCGTGTCGCTCGGCTGCGTTGGCATGTCGAACTCCAGGCTGAGATCGTCCATCGCGACCGGCCCGTCGAGGTCGGCGCCCTCCAGCAAGAGCCGCGCGTACGCCGCGTCCTCCGGCGGGTCGACCGGGATGCTCACCCGGGTCCAGCGGGTCGTCCCGAGGGGCAGGTCGGTCACGGGCCCGTCCGTCGTGTCCCCCGAGATGACGTCCCAACGCAACCGCGCCCGGAACGCGCCCTTGCTCGCGCGAGACGAGTCCACCCACAGGATCGCCCGCCACTTGCCCACACCGGGACCTTCCGTGCCCAGCCTAGGCGAAGTCCAGCTCGACGTACCCGCTCCCGCGCGCAACACTAGGCACCCCTCGCCGCCGTGCGCAACCCCTGCGTCGCGTCCCCAGGCGGCTTGCTCGCCCTGCGCGGACCAGCTCCCGGGCTCATCGAGCTCGAAGTCGCCGTTCGCGAGCGGCAGCTCGACGGTGGGCCCCGGCAGTACCTCGAGCGAGACATCATCGAAGTACGCCACTCCGGGGTTCGCGTCCGACCGCAGATACGGCCTGCCCGCAGCGGCGTCGGGTGGGGCGACGTCCGCCGCCGCGATCGTGACCCACCTGCCGGGCGAGGAGACGACGCTCCCGTTGCGCGTGTTGCCGATCCACGTGCCCGACGCGTCGTACCACGCGAGCACGGCGAAGCTGGGGCTGGGCCAGGAGCCTGAGTCCACCTTCGCGGCGAACCTGTACGCCACGCCGGGTATCGCGCGGAACGGCTGCCCGCTCCAGCCGGCGGTCAGGTAGCCGCCGCCCGCGTCGACGCTCTCCCGGATCGCGAGGCTGTACGTCCCCGTCAGCGCGTGGTCGTCCGCGAGCTCGTACTTTGCCCCAAGGTACTCGGCACCGGGGCGCCAGTAGACGGGCTGGCAGTCGATGTCGATGCCGAGTTCGAACGAGGGGTTGCCGGTGAGGTTGCCCGGGCTCCAGTAGCCCGGCGTCCTCACGGGGGGCGCATTCCGTCCGAGTGACGGAGCGGCCACGAGGGCGGCAACGATAAGGGGAAGGGCGCGGAGAGCGTTCGGTACCGAGCGAGGCATCCAGCTACCTCCCGACCGGCACCTGATGGGTAGCAGTATTGTGCACCTCGGGGGGGGGGTGTCAACAACGATTCCGCACAGACAATGGGCTTTGGCCCATCGAACGTCACCTCTGCCAGCAATGGGCTGAAGCGCATTGCCTGAGAACGTGGGCTGAAGCCCAACGCCTCGACCCGGGCGGCCCGCTCAGGCAGGGACCGCCGGCCCGGCGTCCGAACCACCACCAGTCTCAGGGGGCACTACGGCGCCCGGCGAGGGCGTAGGAGCAGTGAGCGCATGAGTGAGCCGTGGGGCGTAATCCTCACAGCCTCGTATGGGCACGGTCACAATGTCGCGAGCCAGGCCATCATAGACTGCTGTCAGCAGATACGGCCGGGCATCCGGTTCGAGATGATCGACTACTTCAACACGTTCGTGAGCAAGCTCTACGCCACGGCCACGACCATCTCGTACGTCCAGAGCGTGAAGCGGGCGCCGTACTTCTACGGGCTGTTCTACGACCTGACCAGCCAGGTCAAGCCGAACAGCAGTGCGCAGCGAGGGATCAACGCGCTCGGCAAGACCAACTTCGCGGAGTGGTACCGCCGGAACAAGCCGTCCGTCATCATCTGCAGCTACCCTACACCGGCCGGGTCGATACGCGAGCTCAAGGACGAGGGCGTGATAGACGCCGCGCTTGCCATCGTCGTCACGGACTACGCGCTACACAGCCAGTGGGTCCACCCTGGCGCCGATCTCACCTGCGTCGGCGCCTCGTTCCTGAAGGAAGCGCTGATCGGCCGGGGGCTCGACCCGGACGATGTGATGGTATCGGGCATCCCCATCTCGGCGAAGTTCAGGTGCGACTACGACAAGGCCGAGGAGCGGCGCAAGTGGGGTCTGCGGCAGGACAGGCCGGTGGTGCTCGTCATGTCCGGCGCGTTCGGGATGATGCGCGGGCTGTTCGAGGTAATGCGGGTCCTCAGGCGCGAGCCCGACGTGCAGGCGGTGTTCGTCTGCGGCCACGATAGGCGGTCACTGGGGGTGATGACCCGCGCCACCGAGCCTTACCGGGACCGGATGCAAGTCCTGCCGTTCACCGACAAGGTGCATGAGCTGATGACGGCTGCCGATCTGATTGTCACCAAGGCCGGGGGCATAACGGTGACGGAGGCGCTGGTTACCGGCCTTCCGATGCTGATCCATCGCCCGATCCACGGGCAGGAGTACCGGAACCTCACCTATCTGTCGGAGTGCGGAGCGGCCGTGGGGGCCAGGAACGGTCGAGCCTTGGCCCGGTTGTTCCCGTCGCTGGTCCACTCGCCCGAGGAGCTGCGACGAATGAGGGAGGCCGGCCTGCGAATCGCAAGGCCCAACGCCGCGCGCGACATCGCGCAGGCGATCATCGGGCTGATGGATCGCGGGAGATGACCAGGCCCGCCCGTGTCAGATGGCGCGACATCTGGTCCGCTCTCGCGGTCATCTTCCTCGCCGAGTTCGCCCACGGCGGGCTGCTGCTCGCGCTTCTCCCCCAGTTCGGCGAGGAGGTTCTGAAGATCGGCCTGGCGGTGGTCGGGCTCTGCATCTCGCTGTACTACGCGACGGAGCTGACGCTCAAGGTGCCGGCCGGCATGGCAGCCGACAGGCTGGGGCACAAGGCGCTCCTGGTCGCCTCGCTGGCCTGCTCAGGGCTCACACTGGCCATCGTCTCCCTTATGCGGCACCCCGTGGCCCTCGCCGCGGCCATCTGCCTGCACGGGGCCGCCGCGTCCGCGATCTGGCCGTCCGCCCTAGCGTTCATCACCGGTCGGGTGCCTCCCGAGGACCGTGGCGCCGCGATGGGCGCGGTCTTCACCTGCTGGCTGTCAGGTCTCGGCTTGGGGATCCTCACCTGCATAGTGCTCAGGTCCCAGCCGGTGGCCCTGAGGTTCTGGGTGCTAGGGGCGGCATGGGCCGCCGCCTTGGCGGTCGCCGTGTTCCTGGTTCCGAGGGGAGCTCCCCCTCAACGGCCCGAGGAGCGGCTGCCACACCAGTCGCCGATCCGGCTGGCCTGGGAGGTGACGAGACGGCTGTCGCGGAGGCCGGTGTTGGTGCTCGGCCTCTTTGCTCAGACCTTCTCGCTGGGAATGCTCGCCCCGGTGCTCGAGCGCTACTGCACGGTCTGCCGCAGCCTCTCGGAGTGGCAGGTGTCGGCCCTTATGATCGGCGGCGGCGGCCTGTCCGTGGCGCTGATGATCCCGATGGGCCGCGTCGCCGATCGGTTCGGCAAGAGGCGCCTGCTCATCGCCGGTCTGCTCACAGGCGGCGCCGCTATCCTCTTATTCCCGTTCATCGTGCCACTTCCGGCGCTGGTGGCCCTCGTGGGAGTCGCGGGCGCCGCCTACGCGGTCGTCCTGCCCGCTTGGAACGCCGTGCTGCTCCGGCACGTGCCAACGGACAAGCGCGCGCTCATGCTCGCGTCGTTCATGGCGCTGGAGCAATGTGGCATGGCGATGGGCCCCACCGCGTCCGGACTGCTCTGGGAGAACGTGGGGTGGTCCGCGCCGTTCTTGACGAGCGGCTCCCTCGTGCTGATCGTGGCCGTTGCTTACGCGCTGTCCCCGAGCGTGTTCAGGGGCGATGCGGAGGTCGCTCCGGCCGTGTCCGAGCGAGCCCCCGGCGAGGAGACCACCCCGTGAGCCCCATCTGCTGGGCGGGCGGCGCACTGGGCGCTCTGTGGGCACTGAATGGTCCCGTGGCGCAACTCGTCACAGCCGGTCTGGGGGCCGGCATCCTGCGGCATGGCAAGCACCCGTCCGCTGTGGCCCTGACTTTCGACGACGGACCCCACAGCGACCACACCAACCGGATCTGCGACATCCTCGAAGCACACGGCGCGCGCGGAACATTCTTCGTGCTTGCCGGGAACGTCAGGCGGCTGCCCCACATTACCGGCGCGCTGATCGAGCGCGGACACCAGGTGGAGCTCCACGGGCTGCGCCACAGGCACCCGTGGTTCTCGCTCCCGGGGGCCACCCTACGGGCGCTCACATCCGCGCTTCGCATCGTCGAGGACACGACGGGAGTCAGGCCACGCTACCTCCGCCCGCCGTGGGGGATGTGCTCGCTCGACGGGCTCGTGTCCGCGCGGAAGCTGAAGCTGCGGGTCGTCCGCTGGTCCGTGTGCCCCGAGGGGTTCTTCCGGCCGGCGTCCGCGCCGGCTATGGCGGCCCACGTGCTCGAGCGCGTTAGGGGCGGAGACATCGTCTGCCTGCACGACGCGGGAGGGTTCCCGGACACGCCGGAACGGGTCACGGCGTGCCTGCGCGACCTGTTGCCGCGGCTATCGGGCTCAGGTCTCGCGGCCGCGACTCTCTCCGAGGTGCTTGTGGGTCCCTGACTCCTTGCCCCAGTTCGCCAGGCACTGGGCGCGCGACATCCACAGCTCGGTCACCTCGCGCGGCGTACCGTCCCTCGCGATGACACGACCCGAGCCCTGTGGGTGCGCGTGTGCCACGACCCTGCGGATCCACCAACTCAGCAATCGGCGTCGCCAGGCGGGGCACAACTCGCGGACCTCGAACCGGCCGGGGCCCGCTTGCTCGGGGAAGATACTCACGCCATAGGCCGCTACGACGTCCTCAAACCTTGCCTCAGACGGCCACGCGTCTGCAAGCGCTCTCAAAGAGTGCATCAACAACACGGCGTAGGCCAGCCCGATGCGGCGGATGTCATCGTGGTCCCGATGAAGCCGAGCCACTCGCTCGTTGCTTAGGTGCAGCTCGACCACGCGGTCACCGCGCCTGACCTGGGTTCCATCGGACAGCCGAAAGCCCGGCCCACGGTACACCCGGAACGCCAGTCGGAGCGCGATGTCGGCCGCGTCGGGCACGAGTGGCTCGATATGGTACATGCGCTCAAAGAGCCGCTCGATCAGCCCTGACATGCCGGTCGCCTCTCATCTCAGCCAGCGCATTATGTGCGATGTGGCGGGTGGGGCGTCAACAGCCCCGTTGGAGCAAAGGCCCGCGCACGCTACAATGGCCGCGACATCCTGCCGGAGGTAGACGCATGAGTTTCCCCATGACGGAGATCGGCGGCTTACCGATCTCCCGCCTGATGATCGGCTCGAACACGTTTCACGGCTACTCCCACTTTTCGGGAGCGAGGGACCGCTGGCTCCGTGAGTACTTCAACCGGGACAGGATCTACGAGGTTATGGAGTTCTGCGCGCGGCAGGGGCTTAACGCCACCATCGCGCTTCAGCGCCAGGACTACGCGGACATCATGGCCGAGGTAGAGCGGGCGACGGGACAGCACATCGTGTACATCGCGACCCCTGCCGGCCCGACGCTTGACGACCTGAAGCGCGGGATCCGCGAGGCCGCCGACATCGGCTGCGAGATGTGCTGGCCCCACACGAGCTGGACGGACGTGCGGGTGCTGCCACCCGAGAACCGCATCCACGAAGGCCCGGAGGCGGTCGAGTACATCCGCGAATGCGGTATGATCCCCGGCTGGAGCACGCATCGACCTGAGACCATCGCGGTGTCCGACGCGGCGGGGTACGATGTCGCCGGTTACGTTCAGATCTTCAACCCCATCGGCTTCCTTTGCCCCATCGAGACAGACTGGGCCGCGAGCGTCATACGCAATGCCAAGCACCCGTGCGTGCTCATCAAGCCCCTCGGCGCCGGCCGCGTGATGCCCCCCACCGGGCTCGGGTTCGTGTACGCCAACTGCAAGCCCGGCGACACGGTGGTCATCGGCATGATGTCCGTGCACGAAGCCGCGGAAGACATCGAGATCGCCCGGGCGTCCATCGAGCAGCGCGATCCCCAGATCGAGCTGCAGATCACCCGCAGCAAGGCGGCGATCGCGTCGGTCGTGAAGGGCGAGTAGCCGGGTTCCCCGCGGGTCGAGGCCCGCGGGTCTTTGTGGAAGGGGCGATCCGCGAGCGGATGCCTTGGGTCAGCGCGGAACAAGCGATCGGGGCCGCGGGCCGCGGCGAGATAGTGATCGTCACCGACGATGAGGATCGCGAGAACGAGGGCGACTTCATCATGGCGGCCGAGAAGGCGACGCCCGAGGCCATCAACCTGATGGCCACAAAGGGCCGGGGCCTGATATGCGTGCCCGTCTCAGCGGCTGTCGCTCAGCGCCTGGAGCTCCCGCCGATGGTCGCGCACAACACTGAGGTCAATCGCACAGCCTTCACGATCTCGGTGGACGCGGTCCACGGCACCACGACCGGCGCATCCGCGTTCGACCGAGCCGCCACGATCCGCGCCATCGCCGATCCGTCCGCCAAGCCGTCCGACTTCCGGCGCCCCGGGCACGTGTTCCCGCTGCAGGCCGCGAGCGGGGGCGTGCTCCAGAGGGCCGGGCACACCGAAGCGGCCGTCGATATGGCCCGCCTAGCCGGTCTGGAGGCAGCCGGGGTTCTCTGCGAGATCATGGACCACGACGGGAGAATGGCACAGCTCCCCATCCTCGAGGCGCTCTCTGAGGAGATGGGCGTGGGGATCTGCTCCGTTCGCGACTTGATCGCCTACCGCCACAAGAACGAGAAACTGGTGCGACGCGTCGAGTCGGCACGGCTGCCCACGAAGTACGGCGTGTTCGAGATCATCGACTACCAAACGCTCGTGGGCTCGACTCCGTACGTTGCACTGGTGTGTGGCGACATCCCGGGCGATGAACCGCTGCTCGTGCGCGTGCATTCGGCGTGTGTGACCGGCGAGGTCTTCGGCTCGCTCAGGTGCGACTGCGCGGGACAGCTCGAGCGTGCGATGCGGATGATCTGTGACGAGGGCAGGGGAGTCATCGTCTACATCCTCAGCCACGAGGGTCGCGGCATCGGGCTGCCGATGAAAATCGCCGCCTATCATCTGCAAGACGAGGGCGCCGACACCGTCGAAGCCAACGAGCGGCTGGGCGTTCCCGCCGACATGAGGGACTACGGCCTCGGGGCACAGGTGCTGGTCGACCTCGGTGTGAAGCGTATGAGGCTGCTGACGAACAACCCGCGCAAGCTCGTGGCCCTCGAGGGCTATGGCCTCGAGATCGTCGAGCGCGTCCCGATCGAGATGGAGCCGACCCCGGAGAACGTGGCCTACCTTAGGGCAAAGGTGGAGAAGCTCGGTCATGAGCTGACGCTGACGGACACTGCCGAGGGGGAAGGAAGGTGACGGCCATGACTCAGCCGCCGTGGGCCACCACGTCCAACTCATTCCAAGGCTACCGCATCGCCCGCTACCTGGGAGTCGTCCGGGGCCTGACGGTCAGGTCGCCCGGGCTCGGCGGCGCGCTCTCTGCCAGCCTATCCGCCCTCGGCGGCGGACGCGTCGACCAGTACATCCAGTTGTGTGACCAGGCCCGCGAGGAAGCCTTTCAGGCGATGCTCGCACACGCGACCGCGCTCGGAGCGAACGGAGTCGTGGCCGTCCGCTACGACGCGGGCGAGATCGGCAGCCAGGGCCTGAGCGAGGTGTTGTGCTACGGCACCGCGGTCGTGATCGAGCCGGCCGAGTGAGGATCTAGGCGGCGGAGGCTGCTTCTTGCGCGACACCGCGCGACAACTGATGGCCCTCTGCGCGGCGTTGCTCGTCGTCAGCGCTCTGCTCGCCGTGGCTACAGCGTGGCACACCGGGTGGGAGCGGTGGCCGTTCATCGGCCCTGAGAACCTGGCCGGAATCCTGCGGCAGTCCGCGACCTTCCTCGTCCTCTCCGTCGGCATGACCCTGGTCATTATCTCGGGTGGGATCGACCTCTCCGTCGGCTCCGTGATGGCGCTCGGAAGCGTGCTTGTCGCGCTGGCGCTCCGGGGTGGGGCATCCGTCCCCCTTGCGGTCGCGGCCGGCGTCGGCGGAGCAACGGTGTGCGGACTTGTCAACGGGGTCGTTTCCGTGAAGGGGCGCATCCCATCCTTCATCGTCACCTTGGGCATGATGCTTGTCGCACGAGCGCTGGCCTTCGTGATCGCCGGGGGCGAGACGATCTACGTCGGCTCTGAGTCCGCCGCGGTGAGGTCGCTGCCCCTGATCCTTCCGGCAGTGGTCGTCCTGCTGGGGTGGGTGGTGCTCGATCGGACGCGGTTCGGGCGCGGGCTCTACGCTGTGGGAGGCAACGCCGAGGCGGCCAGACTGTCGGGCCTGCGCGTCGATGCGCTGCGGATAGGCGCCTTCGCCATCTGCGGCGCGACCGCGGGCCTCGCGGCCGTGATCCACTGGGCCCGCAGTGGCACGGGGAGCAACCTCACCGGCGCGAACGCTGAGCTCGACGCCATCGCGGCGGCTGTCATCGGAGGCACAAGCATCGTCGGGGGAGAAGGACACGTCCTCGGCACGCTCCTCGGCGTCTTGCTCATGAGCGTGCTGCGCAACGGCCTTGTGCTCTTCGAGCTCTCCGATGAGCTGCAGAGACTCGTCATCGGCATCGTGATAGTGGTCGCGGTGTTCATCGACAGGCTTCGCGCCCGCGGCCGAACGCACTCTTAGCGCCGGCGTCTCGCCGGTCTATGGGGCAGGCGTCTCGCCTGCCGCCTGTAGGAGGGATCGCCATGCGCCATGCGCTGTTCCTCGCCCTGATCGCCCTAGCCGCCGTCGCCGTCGTTGCGGGTTGCTCCCGGAAGACCCCACCGTCGTCCGGTACGACCCCCAAGTTCGGAGGAGGCGTGCCAAAGGACCTTCGGTTCGACATCCCGTCGGCTGAGTCGGGCTCGGCCGTGACGAAGGCGTCGAAGGCGTACCGCGTCGCGCTCATCATGAAGGCCGCGAGCAACCCGTTCTTCGCGACCATGCAGAAGGGCGCCGAGAAGGCGGCTTCGGAGCTGGGGATCGAGCTCCTTGCTCAGACCATCACCGACGAGTCGTCCGACCAGCAGCAGATGGATATCGTCGATTCGATGGTCAGCCAGAAGGTCGACGCCATCCTCATCGCGCCCGCCAACTCGAAGTCGCTCGTCGAGCCACTGCTCGCCGCGCAGAAGGCGGGTATCGCGGTCATCAACGTCGACAACCGCCTCGATCCCGACACCGTCAAGACCGCCGGGCTCAACCTGGTCGCCTACGTCGGCGCGGACAACGAGGAGGGAGGGCGGCTGGCGGGCGAGCACCTCTGCAAGCTGCTCGGTGGGAAGGGCAGCGTGGCGATGCTCGAGGGCCGCAGGGGCGTCGACAACGCCGAGGCCCGCAAGCGCGGGTTTCTGAAGGCTTGCGAGGCGCACCGCGACATCAAGGTCGTCGCCTCAGACTCAGCCGACTGGGACATCGCGAAGGGCCAGAACAAGTTCGCGGCGATGATGTCCGCCCACCCCGAGATCCAGGGCCTGTTCTGCGCGAACGACAACATGGCCGTCGGCGCGATCGCGGCGATCAAGGAGAAGGGCAAGGCGGGCTCGATCATCGTCGTCGGCTACGACAATATCGAGGCAGCCCAGACGGCGGTCAAAGAGGGGACGCTCGCCGGCACCATCGAACAACACCCTGACCTGATGGGCTTCGAGGCGGTCAAGACTGCCGTCGCGCACCTGGAGGGCGAGCAGGTCAGGAGCGAGACCATGGTGCCGCTGGAGGTCATCACGAAGGACAAGCTGTAGGGTCGGCGCGAGTGTGCGTGTAGCGCGACCTCGGAGCTCACCGCGCCGCGCGGCATGGGGCTCGGGTGTGTACTGGGCCCATGGGTGAATCGGGGCGCGAGTGGCTGGCTGTCTCGACTCGGCCCCATGGGCCCGGCGCGGGCCTCGACCGGGTTGGGAGGAGGCACCATGCGATGACAGGGCGACGCGCGTTCACCCTCGTCGAGCTCCTCGTGG
>Ga0315279_10004005_pt1 | contig 19992 bp, 27 predicted proteins | sample YL17G06_20_MG_FD_203694 | JGI IMG/M metagenome (GOLD analysis project Ga0315279, IMG submission 203694) | Sediment microbial communities from Yellowstone Lake, YNP, Wyoming, USA - YL17G06_20 | ecosystem: Environmental > Aquatic > Freshwater > Lake > Sediment | place: USA: Wyoming | collected... | reverse complement strand
CAAAATATCATTTAAACTAACTTTCTGCGCCTTTAAATTGCGCATTAATTCAGGGTCAAAAAGCGGTTTTTTATTTTTTTTCTTAAAATATGCTCTGGCCAGGTAATATTTTTTAATTAATTGGTTGATCGTGTCACGACCGTTGCCAATAATTTCCGGAAAAGCGCGATGGGTAACGGCTATTACTTTATTGTTTAAAATTAAAATGCGGTAATCATTACCCTCAATATATTCTTCAGCTAGAAAAACCATTCTTTTCTGGTGATTTCTTTGCCAGTACTTTTCGATTCTGGATATAGCTAAATTTAATTCTTGATTATTATTTATTTTGGCAGTTACGGCAGTGCCTAAAGAAGCGCTTAAGGGTTTGATTACAAAGGGATATTTAAGCTTCTTACTTTTAAGTAATTTTAGGACATCATTTTTTGTCTGGCAAAGGAAAATTTTGGGGGTTTTAATGCCTGATTTTTTTAATATTTTATTAGTTAGATATTTATTGGCCACTAAAATAGCATTGGTCTTATTTAAGCCCAATTTTTTAAAATATAGATAATGCCTTTTACCCTTATACTCTAGGCAAAAAGTTAAAAAAGCAGGGTCAACCTGCCTAACTTCAATTCCAGCCTTTTGCGCTGACAGCAAGAGATTTTTTAAAACCGAATTTTTAATTTTGAGAAAATTTTTCATCTTGGAAATAATGGAGGCCTGTCTCGGCCAAAGACGAATAATTATATATTAATTTCTGTTTGGAATTCGAGCCAAGGCCTGTCTTGGCCGAACTTAGATTGGACTTGTGTGATTGTAAAATATAAGCCAAGGCTAGGCCGGGCCACTATGGGAATTGTCCTCCTTCGTTAAAACTACGGAGGACAGGCACCCATGTATAAGGGTTTTGCCCTCCTTCGCTGAAGCTTCGGAGGGCTTTAATTTTCTTTTTTATTTAGTCTGCCGTAGCAAATAAAATTCTTAAGGTCTGGATGGGAATTGCACCCATGTATAGAGGTTTTGCAGACCTCTGCCTTACTGCTTGGCTACCAGACCAGAAACTTAAAAACTTACCCTTGGTAAGTTTTCTTTAGTTTAGCAGTTTTGGATAAGTATTTCAAGTTTTATAAATTGAAAAATCCGGCTTAAAAGTTGCATTTAAAGCCAGATAAAAAGAAAAAACGCGAATGATATTCAAATCGCGGTCTTCCAGAGGATATTGTTTTTTAAAAAGTAAAAGCATTATGCCAATGTCTTGCTGATGCATATAAACTGGTTTAATAACAAAGTCAAATTTTTTTAATAAATCATTGGTCACGCCAAGCTCTTTAAAAAAATTTTCATTTTCAATGCCTTGGCTATGCCGGAATTCCTTGGTGCCAGAACGAGCTAAAATCTCTAAAACATTTTTAATCTCATTACTTTTTTGGTTATCCGTGTATATTTTAAATTCAAGAGGCGGATTAAAATATAAAAAGCCAGCTTTAGCGCCGAGCAAATTAACTAATTGTTTGAAAATTGCAGAAGCAGTTTCATGCGCCGGGCGCTTAGCAGAGTTATCTAGAGAAGCAATATCTAATTCCAGCAAAGCATCCATTTTACGGTTGATTTGGCCAATATACTGATAAGCTTCGCATAATTGCTCAATTTGAGATTCTAATTGTTTCTCTTTTTTCTTAATTAAATAAAAAGTTAAACAAAGCAATAAACAGCTTAAAATTAAACTTATGATTACATCAAATATAGTGCTAACAAGTGGTTTTTTAAAATAAAATATATCTATAATATTTACAATCGAAATTAAAAAAATAACAACTATAATTAGTGTTATTTTCAGCAAAGCATAGTTTTTGGTTAAAAGCCGGTCAATAAATTTCATGCATTTATTCTTTAAATATTTCAGCAGTTAAATATTTTATGCCAAATTCCTTAGCTTTAGTTTTTGAGTCCATCCAGATATCCATTCGGCTATTAAATCTTTCATGCATGCGATCAACAACTGTATAAATTTTGTCAGGATCTAGCTGAGGGAATTTAACTTTCGTGCCAAAAGGCAAGAAATTACAAGCTACCACATTTTCAGTATCATGCTGGCATAAATTATAGCCCGAAGCAGAAATACAAGGACTGTCATCAGTCTCATCTTCATTGCTGGAATAAGCCGTAACATAAAGCTTTATTGTTTTTATTTCTGGTTTAGCATTAAAGCTAACAATTTGCTGGACTTTGTTAAAAAGGCTGATTGTATCAATATCGCAAAAGGCCCAAGAAGAAATTTTAGGCAAACAAAAAATTGCAATAAAAATTGCAAAAATTAAAATTACCAAACTTTTGGCTTTAAAAGTTTTTATTAATAAATATAGCTTAAAGCAGCTCTGTTTCATGATTTATAGTCAGTACTTTAAGTTCATTAATATTATAACATATAATTTAGCAATGCGAAAATCAGCCCTTAAGGGCTGATTTTCGCAGGTATTATATTTAAGTATTATTATTGGTAAATTTCCATTTTTAGGTTTTTGACGCCAAATTGTCTAGCATCAGCTATGGTTTTCATCCAGATATCAGCGCGATAAGCATATCTGGCATTCATTCTGTCCTGGACAGTGTAAATAGTATCTGGATCAAAATCAGGGAATCTGACCTTGGTGCCAAATTTTAAGAAATTGGCAGCAATAACATTTTGCTGATTATTGGCACATAAATCAAAGCCATTAGCAGTTATACAAGGAGTTGAGTCAGTTTGGCCAGGCAAGCTGTTATAAGCAGTGACTGGCACAGTAATTACGCTGGTTAACTGGCCTAATTCCTCAAAAAAATGGATTTTCTGTATTTCATTTATAGCTTCTTGGTCAAGGGTTTGCGCTAAAGAAGTTACTCGGGGGAAGGCAAATTGCCATGTTATAGCTAAAATTAGCAAAAAAACAATAGATTTTTCAGCCATATTATGGCAAATCTTAAAGATTTTTAAGCTAATTGGCTTGTAATACATGGGTAATAATTGGATTAAAATTAAATAGTTTTGCATAATCTTAATAATAGCATAATTAAGCGATTTTGTCAATACTAAAAGCCGATCCATAATTTGACCGGCTGGCGCTGATGAAAATTGAATTATATGTATATTTTAACAGAATTGTAGGTTTTAACAAGGTGGGCTGTGGATTAGTGATTTTAATTAAAAAAGCCGACCCTTATATTTTATAAGATCGGCTTATTGTTTATCAGGCATAGATATTGGTTCAAGTTCACTTTCCTGGGCTGTTGAACGTTTGGGCTTAGTCTGGTCAAGTAATTGTCCGTTTTCTGCTTCGAGTTTAATCAGGTAAATTATGGCGTGGGGTACATGCGAACTGCCTGGTCTGGCAAAATTAAGATTCGTAATAATTCCAATTCTCTCTGTTTTATTATATTGATCACGCATGATTACCCTGTCATTTAATGTGAATTTTGGTTTTGGCAGACCAAATTTTTTTATACACTGATCTGCTTCTTCTTGGGTTTCATACTTCTGATAGCAGAGCTTGCAGCGTATTTCTTTTTCTTCTATCAATTTAATCACCTCCTTTGAATTGAGTTTGGATATTTAAGATTAGCAGAATATTAATAGAAAGTCAATGATTAATAAAAAACAACCAATAAACAGGTTGTTCTTTAAGTTGGTACCGAGGATACGAAAAAATTAGAACCGAATTTGAGGGTGGGCGGAAGCCTGCCTGCCGAAGCTCAAAGAGCGAAGGCAGGGAGGGGCGCGGGGAGGAATTCCGCCCGCCCCAGCCAGCAATCAGCCCTTTTTGAATAAAAACTGCCAAAGAACCTGAAAAAATATCGGCTCGAACTTTATTTTGAAAGGTAAAAAATGTGAATTTTTAGCGAAAATCGGCTGGCGTCTGGTGCCTGAAATTGCCCGAATTCGCGACTGGTACACCGTCGGGGTCTGGTGCCCAGACTTTAGAGGAACCTTAGGGCTTTTTAAAGAGCCACTTCTTCATCTCTAATAAGGCACTCGGGTCGGGGTTAATAAAATGAGAATGAGATAAATGAGACACCTTGTGTCTACTTTTTGGGGTATAGACGAGGTATTGTTAAAAAATAAGGAGTGGTGTTGGGATGATAAATTACTTACTCAATACAACAATCAAGTACTTTTTTGACTAATTCGCCAAGCTTTCCCATAAATCCTTTTTTCTCTTTATCATGTTTGTTCACTGCTTTGTCATCAATCTTTTTAATATCGCCGACATTCAGCAATTTCATATTAAGTCCCCAAAATAGCGAGTAAAGATTATAGGCCTTGCCAAAAAGATCATACGCCTCGTCTTTTTTATTCATGCCTAATTGTTTTGTGCCAACTTCCATCAGGCGCATTGAAGCGGCGAGCAAATGTTTGGAAATGCACCAAACCTCGCCCTCGTATTCTTTAATGATTTTTTTTAGCAGTTCTTTCCTCATTTCTCGGACATCTTTGAGCATATCGTAGTATTCAGTTTTGCCGAGCTTTGCTCCCGTAAAAAAGAAATGCTCTTCAATACTGACAAGGTTCATTATGGCAATACTTAAATCTTGATCTGACGACAAGTCCATTTTTTCCTGCTTTTTCATCTCGTCCACTTTTTGGATAAATTCGTTGAGATTTTTAATTGGATTTTGATCGTTGTTTTTTTTATCCATAGGATTACTTGGTTAAAAAATAATAAATTATGCTTAATATTATTAAAGGCGAGATCGGCATAACGACTTTCTGGAATGGGAAATAAGCATGACCGCCATTTTTCGCTTTCAAGTAATAATACCATTCCGCGCCAAACCAGAATGCTATGCTCCCGACAATTATACCGATAACTAATTTATCCAATCCACAAAAGCAGATGCTGTTCAATGGATTGCCCATAATTCCCATAAAATAAAGAGGGGTTACAATTAAAAGGTAATAACCTAATATTGTAATGATCGCCCTGCCTTTAAAAAGGATTTTTTTCTTATCAAACCAAGAAAGAGTCCAGGTAATCAATGATACGGTCAATCCTCCAATCCATAGACCGGTGATGGAATCATCTATCCCCAGCCATCGTGATAATCCAATGCCTGCCCCTACAGCGATAGTGCAAATGGGGCAGACGGCTAAAGCCTGTTTGGCCATCAAGAAGTTTAGTCCGAGAATAGATAAAATAAAAATAATTATTTTTTTCATATTTATTGCTCGTTTAATTTTGATTTAAAAAATTCAATAATATCCTGATCTCCCACCAAACACTTGGAGCCGTCCCACAGAAAGGGCACGCCAATAGAATCTGTCGGTATTCCGCAAATCATAGCTTTTTCGGCTAACTCATTGGCATTCTGTTCATTATTATAGACTTCTTTTTTAGCAAAATATAGCTTAGACTCTACTTCGTTTTGGTTAACATATTCTTCTACTAAAGCGCAATGGGGACAGCCGTCGCCGTAGAATAAAATAATGCTGCCAGCCTCACTATTTGGGATAATTGTTGTTTCCTTTTTATCCGTTAAAAGATAAATTGATAATATGGTAACGATACAAAATAAAATTGTAGGAATAATGATTTTATTTTTCATGGCAATTAAAATTTAAATTCTTCTTTTCTTTTTTCCAATTCTTCTTTCACTTTAGTAAGAAGCTGACAGTCGCTGACTATCTTTTGCGCTTTTTCTCTGGTGGCATCATTTTCGGCAAACTCAATAGCTTTAGCTGGACATAAATTGGCGCAGGTTTGGCACGCAACCATACAATTATTTGGATTGGCAACTTTTGACTTCATGTTTTCATAATCAAACTTATATACTCCACGGCCACAAGTGGTAACACACATACCGCAACCGATGCATTTTGATTCGTCAATCACCGGATTCCACTGGATTTGTTCCCGATTCACGCCGTGGAACTTGGCAAATTTTGGGTCTCGTTTTTGTTGCTCGTTCATAATAATAAAATTATTTAACTAAAATAATTAAGTATTTAATTAGAAATTGCAGATAATAAATCCCGGCTATTAAGAATATGGCGGCGACCGCGTATCGCATTACTTTTTCAACCTTTTGCACTATCTTAAACGCCCGGCTGACTTTTTGCATAGAAAAGGCGATCAGAAAAGAAAAGATAATAACCGGCAAGCCTGTGCCCAAGGCGAAGATAGGCGGCAAAAGCAAACTTTCTGCTGATTTTAAAACTAAAGGAATTAAGACTCCGAAGAACAGGACTCCGCTATAAGGGCAAAAAGCCAAGGCAAATAAAACACCTAAAAGCAAAGATCCTATATAGCCTTTTTTAGCCAGCCATTCTTTAGCTCGTTCTATTCTTTCATTATTCCCGCCTAAATTTATTTTTATCACCCCAAGCATAATTAAACCAATGGTAATCAAAACAGGACCCAAAATTTTATCACCCCAACCCTGAAAAATGCTGGAAATTTTAAATGTAGACAGTCCAAAATAAATTAGTGTTGCCAGCAGAGTATAGCTGATGCCTCGACCCAGAGTATAAAACAAACCGTTAAGCAAAGTATTTTTGATTGTTTTGATTTCCCGGGAGATATAGGCAATAGCAGTAATATTCGTTGCCAAAGGACAGGGACTGATAGAAGTTAGAATACCCAGTAAGAAAGCTGATAATAAAGGAATATTGTAATTGTCAATTAGGACATTAATCAAATCCATATTATTTGCCTAAAAGAGTTTTTATTTTATTTTCAAAATAATTGACGAATTGGCTTTCATTGTTAATCAAACGCCAGACAGTCACATCTTCTTCAATCTTATCCTGGCCATTGGTGATCGCATTTATAAAGAGAGATGATCCACTGGCTTGGTATTTAATAACCAGATCCCGATTTTCCGGCAGTTCGCCGTTTATATCTTTGAACACAATAGTGCCGTTTTTATAGTCTTCCGGGAATTTATCCTTAATTGTTTTTAAGGCAAATTCGCCGACGGTCTTGCAAGACCAGCATTGCTGGGTGGCATGAAAATGGACAACTTCAATTTTTTCCGCGGCTTGGCTGGCTTTTGACATTGGCAAATCCTGGCTATTGCTGTTGGTATTATTTACTTGGGCATTAGAATTGCTGCAACCTGTTAAAATTATAGCCAAGCCAATAATGAAGATTAACAATAAAAAACTATGTTTTAAATTCATAATTATTGCTTAATGGTTAAATTGATTTTTTTTGTCGCCAAAATTTTTCCTTGATAGACGGCAGAGACAGTAATTGTGTAATTGCCGGGCACTAAGCCTGAACAGCTATTGCATGAGGGCAAAGTTTGGCTGAAATTAATTTTTTGCGCTGATTGTTTTTGCAAATCAACTAATTTATTTTGATTAAAATAATCTCTGTTTAAACGGCTGGTTATGCCTATTGCTTCAACTAATACATCGCTTAAATCCTGGCTGCTAAGCAAATCAATATTCAGAATAACCTGTTCATAAGAACTATAAATTGATTTATTTGCAGTGGCGTTGATATGCACATTCAAAGGCAATCCGCTTTTTATCTGGTTTGCATTTTTATCTTGAAGGTTAATATTGCCAGTGTCAGGATTTTCTTGCCCATTTAATTTTATTTTGTAATTAGGCTGAAATATTGCAATAAAAAGAAAAATATCAACTACTGATACGGCTATGGCAATTAAAACTAATTTTGTCAGCAAACTGAATTTTTCCATACGTTTTATTTTAAAATCGCATTAAACAAATAACCCGTAAATAGAATGCCAATCCCAACGATTGAAGCAAAAATGATAATCAGCTTCGTCTTCATAACGCGCTTTAAAATCATGAATTCGGGCAAGGATAAAGCAGTAACAGCCATCATAAAGGCAAGAGTTGTTCCTAGTGCTACTCCCTTTTCCGTGAGAGCGCTTACCAGAGGTATAACGCCAGCGGCGTTGGAATAAAGCGGAATACCCACTAGAACTGCCAATGGCACAGCATACCATTTATCCGCACCTGCATATTGTGCTAAAAAGTCGGCAGGCACATAGCCGTGAATCCAGGCACCAATGCCAATTCCGATAATCACGTACAGCCAGACTTTTTTAATTATATCCCAGGTATAACCGCGGGCATATTTGATTCTTTGAGGCCAGTTCATTTGAGGCAAAGCTAAAGTATTCTTAGCTTGGTTTTTACGCACAAAATCAGCCAGCAAATGTTCTACCGGTAAATAACCAATAATTAAACCCGAAATAATAGCAATTACCAGACCGCTGGCTATGTAAATGCCTGCGATTTTCCAGCCGAATAATCCGAACAGCAATACTAAGGCAACCTCATTTACCATTGGAGATGAAACCAAGAAAGAGAAAGTTACGCCAAGCGGTACGCCTGCTTCCACAAAGCCTAAGAATAGAGGTACGGCTGAACAAGAACAAAAAGGCGTGATAATGCCAAAGACAGCGGCCATTATATTGCCGATGAATTTATGCTTGCGGGATAATATTTTGCGGATTTTTTCAGGCGGTAAAAATGATCTGATTATTGAAACTGCAAAAATAATTACTGCCAGTAAAATAAATATTTTGATCGTGTCAAAGATAAAAAAATTTACAGCTTCACCTGCAAGTGAACCCTTCTCAAGGTTAAATAAATCATATGTTAACAAATTGGCAAATAATTGTATCGGATAAAACATATATAAAAAATAATTAAGAGTCTTGCTTTAACAATTGTTTTATTTCTTCCACATCAGGAATGCGTCCATAACTTAATACTTTTTCATCAGCAACTAAGGCGGGTGTGCTCATAATGCCGTAATTCATAATGGCTGTTATGTCAGTAACTTTCTCAATCTTTGCGTCTAGATTAAGATCATCTATGGCTTGTTTGGCATTAGCTTCAAGTCTTTGGCAATTGGGGCAGCCAGAACCCAAGATTTTAATAATCATAAGTTTATTTAGTTAAATAGTGCGCTAATAGCGAACTATATTTATTAAGCACTTTTTGATTAATTGAATATATGACCTTGGTGCCATCCTTTTTTGATTCCACCAAATTAAAATTTCTCAACACTTTGAGATGATGAGAAATGAGATTTTGTGGCAAATCCAAGAATTGCCATATTTCACAAACACATCTTTCTCCTTTGCCAAGCATGCAAAGAATTTGCAAACGGTTTGAGTCTGAAATGATTTTTAAAAATTCTGCCGTTTGTTGCAGATTGATTTTTGATTGTTTAGTTTTACAGCAGTTGAAGTTCATAGTGCGTGGGGTTAAATATCAATGGCTATTGATATTATAGCAAGCCAAAAGAAAAAAGTAAATTATTTAGTTGAGGATAACTAAAAATGTTGCCTATTAGTGGAAATAAGGCAGCCCTTAAGGATAAAAAATAAGGGATTTGACTGCCTAAACTAAAAATTGTCAAAAAGGTAATTTTTCGCTATAATAAAAAAGAGAAGTATAACATTTAATTAATCTAAAAGCGATGAAGCTCGCTCAATCGCTGCCAGCCAGCTAATAGCTTCTACTGTTTAGGGTAGCGGCTTTTTATTTTTTTATGAACCAAAAAAACTTTAAAGAAAAAAATGATTCCTCATGGCTTAATAAAAATATTCTTGGGGCGGGACTCACAAGTTTTTTTAGCGATATGAGCCACGAAATGACTACTGCGGTTTTGCCGGTTTTCCTTGTAAATCTTGTAGGCGGCGCGCTGGCTCCGCAGCTATTGGGCATTATCAGCGGCCTGTCTGATGCGTCATCAAGTTTTGTTAAAACATTCTCCGGCTGGATAAGCGACAAGATAAAAAAACGAAAAGGATTAATGATGATCGGCTATGCAGCGACAGGACTTTTTGCCGGCCTTACTGGATTCGCAGCCAGCTGGTGGGGAGTGCTAATGTATAGAACATTTGCCTGGATGGGCAGAGGATTAAGAGAACCGCCACGCGACGCTCTTATCGCTGACTCTGTCTCACCTAAATATTATGGCAGGGCTTTTGGATTTCATCGCGCTATGGATACACTCGGCGCGATTGCCGGTCCGCTTTTTGTATTTTTCGCTCTTGCCCGTGTTGGCATCCACTCTATTTTTATTTACTCTTTTATACCCGGTATTTTGGCAGTGTTTGTTGTTGTCTTGTTTACCAAGGAAATACCCCAAAAAGACAACAGAACTCAATCAATGGGGTTTTGGAAAGATATCGCAGCCTTGCCGAAAGAATTTCGCCTTTTTCTTTTAATAATGTTTTTATTCGGCATTGGCAATTTCAATCGTACGCTTTTACTTCTTCGCATGCAGGAAGTATTGACTCCAACAGCCGGCCTTATCCTGGCAGGCAGTCTTACTATCTTGCTTTATTCCTTGCGTAACGCGGTGCAAGCCGTTGCTGATTATATCGTTGGTCACTTAAGCGATATATTCGGCAGAAAAGCGCTGTTGGCTTTTTTCGGATTTTTTATTTTTGGCGTCCTCTCTCTCGGTCTGGCATATCCTATTCCGACTCTCTGGTTTTTTGTTATCATTTTTATTTTATCGGGGATAAGCGCGGCAAGCTATACGGCGCTTGAAAAAGCATATGCCGCTGATTTATTGCCCTCTAATCTCCGGGGTACCGGCTATGGAGTTTTGCAAACTATTGACGGCATCGGTGATTTTATTTCCAGCTTTATGGTCGGCTTTCTTTGGTCGGTCTTATCGCCATCCTCCGGCTTTTTATATGCCGCAGTTTTAAGCTTTGGATCAGCAATCTTGCTTTATGTATTGCGAAACAAAAAAGCATTTTAATTATCCGCCTAGACTCCTTATATGCTTAATTTTTATTCAAAAACAAAAGATGAAATAAGTGGCATCCTCGTTGCTCTTGACAATATTGCCGTAAGCGAGCATGCCAGGGAAACAGCGCAATTGATTCGCGATAAACTGGAAGCGAATATATTTTCGCTTGTAGTCGTAGGGCAGTTTAAACGAGGTAAAACTACTTTTATTAACGCGCTGCTCGGCCAAGACCTTCTGCCCACAGCGATTATTCCGCTCACTTCAATCATTACAATTATCAATTACGGGAATGAATTAAGAATAATGGCATTTTTTGACAATAAAAACCAAAAAGAAATAACCATTGACGAATTGCCTTTTTATGTGACCGAAAAATATAATCCCAAAAACGAAAAAAAAGTGGATCGGGTTGAAATTTTTTTCCCTTCTCCATATCTAAAGAATGGGGTTCAAATTATTGATACTCCTGGCGTGGCTTCAGTGCATGAGCACAACACCAAAACCACATATGAATATCTGCCGCATGCCGATGCGGCCATCTTTTTGGTGAGTGTTGATCCGCCACTCATGCGAGCCGAACTTCATTTTCTGCGCGATCTTAAAAGTCTGGTAGTTAAAACATTCTTCATCCAAAACAAAATTGATACGGTAAGTAAAACTGATTGGGAAGAGTCGCTGGCTTTTAGCAAAAGAATTATTATGGAAGAAGCAGGGTTTAGCGAGATGACTATTTATCCTCTTTCCGCCAAACAGGCGCTTGAAGGAAAAAATGAGAATAATCAGCAAAAGATAGAAAAAAGCGGTTTACCTCGCTTTGAAAAGTCGCTGGAGGAGTTTTTTATTAACGAAAAAGGCGAAATACTGCTTAAATCAGCAATTGAGAAAATAAACAATCTTATCAATGAAGAAATGATCCTGGCCGAACTTCAGCAAAAGTCATTGCAATTGCCTCTAGAAGAATTAGAGAATAAAATTGCAGCCTTTAAAAAGTTTATTCACGACAGTGAGCAGGAGAAAACAGACAGCGCAAGACTTTTGGCCGAAGAAGTTAAAACACTTAAAAACGAAACGCTAATTGAAGATTTAGATAAATTAAAACAAGAAAAAACCAAATGGCTTGTGGCGCAAGTGGAGAAATTCTCAACCGAACATAAATCAGACGGCAACGCGAAGTTCGCCGAACTTATGGATGAATTTATTGCCACACAGATAAGAGATATATTCGGCCCTTGGCGTATCAAAGAAGAAAGGATATTAAAAAAGAACATTGAAGAAATTCTCAAGCGATTTTCGGATCGCATGTATAGAATTTTCGACCAAATTGTTGAATTCTCAGCTGAACTTTTTGGAATAACTAATCGTCAGTTCCGAATGCAGGAAACATTGCCGCCGGAAATAGAATTTAGATTTCAGACGGCTGACCAAGCCGATATGTTGGGCATGACGCTTAATCTGGCTAAAAAAGCGTTGCCAAAAGCGTTGGCGCACAGATTAATCCTAAAAGAGGCGCGAGCAAAAGCAGAAATGATGATTGATCGTCATTGCGGTAAAGCGCGATACGATTTTTCCGAACGTTTGGGGCAACTGGCGCGAAACTATCAACAAAATCTTACTGAAGCGGTTAGATCAAGGCAAAACGACGTTCTGAAGGCATTAGAAACTGGAATCGCCTCTAAACAAAATGCCGCTATTGAGACAGAAGCCCAGAAAATGCGCATAGGCGATAAAATTAAAAAATTAAAAGAGATAAAAGAGTCTTTGCAAAAACTAATCATTCGCTTATGATAAATCCCGCCTACTATCTTTTTTCGGGAATCGGCGTCATCTTCGGGTTTATTGCCGCGCTAATGGCCTATTTGATTACCTATCACGAATACATGCATCACTATCAAACCAAAAAAGAACCAAGAAAAATGGCTTTAGAAGCCGCAATTTTTACTTTTATTGTCTTTTTTTTGATATCATTAATAGCAGGATATTTTTTAACTAAAAACATATGACAAAACATTCGTTCAAAATCACGTCTTTAATTGCCCACGAAATATTGGATTCACGGGGCAATCCGACAATAGAAGTTACTATTGGAGTCTACGGCGGCGCAATAGCAACGGCAACAGTGCCGTCCGGAGCAAGCACCGGCAAGTATGAGGCCTTGGAGTTACGCGATGGCGATAAAAATTGCTATAAGGGATTAGGCGTTTTAAAAGCGGTACAAAATGTTAATGAGGAAATTAACAGCAATTTAATCGGCAAGAAGTTTACCCAGCAAGAGCTTGATACTTTTCTTATAAAACTTGACGGCACGGAAAACAAATCCCGCCTTGGAGCCAATGCTATTTTAGGAGTTTCTATGGCTTTTGCCAGAGTTTGCGCATTGAAGACTGGTGTAGAATTATATGAGTATTTGGGAGAGTTAGTTGGCAATACAGACTACAAATTGCCCCAGCCAATGCTTAACATTATTAATGGTGGCAAACACGCAGACAGCGGATTAGATATTCAGGAATTCATGCTGGCTCCAATCGGTTTTGAGTCTTTTGCCAAGAAAATTCAATCTGGATCGGAAATTATCCATACCCTGAAGGATATTCTGAAAAAAAAAGGATATACCGTCAGCGTTGGAGATGAGGGCGGTTTTGCTCCCAAACTTCATTCTAACGAAGAAGCCTTGGACTTAATGGTTGAAGCGATAAAAGAAGCTGGTTATGATACTGAAAGAGTAAAAATAGGCATGGATGCCGCGGCTTCCAGTTTTTATGAGAATGAAGTTTATGCTTTAAAAATTGAAGGCCAAAAACAAACGGTAAATTCTGTTCAGCTTATTGATTGGTATGAAAAATTGTTAGAGAAATATCCAATAATACTAATTGAAGACGGTTTGGCAGAGGATGATTGGCAGGGTTTTTCTAATATGACAAAAAGGCTTGGTGAAAAAATAAAAGTTGTGGGTGATGATTTACTAGTGACTAATATAAAAAGAATAAGAGATGCTATAAATATTAAAGCAGTCAATTCAGTGCTGATTAAACTTAATCAAATTGGCACGGTTAGCGAAACCATTGATGCCGTGAATTTGACCAAGCAGCAAGGCTGGACACCTTTTGTTTCTCATAGATCGGGAGAAACTACTGATACTTTCATTGCCGACTTGTCAGTCGGCTTAAGTTGTCCGTTAATAAAATCCGGATCGCTGGTCAGAGGCGAACGGGTCTGTAAATATAATCGGCTTATGGAGATTGAGAGAAAGTTAAAAATAAAACATAAAATTTATAAACAAGCGGTCGTGGTATTATAAAATTTTTAAAGTTCGCTATATTGTCTAAACAAAAAATACTGCTCATTAGCAGTATTTTTTGTTTCCCTACGTCTCCGGCATAGTTCTATTTAAAAAATCTATATATTGGCCTTATGGCAAGGATTATCCAAATTGCGACAATCCATAATAAATTGATTTGCAATAGTTGCGGAATTAGGACAACAAGCAATACTCCGAAAGCAAAACAGCTAACTTTTGTTAAAGCCATATCTATCCAGTCCATTTTTTTTGTTTTTTCGTTTAGCCAAGATGTAAGATTCATATTTTTTTACATTATTAATATTTAGTTAAATTCGCGACTTTTTAAAATTTCAACAGATTAGCAACGATCAAGACTACTCCTGCCCCCAAAAGGCATCCCGCCATTTTACCAACAGCAGAGCCAAGCATTGTCCTATTGTCAGATATATTATTTTTTCTCATTTTTTCAGCTACATAACCTTCAAATATACCAGCAATTCCGTCTGTTATCGCATTGCCAACAGCTCCGCCAATAACGGCTCCAACGACTCCAGCCATCTCACCGCCAAAGATCGCCAAAATTGCTAAAATACCATTATCAATCAGTCCAAAAATGATATCAGGCCAAATTGTATTGATTGATACCTTAAAAGGAATTAGGGATAGAAGACAAAGGATACCCAAGCCTAAAATAACCAGCCCAATTAATTGAGAATCGTAAATGAAATAAAGACTGACTGCAAAAATAACAATACAAAGTATGGTTATTTTTATAATAGTTGAAATAAAATGATTTTTCATATGTTCATTATATCATAAAAAAGTTCTGGTTCCTAAACTAAAAAACTGCCCATTAGCAGTATTTTTAGTTTCCATGCGTTTCTGAGGCACTCGGGTCTCTCGAACGCTTTCTTCTTGGTACCGCCACGGGGAATCGAACCCCGGTTACCAGGATGAAAACCTGGTGTCCTAACCACTAGACGATGGCGGCAGGATGGTGATGAAATAGGAAATAAGTAATATGTAATAAGGAAAGGAATGTAAATTTTTTTAAATAATTTTCCAATCCCTATTTCCTATTTCTTATTACGTATTTTCTTAAATTTAAAAATCCCTAAAGAGTTGGGATTATAATGATATTATAGAGTAAAAATAGCGTTTAGTCAAGGTTTAATACTTCATTGTTCGCTTCTATTGAATAATTGTTCTGCAGGGCAACCAATTTCCCTTTGTTTACAGAACTTACAAGCTAAAGAGCCGCGAACAAAACCATTTCCAAAAGATGTAAGGATTACTAAAATTACAATCAATAATAGTATTAGCCAATTAAAATTTACGATCAATAATACTATTCCTACAATTATAGGGATTATTGAAATAAGGAAATCAGGCAGGATATTTTTCCAAGTAATATTTCTCTTAATAAATCTATCAGGATTTCCTTTTTTGAAAAACAAAGAACTTATTTTTCCTTTGCCAAAAGCGCAAAATTTCCCATAATAGTAACAATTAACACAACTTTTTTTCAGCAAACGAATTTCAAATATAAAAATACAAATTAAATAGAACAGCAGCCAAATAAGGCCCAGTTGGAAGATGATAAACGCACCTATAGCGTAAATTGTGATTGAAACAAGATTGGAAATAATTATAATTATGCATGGATAGTTTTCAAATGTTTTTGGTTGTTCCATAATCTTACCTAATTATTATTATAAATTTTTTTTTGCGGGGTCTTTAATCTTTTGTTTCCACTATAACTATTTCAAAAAAATCTTCCAGTGCCTTTCTTGATCCTTTTTCTTTTATTTCTTTTAAAAATTCAGCTTGCGCTTTCTCGTTTGTTAATTGGATAGATTGAGTTAGGGTTTCAATTTGATTTTCCGTTATTTTCATGCCCTGAAGCGTAAGCGGGTCAATAATTTTAATATTATCAATCTTGGTTTCTGAAAAATCAATTTGATTTAAATCGCAGTCAGTTATTTCTGCCTCGCTTAAATCAGCGTCTGGAAAAATCGCCTCATAACCAGAGCCACCGCCAAAATCAGCGTTAAGCCATTTGGTTTTTCTAAAATTACCAGCACTGCCATTAAAATTAAAAAATCCGCCTATATCCGCAGCTTCTGGGCTTTTGCCTGATTCTCGTAGGTGTTTTCTTCTGGCGACCAAATTTTCCGTAAAACCAAAGGTTGCTCCTCCAGCATTTACTTTGGTAAATAAAACTTCTGGGCCTAAATCCGCAATTACAGCGTCTGTAAAATTAGCATTTTTAATATTGGCGCTTTCTAAAGTTACGCCCCGAATATCAGAGCCACGAAAACTTTTTCCTTCAAAATTTAAACCTGACAAATCAAGTTCTGCCAAGTTAAAATTTCCTAAATTTTCATTTTGCTCAAGTCTTTTAATTACATCTTCTTTTGTTAATTTAACCAGTTTTTCAATTTTTTGTTTTGGAAATCCTTCAAATTTTTTCATAATATTATAAATTATTTTATTTAGCGAGGGAATCGGATATACCGTGTTAAATGTGTTACAATTTCTATTAATTTTGAGATCGCACAATAATGGTAATATTGTTTTTTAGCAATTTCTCTTGTAATTCCTCACTTAAATCATTAGCTCTTTTCTGTATTTCATTTTGACAAACTATAAAACAAATAACATGTGAATGTCTTAGGGAAGCTATTAGTCCCTGACCAATTGACCTTTGCAAATCACCTGGTAAAGAGCTACTTTTTTCTCCACGTTTTTTTGAATATTTAATTTCAATGTATATCGTTCCTTTTTCTTTTAAGTCGATGAATATATCTCCTGTATTAGAACAACCAAAAACGATTACATTTTGAAATATTTTTGATGCCGACCATAATCTTTTTTCTGCTTTTGTTTTACCATGAGCATAAACCGTCTTGTTTAATTCAGCCTCATCTTTAATATTAAATTTTTCTTTCACAAGATCTTTTATATTTTGTAAAATATAATTTTCTAATTCTGCTTCCCTGCTAAAGCCAGAAGGAAATTGCATTAGTTTTAATTCATTTATTAATTCATCTAATAATTTATTCATAGCAAAATTAATAAAAAATTGTATATTATACGGACATCATTTAATTATTGTGAAAGCGGTTTTGCCTTTGTCTGTTCCCCTGTCTTTGGTGGCGAAACGGACGGCGGCGGCGAGCGAAATTGGAGCCTTGGTTCTTTGGCCACCTTTCTGAACCTGGCTGATTAGCTGGCGTGAATTTGGGTTGGCGCGTTGGAGGAAGCACTGGCACTGGCGAAATCGGCAAGCTTTTTCTTATCAATCGTTCAATATCGCGCAACTCTCTGCGCTGTTCTGGCGTGGCCAGAGAAATAGCATGGCCGCTGGCTCCGGCTCGGGCCGTGCGTCCGATCCTGTGCACGTAATCTTCAGTCTGAGTCGGCATGTCAAAGTTGAGAACCAGTTCAATGCCAGTCACATCAATGCCTCTGGATGCTATATCAGTCGCGACTAGGACGCGATATTTACCTGTTTTAAAGCCCTGCAAGGCATCACGACGCTGGCTAAGGGAACGGTTAGAATGAATCTCGGCGGCTGAATGACCCATATCGCGAATTGCTCTGGTGAGTTTTTTCGCCCCATGTTTTGTCCTGGTAAAAATAAGCGTGGGACCTAAATACTGTGCTAAAAGTTTATCTACCAAGCGGACTTTGGCATCTTTGGCAATAATAAAAATTTCTTGACTCACTTTTTCAGCCAATGTCCCGGTCGGAGCGACTTCTATTCTGATTGGCAGCTTTAGATAACTAGTGGCCATTTTCATAATTTCCGGCGGTATGGTCGCGGAAAAAAGCATTGTTTGCCGGTCATGCCCCAGCTCTTGAAAAATTTTTTTAATTTGCGGAGCAAATCCCATGTCCAGCATGCGGTCAGCTTCATCAAGCACAACAATTTTAACATTTTTAAGCGCCAAGGTTTTTTGCTGTAAATGATCATTGAGCCGGCCTGGCGTGGCAATAATAATATGAGGATTGCGGTTAATGGCCTGGATTTGAGCATAAATTGGCGTACCGCCGATAAGCACTGCTGTGCGCAACCCAGATTTTGTGCCTACTTTGCGTAAGGCCTCATCAACCTGGATAGCCAGTTCGCGAGTAGGCAAAACCACTAGCCCGCGGCCTTTGACCTGATTTAAACGTTGGATCATGGGAATGCCAAAAGCCAGGGTTTTGCCAGTGCCTGTCTGGGCAACTCCAACCAGATCTTTGCCTTGCAAAGCAATGGGAATAGCTTGCCGCTGGATGGGAGTGGGGGTTTTATAATTTAATCTGGCGATTATTTCCAAAAGGCCTGGGGCAATGCCTAAGCCAGAAAAGTTTTGGCTGGGAGATTTTGAATTTTTATTCATAAAATAATTCTATTTAGCGAGCGAATCTATTATCGCGTGTTAGGCGAAATCGCATTTAATTTAGTCTCATTAAATTGATATCATTTTTATAGACATCGAAGTCCGAATCGCAAGTTACTAATGTGAATTTCCCTATATGTGCTATGCAGGCATACAAAAGATCACCACCTTTTAGCTCTTTAAATTTATCGAAGAGTTGCTGTCCCTGGCAATCGTCATAGAGTTTCCTGTTAATATCAACGAACTTTTTGTTTTTCAATCGGTAATTCCCTGGTAAACCCGCAAAGTCATTCCCTTTGATTCTTCTTGAGCGGGAGGCTTGAAATTCAAAAAGTGAGTGGATGGGGAATAACAATTCATCGCCTTGATGCTCTTCGAAAAATTTCTTACAAGTATCGTGGTGAAGGTCTTTAGTATTTGCCCAACCATGTAGGACCGAGTTGTCTATCAAATACTGTTTCATAGTAAAAGTTAAATGCGATTTCGTCTAACTCGTTTCTAGGCGCATTTATTTCGTTTTTACTGCTTAATTTGGTGACAGAAAAGAATTACGATTTAGCATTTAATTGCTTTCATTTTATAATAGGGCAAGGTTTTAAGCAAGCTTGAAAAAAGGGGGTTTTATGAAGCAAAGGCATTGACAGATTTGTTTTTTCATGCTATCCTTAGGCAAAGTAATTGTATTCTCAATTTCAAACGAAAAGGAGGTAAATTTAAAATGGCAGGAGAAAAATATAGTGAGATGGGAGATCTGCCTGCACTTGGCTTTTTGGTCAATGCCTTGGACAAAAATAAAGGAGAGGATGGCGACAGTGGAGCGCTGTTTCCTCGTTCTGATGCAGAGGATTTAAGTCGCGGAGCAAGATTTATCCCAGGAACAGTTACACTTGCCCGGAGAGCTGGCGAAAAAGTAAAATTTGTAACTCAATGCAGCCCCTGTTGCTGGTACTGGGAAATGCCTGACGGCACTCGCGTCTACCACTTTGATCCACTGACATACCGCCAGATCGGCATTAAAAATGGTAGCCCGCAAGTGAAAGAGGGAGCTAGGGAAATTCACTTTGAAAATGGAGCTGGCCCCTGTCCCGAGTGCGGCAATCCTCATACAAATGGTGGCACAATCAAGCTATAGTTTAAAATAATAGTTATCAACCCCTTGCAGCATCCTGCTCGGGGTTTTTTATATGGCTAAAAATGCATTTAAGCAAGCTTGAAAAAAGGGTTTTATAAAGCAAAGGCATTGACAGATTCGGTTACGGGTGCTATACTCTTAATACTAATATTTCTAGAGAAAAGGAGGTGATATAAATGCCGCCCCAAAAACCATCAAGATTTGACAAATATTTACAAAAGCCACTCACTTTTATAAAAATTGGTAGCGCGAAATTTCAATTTGGTATTGATCAAATAAATGAATCTAGAAAGTTAATAACCGTACAACCACTTGGTGGGTGCGAATTACTTGCGTTAGTGCATATAATGTGGAAAATCGCACTTGAGTCAGGAAAAAAAGTCCAAGCTATCCATAGCCAAATGCAAGTCACAATAAATCCATTGTGATGAAACCTCCTGATTCTTAATACTGGCAAATACGCTCATATGTACAAAT
>Ga0315279_10004004_pt1 | contig 19993 bp, 14 predicted proteins | sample YL17G06_20_MG_FD_203694 | JGI IMG/M metagenome (GOLD analysis project Ga0315279, IMG submission 203694) | Sediment microbial communities from Yellowstone Lake, YNP, Wyoming, USA - YL17G06_20 | ecosystem: Environmental > Aquatic > Freshwater > Lake > Sediment | place: USA: Wyoming | collected... | reverse complement strand
GCACACACCGGGCTGTTGCGAGACACACAGGGGGAAATGGGGACAGGCACCTATTCTGCAGCCACCCATCTTGCTCACCGGCATGCGCTGCTGTGGGAACAGGCCAAGACCCACGGGCTGGTAAATATGTCCCTGTCCGAGCCCCGAGATTAGGGTAATGTCATTCCGAGCCCCTCGACTGGGCTCAGGGTGACACCGTCGAAGAGCTCGGGGTGACAACGTAAAGGGATAGGCCATCGTAGGGCGAGGCCCGCCCGCCGCAGCCTTGGCGGAGGCGGGCGGGGTGAGGGTAGCGACGCCTGCTCGACAACAGTCTCACAGTAAAGCATTAGGCATGAGGACAACCGCCCGTACCTGGTACTTGGTGGCGACCGCGTGGCTGCTGGCTGCCGGCGCCGCCGGCAGCGCGCCCGTGTCGGAACCCACCCTGCTGCGCCGGCTGCCGCCGCGGATGCTCGACCGCATGGCGGCCTCCGGCATGCCCGATGGGAACGGCCTGGTGGGCCGCAACCGCGGGCAGTGGCTGCACGTCGCCCTGCAGCGGGGGGCGATGTTGCCCCTGGCCGTGGCCGCCGCGCGGGGCGACCGGGAGCGGGCGGAAGCGGCCTGGCGGGCGGTGGACGCCGCCTTCTCCCGCCAGCTTCCCAGCGGCAGCTTTCGGATGGGAAGCCTGGAGGGAAGGGCCCCAGCCCGCGGGGACGACCTTTCCGGCACCTCGTTCTGGATCGGGGAGCTGTGTCATGCCCTGCTCGTGGTGCAGGCTTGCCCGCTGGGGAATGATTTCGCCGACCGCATCCAGGCCCTGATGCCGAAAATCAGGCGGGCGGCCGCCTGGCTGAACCAGGGGAAGGCGGAGCTGGAGCAGTACGATCGCCAGACAGCCAACCGGCTAGGCTTTGATGCCCAGGCTTTCGGCCTGGCGGGCGTGGTGCTGGCCGAGCCCGCGCTCCGGGAGACGGGAAACCATTTCCTACGACTCGCGCTCGCGCTGCAGCGGCCGGATGGGGTGCTGCTGGAGAAGGGCGGAGGCGATTCCAGCTACCAGGCGGTCTCCTTGCTGCGCCTGCAGGTCTATGCCTGTTACCTGCCCAGCCCGGAGCTGGAGGCGGCCATTGCCCGGGGAGTGCGCTGGGAGCTGGGGCGGGTGAAGGACACGGGCGAGGTGGATGTTTCCGACAACACGCGGGTGCGCCCGGGAGGCGAGCGTTTCCTGGGCGCGGAGAAGGCCGTCAGCTACAGTGAGGTGGTGCTGTCCCTGCTCTACTACTGGGCGCGCCGGGACGATCAGCAGGCGCTGACCGCCGCGGAGCGGGCCTTCGACTACGCCGTACGCTCGCGCCCCTGACGGAGGACGGAGTTGACCACCACGGCTTGCGTTGTGGCAACCCGCCTCGGCCGGAGCAAGATCAGTAGGGATCAACTGGGGGCAGAGGACATGCGCTGCGCTGCGGTGAAACATTCACCTCGGCAGCCGCAAGATGCCGTCGGTCGGCTGCAGGCAATTCATGCGTAGCAGTCGCGACTCCGCCCCCCGATCAAGCAGACGACCGAAGGCCGCTCGACCCGTCAATCGGGACACGGGGGCGACAGATCATGTCGCCTGGCTCCCCGTCGTTCTGCGCAATGCGGCGCTCGGCCTTGCCGCCCTCTACGTCCTCCTCTACATCGTGCTCGCCGGCCTTCGCCTCGGCTATCCGTTCGAACTGGAGTGGATGGAGGGCGGGGCGGTGGACCATGTGCGGCGAATAATCGCCGGGCAGGGGCTGTACGTTCCCCCCTCGCTCGAGTTCGTGCCTTTCATCTACCCGCCGCTGTACTTCTACGTCTCCGCGCTCGTCGCGCGCATCACGGGCGTCGGCTTTCTGCCGCTGCGCATGGTTTCCTTCGCGGCCTCCATTGGCTGTTTCATCATGCTCTTCCTGATAGTCAGGAGGGAGACCGCGGCCAGGCCCGCGGCGGCCGAGGCGGTTCGCCCTGCCGACTTCGCCGCCGCCAACTTCGCCGCGGTCCTGGCGGTGGGCATTTTCGCTGCTTGCTACCGGGCCGCCGGCGCGTGGTTCGACATTGCGCGCGTGGACTCGCTGGCCCTCTTCCTGCTGCTCGCCGCGGTCTGGCTGCTGCAGCGCAACGCGTCGCTTGCCGCCTACCTCGGCGCGGCGGCGCTGGTCGCCCTGGCGTTCCTGAGCAAGCAGATCACGCTGCCCATGGCGGCGCCGCTGATGCTGTTCGCCGCGCGCTACCGGGGGCGTCGCGGGCTGCTCTTCGTCGGCGCGGCGATCATCCTGGCGGGAGGCAGCGTTCTGGTGCTCAATCATCTGACCGGCGGATGGTACAACTATTACATCTTCCGCCTGCCCGCAGAACACCCGCTGCTGCCCGACGCCATCCGCGATTTCTGGACCAGGGATCTCCTGTGGGTGCTGCCGATCGCCTTGCCCGCGGCCATCTACTTCCTGGCGGCCAAGTTCGCCGCTCCCACGAGGCGGGGCTTCTTCTTCTGGTCGGCGGCGGGGGTGGGCCTGGTGGGGGGAGCATGGGTGTCGCGCGTGCATGTCGGGGGCTATGACAATGTGCTCATGCCGGCCTACGCCGCCGTGGCCATGCTGTCGGCGATGGGCGCCCACACCGCCCTAACGTGGGCAAGCGGCAGGCCGATGCCCACGCTCTGGCGAACCGAGGTCGCCGTTTACCTGCTGTGCATCGCCCAGCTCGGCCGCCTCTACTACAGCCCGGCCCAGCAGCTTCCCACCGCCGGGGATCGGCAGGCGTGGGAGCAACTGGTGGCGATCATGAAGCGCATCCCTGGCGAGGTCCTCATGCCCGAGCACGGCTACCTGCCCAGCCTTGCGGGCAAAGGCGCCCATGCCCAGGGGATGGCGGTGTTCGATGTCCTGCGGGGCGGTGACGAACAGGCGTACGAGAGACTCGCACGCGAATTCGCCAACGCCGTCAAGGAACGGCGATTCGGCGCCATCATCGCCGATCAGGGCACGGGGTTGCCGCCGAAGATCGACACCTATTATACTGGCTATATGCTTCCCTGGCCGGACGACGTCTTGTGGCCGGTCACCGGCATGAGGACTCGCCCGCAGTACCTCTATCTCCCAAAGCGGCTGGCCCCGGACCCCTAGCGTTTTCCGGCGGAACTACTGTTGAGCAGTATTGACCCTCACCCCGCCCGCCTCCGCCAAGGCTACGGCGGGCAGACAAGTCCCTGAGAGGGAGAAGCCTTGGGCTGAGTTCCTCCTCTCCCTACCAGAGCCTGCCCTGAGCCTGTCGAAGGGGAGAGGATTCAGGTGAGGGTATAATCAACTTGGCGGCGATGACGGGTTCCCGCGACACGCTCACCCCACCGGGAAACTATGAGCACGCGCCGGCACCGCGTCCTGAACCCCAGCCGCCTGGTGGCCGTGCGCGGGGGGTGAGCCTTGCTCCCGTCACACCCACACCACGCAGCCTGGTGCGAATACCGCGCCCCGGGCCGCGATGGCGGGGACCTGCACGCCCTCCCACACCACGCAGCGGTCGAGCCGCGCGCCGGCGGGTATGCGTGCCCCCGCGCCAATCACCGAGCGGCGCACCGAGCACCCGGCCGCCAGGCGGCAGCCCTCGCCCAGGACGACCGGCGCCGCTATCGCCGCGCCATGGGTGTGGGCCTTGCCTTCGCGCCAGACGCGCGGTGAAGTCTCCTCGCCTGGCACAGTCAGGCCCGCCTTGCCCGCCAGCGCATCGAGGTTCGCTTCAAGGTATTCGCGTGGGCTGCCGATGTCTTTCCAGTAGCCGGCGGCCTGCCACGCATAGAAGGGGACGCCGCGCTCCAGCAGCAGCGGGAACACCTGCTTGCCGAAGTCGAAGAACGCGCGCGGTGGAATGTGGTCGAGCACCTCGGCCTCGAACAGGTAAACCCCAGCGTTAGCGAGCCGGCTCCTGGCGTCGCGCGGCCTGGGCTTCTCCTGGAAGGATCGGATGCGCCCCCGCGCGTCGGCGACGACGATGCCATACTGGCTGACTTCGCCCGGCTTCACCTCCAGCACCGCGATGGTGGCCAGGGCGCGCCGCCGGCGGTGAAAGGCGAGCATCGCCCCCAGGTCGAAGTCCGCCAGGTCGTCGCCGCCGATGACGAAAAAGGTCCCGCCGCAAAAGAAGCTCGCGACGTGCTTGACTCCGCCGGCGGTGCCCAGCAGCTCCTGCTCGCGCGAGTACTCCAAGCACACCCCGCAGCGCGCGCCGTCGCCGAAATAGGATGCGATGTGCTCGCCGCCATGGTGCAGGTTGGCGATGATGTCGGTGATCCCGTGGCGCCGCAAGAGCCCGGCAATGTGCTCCATCACCGGGCGGTTGAGCACGGGCACCATCGCCTTGGGGGTAGCGAAGGTGAGGGGATGCAGGCGCGTCCCGCCGCCCGCGGCGAGGATCATGGCCCGCGATGAAGACGGCACCGCCGCTCAACCCTCCGAGCGGCGCGACCAGCGCTCGCGCAGCGTCTCGGCGGCCTTGCGCACGCCGGCGAGCACCGAGTTGATGCCGATGGCCGGCGTCACGATCGTATCGCGCAGCGTGTCCGCGGTGGCCTCGACGCGGCTCGCCACGTGATCGGCGGTGGTGCGCACGGTGTTCGCGATGTGCTCCGCCTGGTCGGTGATGGTGTGGGTGATGTGCTCGGCCTGATCCGCCACGTGCTGCGCGGTGGAGGTGACCTTGGAGACGGTGTCCTCGACCTGCTTGATGACGGGGTTGACGCGCTGGTTTATGCTGTGGATGAGGCCCCGGATCTTGAACACGACGTACAGGATGGCAAACAGCATCGCGAGGCCGACGACGATGTACATCACCAGGTAGATGGACAGCAGTACCTGCGTGGTTCCGCTTATCGGCTGCATCGCATCCTCCCGTTCTGTGATCCGGGAATCGCCGGCCGCCGGCCGACGCGTCCTGCATTATAGCCGTCGAGCGGCGCAGGGTCAAGGCGCGCGCTGTGCCGCCGACCCGCGTGGTTCCCAGCCACGCCACCGGCACGGGGCGCCAAATGGGCGCACATGCGAGCAGCAATGTCGCGGGAGCCGCACAGCGCGCCCCCACAAGCTCCCTTGACGGGGAGGCGGCGCCGTGAGAGAATCCGGCAGCAGACGCAAGGGGTGAGCAAACATGGCCGACACTAAGATCCTTAAGCTCCGCTGGGCGCCGTTTGTGGCAGCCGCGCTCGTGGGATGTCTTTTCGGGGTGGTGATGACAGCCCTGGCGCTGGGCCCGGGCGAGGCGGGCTTGGCGGCTCCGGCGTACGCGCGCGGCGTCGCCCCCGAATCCCAGGACGCGATCATCTCGTCCATCAGGAAAGTCGGCCCGGCGGTGGTCAACATCAATGTCATGCTGCGCCCCCCGGAGCAGCCGGCGCTGCCGCCGGCCTTCCGCCAGTTCTTCGACGAGCCGTTCCCGCGCCAGGGACAGGCCTCGGGCGTCATCATTGACGCGCAGGGGCATGTGCTGACCAACAATCATGTCGTGCAAGACGCGCGCCTGGTGCAGGTCACCCTGGCCGACGGCCGCACCTTCAAGGCCAGCACCGTGGGCACCGACCCTTTGAGCGACATCGCGGTGGTGCGCATAGCCGAGGACAAGCTGCCGGTAGCCGAACTCGGTACCTCGGCCGATAAGCCCATCGGCTCGTGGGTCATCGCCATCGGCAACCCCTTCGGCTACGAGAATACCGCAACCGTAGGAGTACTCAGCGCCCGCGACCGCAACCTGCGCGCGTCCACCGGCGTGACCCTCGATCACCTGCTCCAGACCGACGCCGCGATCAACCCCGGCAACAGCGGCGGGGCGTTGGTGGACCTCGAGGGCAAGGTCATCGGCATCCCCACCGCCATCATCGGCTACGCCCAGGGCATCGGCTTTGCCATCTCCGCGGAGAATGCACGTAAGGCAGCCGAGCAGCTCATTGCCACCGGCCGCGTCAGCCATCCGTGGCTGGGTATCGCATACGCGCCGGTGACCGCCCAGGTGCAGCAGGAAATGAAGCTGGCGAGCGCCAAGGGCGTCGTGGTTGTGCAGGTCGTGCCCGGCAGCCCGGCCGACCAGGCGGGCGTCAAGCCTCGTGACGTCATCGTCCGAGTGGGCAAGCGAGAGGTGACCGAGGCCGACACGCTGCTCGAGGCCGTCCGCGCCGTCAAGGTGGGGGAGAAGCTCCCCTTGACCATAATCCGCGACGGCCGCGAGATGGACATCAGCGTCACCATCGGCGAGCGCCCCGCGCCGGAGCAGGCGGCCGCCGCCTCCCCGGCTCGACCGGGCGTGAGCGCGCTGCCGGCCTGTTAGGTCGCCTGGGGAGCGGCAGGCGGCCCCGCCGCGTGCAGCACAAGGCACCGTCGCACACGTCGGCGGTGCCTCTTCGCTGCCTTTTCCGGCGCGAGCCACCACTGGTGACGGGCGTGGGGTCGCTCCTTGGTGCCGGCCTATCGTGTCTCCAGCATCTCGGCCGCGGCGGCGCGGGCGCGGTCGTAGATGTCCTTCAGCGGCACGCCTGTCTCGCGCGCAAGCCGCTTGCAGTCCTCGTGCTCGGGCGACGCCGTGACCACTTGCCCCGCCAGCCGGGCGACCTTGACCCGCACCCGGCCATAGGGAGTATCCACCGTCACCCATTCCCTCTCCAGGCAGTAGCGCGTGACCTCGCGCGCGCGCACCCCGAACGTGGTCGTCTCGCGGAACAGGATGCGCAGCAGCTCGGCCTGCTTGTCGCGCGCGGCGAGGACGGTCAGCAGTGACGCCGGGCGCGTCTTCTTCATGATGATGGGCGTGATGAAGACGTCGAGCGCGCCGGCTTCGAACAACCGCTCCATCACGTGCCCGTACAGCTCGGGGTTCATGTCGTCGAGGTTCGTCTCAAGCAGCAGGAGCGATTCGGGCGCGGCCACGCCGGGGGCTTCAGCGGCTTCGCCCACGAACATGCGCAGGCAGTTGGGATGCGGCAGGTCCCTGCTGCCCGCGCCATAGCCGACGCGCCGAACCGTCATCGGCGGCATCGGCCCGAACGCGGCGCACAGGCCGGTCACGAGCGCGGCCCCGGTCGGGGTGACGAGTTCCGTCTGCCCATCGCCGCCATAGGTCGGAACGCCCTCGAGCAGCTTGACCGTGGCCGGCGCCGGCACCGGCAGCTTGCCGTGCGCGGTCTCGACCCAGCCCCCACCCAGGGGCAGCGGCGAACATGCGGCGCGCTCGATGCCAAGCAGGTGGAATCCCGCGACCGCGCCGACGATGTCCACCACCGCATCCACCGCCCCGACCTCGTGAAAACGCACGCTCTCCACCGGCATCCCGTGCACCGCCGCCTCCGCCTCGGCCAGGCGCCGGAAAATGCCCTCCGCGGCCTCCACCACCCGGGCGTCGAGCGAGCTGCGGCGGAGCAACTCGCTAATCTCGACCAGGCCGCGCTCGGGCTGCGGCGCGCCGACCTCGACCTCAACCAGCGTGCAATCGATGGGCCCGCGGCGCGCGCGCTCACACTTCAGCTTCCATCCTTCGAGCGGCAGACCGGACAACGCCGCCTCGAGGTCCGCCCGCCCCAGCCCGCAGTCAATGAGCGCGCCGAGCAGCATGTTGCCGCTGACGCCGGAGAAGCAATCGAGGTAGGCGATTCTCATGCCAGTGGTATTCTGACCTGGAGGCGCAAGCCCTGCCGCGGGCAGCGCCGGGACCGGTCGCGCCCACACTGCGGCGCGCCCGCTCCGCCGTTCAACGGCGCCCCGAGCCACAGGTGGGCAGCGCGGGCGCGCCGAATCCCGCGCAAGGGAATCGCTTGAGGCCTGCTCCCGCAGAGGGTAACTGGGATGGACGATGACGTGGCGGCGAGTCAGCCTCGCCGCTCGCCGTGGCAGCGTGTGGTCGATGCGGCCGAGACGGCGGTAGTATCAGCGGTCGTGGCTTACGGACTGCCGTGTGTCGCGGTTGGGGCCACCAGCGCCTTCGTGTCCTGGCCCGAGTGGGCCGTGCTGACCGTGACGTTGTGGGTCGCTCCCGGCGCCGCCTTGCTGGCGGGCGTGCTCGGCGCAGTCATGGGGGCCTTCCGCCCCCGGCGAATCCTGCGCTGGCCGTGGCTCCTCGGCATCATATTCGGCGTGGCCGTCACGACAGAAGTGGCGCTTGAGATCTTCACGATCTCGTCCAACCCGGAAGAGCGCCTGGGCGTTCTCGTCTATGCCGCTACGTTCGCGTTCATTCTCGGAACATCATCTGTCGGCGTGCTGAGCGCGGCAGGAGTGAATTCGCTTCTCGCCCGGCGCGGGCCGCGCGCGGTCAAGGTGAGCCGCATTGTGATGGTGAGCCTGGCGCTTGCGGCGATCGCCGGGGTCGCGGCCTACCTGTACCTGGTCACGCCGTAGGTGCCCGCGTATCCCCCCGCGTCCTCAGGCGGCACGATGTGGGGGCATGGCTTGCCGTGCCCTACGATCCCGCCGCGCCGGTAGCGATGAGGCCGGCGTAGTAGCCGGCCCCGTAACCGTTGTCAATGTTGACCACCGCCACCCCGCCGGCGCAGCTATTGAGCATGGTCAAAAGCGCCCCGATACCCCCGAAGGCCGTGCCGTAGCCCACGCTCGTCGGCACCGCCACCACCGGCGCGGAGGCAAGCCCGCCCACCACGCTGGCGAGCGCCCCCTCCATCCCCGCGACGACGACGATGGCGCTGGCGGCATGCAGCTTGTCGGAGTGCCCGAGCAGCCGGTGGATGCCCGCGACCCCCACATCGTACAGCCGCTCCACGTGGCACCCCATCGTTTCCGCTGTCACCGCCGCCTCCTCGGCGACGGGGTGATCGGCCGTGCCGGCCGAGATCACGAGCACCGTGCCGCGCCCGGGCTTGCCGTGCGCCTGGCCCTCCCGAGTGGGAAGCACGATCATGCGCGCCGCTTCGTGGTAATGGGCCTCGGGCAACTCCGCGCGCACCGCCTCATAGACCTCACGCGAGGCGCGGGTGGCGAGCGCGGTCTGCCCGTGGTCGGCGAGGCGCTTCAGCAAGGTGGCGACTTGCTGGGGGCTCTTGCCCGGGGCGTAAATCGCCTCGGGGAAGCCCTTGCGCAGGGCACGGTGCGTGTCGAGCTTGGCGAAGTCGAGGTCCTCGAACGGCAGATGCCGCAGCCGCTCGAGGGCCTGCTCGACCGTTATCGCGCCCGACTTCACCTGCTCCAGCAGTTCGCGCATGCGGTGGTCCATGATGACAACCTGCCAGCCACAGAGAACACAGAGAGCGCAGAGAGCGCAGAAGAAGACGAGTTGTGTTCCTTTGTAATCTGCGCGAATCTGCGTGATCTGCGGATAGCCCTTTCCGGTGATCTGTGGATGTTCTTTCCGAGTTCCTACCTGTCCCGGGACCCGCTGTCCGCCAGCGCCGCCTGTGCCGCGGCGAGGCGCGCCACGGGGATGCGCTTGGGCGAGCAGGAGACGTAGTCGAGGCCGATACGGTGGCAGAACTTGACGGACTCGGGGTCGCCGCCGTGCTCGCCGCAGATGCCCAGCTTGATCTTCGGGTTGGCCTGGCGAGCGTCAGTGACGCACATCCGCATCAGCTTGCCGACGCCTTCCTGGTCAATGGAGAGCGTCGGGTCTTCCTTGTAGATTCCCTTTTCGATGTAGGTGGACAGGAATCCGCCCGCGTCGTCGCGGGAGATGCCGAACGTCATCTGCGTCAAGTCGTTGGTGCCGAAGGAGAAGAACTCGGCCTCGCGCGCGATGTGGTCGGCTACCAGGCAGGCGCGCGGGATCTCGATCATGGTGCCGAACTTGTAGCTGACCTTGACCCGCTCAGCCTTCATCGTGTCCTCGGCGACCCGCTCGAGTTGCCCGCGGAGGAACTTAAGCTCATTCACATGGCCGACAAGGGGGATCATGATCTCCGGGTTGACCTCCTTGCCCGCCTTCTTCAGCTCGCAGGCGGCGCTGATGATCGCCGACACCTGCATGACGACGATCTGGGGGAAGACGATGGACAGCCGGCACCCGCGCAGGCCGAGCATGGGGTTTGCCTCGTGCATCGCCTCGACCGCTGTCAGCAGTTCCTCGGTCTTCGCCAGCTTCTTGGTGCCGGGACTCAGGATGCGCAGGGCGTGGACTTCGCGCTGGAGCTCGGCGTGGTTGGGCAGGAACTCATGGAGCGGCGGATCGATCAGGCGCACGACGACCGGTCGGCCTGCCATGGCCTTGAAGATGCCGACGAAGTCCTGTCTCTGCAGCGGCAGCAACTGATCGAGCGCCTTCTGCCGGGTCCTATCGTCCTTCGCCAGGATCATCCGCTGCACGATGGGCACGCGCTCGCCGAGGAACATGTGCTCCGTCCGGCAGAGCCCGATGCCCTGGGCGCCGTTCTTCACGGCTTCGGCGGCCTGCTCGGGCGTGTCGGCGTTGGCCCAGACCATGAGCTTGCGCGCCTTGTCCGCCCACTCCATCAGGGTCGCGAAGTCACTGGTGATGGACGACGCCTCGATCGGCAACTGCCCGTGGTAGACGGCGCCGGTGGTGCCATCGATGGTGATCCATTCGCCTTCTGCGACCGTCAGGTCGCCGACGGTGAACCGCCGCTTGGCGCTATCAATGTTGATCTCCCCGCAGCCGCATACGGTTGGGATACCGAACTGCCGGGCCACCAGAGCCGCGTGGGAGGTGCGACCGCCGCGGGAGGTGAGGACCCCCTGCGCCGCCAGCATGCCGTGGATGTCATCCGGCGTCGTCTCGGCGCTGACCAGGATGACCTGCTCGCCGCGACCGCCCTTGCCCAGGCGGGCAGCCGCGTCGGCATCGAAGACGGCGATGCCGGCCGCTGCGCCGGGGCCGGCGTTCAGGCCCTTGGCGATCCCCTTGTACTTCTGCGCATCCTTGAGGCGCGGGTGCATGGCGCCTTCGAGCTGTGAAGGCTGAACGCGGAGCAGGGCTTCCTGCCAGGTAATGAGCTTCTCGTTCGCCTGGTCGACGGCGATCTTGATGGCGGCCGCCGGGGTGCGCTTGCCGTTGCGGCACTGCAGGATGTAAAGCTTGCCGCGCTCGATGGTGAACTCGATGTCCTGCATGTCACGGTAGTGCTGCTCGAGCTTCTGGGCGATGGTCGCGAACTGCTTGTAGATCCTCGGGTTCTGCTTCTGCAATTCGGCGATGGGCACCGGGGTGCGCACGCCGGCGACGACGTCCTCGCCCTGCGCGTTCATGAGGTACTCGCCGTAGAGCTTCTTCTCGCCGGTGGCGGCGTCGCGCGTGAAGGCGACGCCGGTGCCCGAGTCCTCGCCCATGTTGCCGAAGACCATGGTCTGGACGTTGACAGCGGTGCCCAGGTCGTGCGGGATCTTCTCCACGGTGCGGTAGGTGATGGCACGCGGGTTGTTCCAGGACTTGAAGACGGCCTCGATGGCCAGGCGCAGCTGCTGCTCCGGCTCCTCCGGGAAGTCGTAGCCGGTCTGCTGCTTGAAGTATGCCTTGAACTTCCGTACGAGGCGCTTCAAGTCGTCCGCGCCTACATCGGTGTCCTGCTTGGCGCCGATCTTGTGCTTCAACTCATCAAAGATATGTTCGAAGTGCTCCTTCTTGAGAGCCGGGTACTCGTTGCTCAGCACGATGTCGGAGAACATCATGACGAACCGGCGGTAGGCATCGTGGGCGAAACGCTCGTCCCCGGTGCCGGCGATGAGACCCTGGATCGTGACGTCGTTCAGCCCCAGGTTGAGCACCGTGTCCATCATCCCCGGCATGGAGAACTTGGCGCCCGAGCGCACGCTCACCAGCAGCGGATTGGCGGGGTCGCCGAACTGCTTGCCGGTCGCCGTCTCCACCCGCTTCAACCCCGCCGCGACCTGGCGCATCATGCCCTCGGGGAACCGCCCGATCGCGCTGTAGGCGTTGCACGCCTCGGTCGTGATGATGAAACCCGGGGGCACCGGCAGCCCCAGGTTGGTCATTTCCGCCAGGTTGGCGCCCTTGCCGCCCAGCAGGTCCTTCTGATCTTTGTCCCCTTGCTCGAAGAGGCACACCCATTGCTTGGCCGACTTCCTGCCCATCCACTAGCTCCTTTTGCTCGGCGATTATTGCGGCCCCGCAGGGGCTTGTAGGGCGGGCCTGCTTAGGCCCGCTTCCGGCGCGGGTAGGCACCCGCGCCCTACATTCCTTTCGCCTGTTCCCACAGGGAGTCCATCTGCTCCAGGTTCATCTCCTCCAGGGCCCGCCCCTGTTCGGCGGCGAGCTTCTCCATGATCGCGAAGCGCTGCGCGAAGCGATCCACCGCCATACGCAGTGCCTGTTCCGCGTCCACGCCGGCGAAGCGGGAGACGTTGACCGCGGCGAACAGGATGTCCCCCATCTCGTGCTCCAGGCGCGCCGAGCCGGGCCGCTCCCGCGCCAGCAGGGCCGTGAGCTCCTCGATCTCCTCCGCCAGCTTCGCCAGCGGCCCCTCGATCGCCGCCCAGTCGAAGCCGACATGCGCCGCGCGACGCTGCACTTTCTGCGCCCGGTCCAGCGCGGGCAGAGTGCGCGCAACCCCCGCTCGCAGGTCGCCGGGCTGCTCCTCCCCCGCCTCGCGGCGCTCGTCCCGCTTGAGCTCCTCCCACCGGCGCAGCACCGCCTCGGCGTCGTGCGCCACGGCATCGCCGAACACGTGCGGGTGGCGTGCCACCAGCTTCTCGCGCAGCCGCGCCGTCACATCGTCGAAATCGAAGTCGCCGCGCTCCGCCGCAAGCTGCGCGTGAAACAGCACCTGCAGCAGGATGTCCCCCAGTTCTACCGCCAGCTCCTGCCAGTCCTCGCGGTCGATTGCGTCCAGCGTCTCGTGCGCCTCCTCCAGCAGGCAGCGCCGCAGGGTGCGATGGTCCTGCTCGCGGTCCCACGGGCAGCCGTTTTCCCCCCGCAGCCGCGCCATGACGCCCCGCAGGCCCGTCACGGTCGGGCGCTGCTCGGGCGCCGGCGCGGGCACGAACACGCTCACCGGCGCCGCCAGCTCGCCCGCCTGCTCCAAGGTCGCAATCATCAGCGCACGCGCCTGCTGATCGCGCATCCCCGGGCGGCTGACCGCGGTCACCGCATGGCCCGGCGGATAGTGCGCGCCGAGGATTTCCTTAAGCCCGGCAGTTGCCCCCGCGTCGCCAATGCCAATGAACAGGCTATCGCAGTCCGGATCGGGCGTGATGCCGCGGTGACGGACGTCGAACACTCGCACGCCGTCCAGCTTCGCGCCGGCCGCGGCTAGGGCGGCCTCGATGGACGTGGGCTTTGGCACACGATGGCTCCGATGGTTGTGCGCGCGACGGGGACCCTGGGCCCGGCCCCAAAAAGGGCGTAAGCGCCCGCTGCTGAGCAGGCGCCCACGCTGTTAGCCGCACCTTGGCCCGATGCCTCCCAGCCTACTTGGCCTCGCTCGGGGTGGGCTGCTCGGGCTTTGCCGGAGTCACTTGCGGCTTCTCGCTCGGCGTCGTCGGTATCTGCGGCGGCTTCTGCTCCTTGCGCTTGGCGTACTCCTCTTGCAGGCTCTGGAATCGCTGCGAGAAGACGGTGACACTTGCATTGGCGCGCAGATCGTTGATGAACTGCGCCACTTCCTGCTGGCGCGCGGCCATGAGCGCCTGGATGACGCGCGGCCTGGTGTCTTCGAAGCTGACCTTCTTACCCTCGGCGCGCGCCTGCACTTCCACCAGCTCGTAGGCGCCCTCGGGGAAGGTGGCCTTGATGGGCTCGCTGACCTTATTGAGGGGGATGCTGAACAGCACTTGGTTCAGCGCGGGATCGCCGAAGCCCTCGCGTACCGGCCCCACCTCGCCTCCGCGTTGCTTCGCGAGCGGATCCTGGGACAGGGTCTTGACCGCCTCCGCGAAGCTTAGCTTGCCGCTCTCGATCTGCGAGCGAACCTTGTCCGCCTCGCCCTTGCTGGGCAAGACGACGCGCCGATAGGTGACGGTCGCGGGTTCATCGAAGCGGTTGCGACTCTCCTCCCAGTACTTCTTCAACTCCGATTCGGGGAATACCAGCTTGGCGACCAGCAAGTTGTCCCGCACGTCGCGCTTGATGTCTTCCGCCGTCTGCCCGCTCATGCGCAGGAACTCCTCCCAGCGGCCGCCCGCCTGCTTCTTGAAATCCTCCAGGAACTTGTCAACCTCCGCGTCGGCGACCTGGAGGTTCTTCTCCTTGGCTTTCTGCGCGATCAGCGCCTCCAGGATCAGGCGGTCAAGGACTTGCCGCCCGTTCGCCACCTGCAGCCGGTCGAAGAACTCCTGCTCCGTGATGACCGTGCCGTTCACCTTGGCTACGGCCCGCTTGGCACAGCCGGCGGTGGTTGCCGCCAGCGTGACCGCCAACGCCATCACTATAGGCGCCAGTAACCGCTTCATTGACGGGGCTCCTTTCGAATGCGCTTGTGTGGCCGCAACAACAAAACAGGCAGCCGGCTACGGCCGCCTGCATTGGCATTGGCATTCTACAATATCGACGCGCGCCGCGTCAAGCGCGCCAGGGCGCCGGGTGTGACCTCGAACCTTTGGGGTGAGGATTCCTCGCGCCGTCGCCATAGCGGCAGAGCCGCAGGCTATGGCGCGTCGGCGACTCCCTGCCAGGGACTTGTCTGCCTGTGGCATGACTTGTCTGCCCACCAGAGGCGGGTAAACCTCTGGCATGAGAGGATCGAGGAGAGAGGGTTGCCGCCGTCGCGGTTCACCCTCACCCCGACCCTTCGACATGCTCTGGGTCGCCCCGAGCGAAGTCGAGGGGCGACAAGTCGGGGCCTCTCCCTCGCAGGGAGGCGTCATGCACGTATGGCCGGTACCAGGGGAAAAAAGGGCGCACCCCCCGCCGCTTGGCCCTTGATCCGCAAGCGATCACCTGGTATAATGCTGGCCGTTGTTGGACGGCTTCCGCCGCGCCCGCGCGTCACCGTCTTTACCGGCGGGACGCGGTGGGAGGTTAAGATCCATCAGCGTTGAACGATGTATGACATCCTGATGGAGCTTAGCAAGCGCGCAACCAACACTCGTCGCCGGCCGGGCGGGCGGCTGGGCTTCGCGGTGACTCTGGCATTGATCGCGCTGATCTGCCAGGCGCCGTTGACCCATTCCCCGTGGGTCGTCGCCGCCGCCGGCACCCGCCCCATTGACCTCATCCACCGCCAACGCGAGATCGAAGCCGAGAAGGAGAGGGCGCGGGAGCGACTGCGTGAGACCAAGGTCAAGCAGCGCGCCGCAGGCTACGAGCTCAAGCGGGTGGAAAGCCGCCTGCGCGACGTCCGCCACGACCTCATCCACACCACTTCCCGATTGGCGGCTACCCGCAACGAGCTGCACGAGGTGAGCCGCAGCCTCGACGCGACCCGCGTCCGGCTGGGCGCACACCGCGAGGCGATGTCGGACCGCCTGGTCGCCATCTACGAGCAGGGCGGCGTGGAGTACCTCGACGTCCTGGTGCACGCGGCGGGCTTCGCCGATTTCGCCAACCGCCTCTACCTGGTGCAGCTTGTGGTGGACCAGGACCTCGGGCTCATGCGGGCCATGGAGGAAGAGCGGCAGGGCATCGAGTCCTACCGCCAGCAGGTGGAGGAGAAAGAAGGCAGGATCGCGCAGCTCGAGGAGCAAGTCGCGCGCAAGCACGAGGCCTACGCCAACCAGCGCCAGGAAAAAGCGCGCCTGGTGAGCACGCTCCACGAGCGGCGCCTCTTCTGGGAGCGCGCGCTCGCGCAGATGGAGCAGGACTCGCGCGACATCGCCGTGCAGATCCGCCGCTACCAGCGCACCACCGGGCGCGCGAGCTATTCCACGCCGTGGACCGGCAGTTTCCTGCGTCCCGTGCCCGGCGGCATAACCTCGGGTTTCGGCTACCGCATGCACCCCATCCTGGGCGTGCGCAAGATGCACACCGGGGTGGACATTTCCTCCGCCACCGGCACCCCCATCCGCGCCGCCGACGCGGGCACCGTCATCTGGAGCGGCTCCCGCGGCGGCTACGGTCTGTGTGTCATCGTCGACCACGGCGGTGGTATGAGCACCGTCTACGGCCACTGTTCCGGACTGGCATGCCGCGCCGGCCAGGGCGTTGACAAGGGCCAGGTCATCGGTTACGTCGGCAGCACGGGCCTGTCCACCGGCCCGCACCTGCATTTCGAGGTGCGGCGCAACGGCAGTCCGGTCAACCCCCTGTCCTTCTAGCGGCGTCCGCTCGACCGCGTCAGTCTGGCCCTCGTCGCCAGCGACTCGCCTGGATGGACCGCTCCGCAGTCTAACCAGCATGGAACGCGCTCGGTGCGTCGAATCACACGGGGGTCGGGCGCGGCGAGGTGCCGGCCGCAGCGTCGCGTAAGCACGCTGCGCCCCCCAATGTCCGAAAAGGAGAAATGGCGAATGAAGCTGGCCTTCATCGCGGCGGCCATCGTCCCGGTGCTTTCGCTTGCCTGCGCTCGCTGCTGCGCCGGCGAGCCCAACCCAGCCGGGGCAGTGGAAAACGCGTATGTTTTCGACCCCATAACCCTCGACGCGTTCGACCAGTGGCAGCCCATCGGCCGCACGCAGGTGCAGTTGAGCGGGTGGCACAACCCCGACGACCCGCACTTCAGCCTGGAGCCCGTCATCACCGTCAGCAAAGCCGGGCAGATGCTGCACGGGATTCAGCGCAGCGGGCTGGGGCTGCCGCTTCCCACGGCGGTGCGCTTCCGGGTGTTCGGCGAAGACCGCCACCTGTGGGTCATGCTGGGGGATAAGGCAGGTCACCGCGCGAGCAGTCGCGTCCCCCTGCCCGGGTTGGAGGAGGGCACGTGGTGCCAGGTGGAGATTCCGTTGGCGGAGACCTTCCCCCTAGGCGTCGGCGCCGAGCCGCTGCAAGACTTCGACTTCATCGCGATTCTGACTCAAGAATCCGCGGGCGAGAACTATGGCCCAGGTCCGTTTCACTTGCACCTCGGCCACTTCGAGGCCGTGTACCCCGCCGGCACGGGGCCGCAGAACCCAACGTTCACCCGCGAGGAGCTGGAGGCGATGGTGCAGCCCCTCGACGCAAGCATTCGGCGCATCGAGCAGCTCGTGAGCCAAGCGCGAGGCGCCGGGGTGGACACGCGCTACGCGCTGGTCTCGCTGACGGTGCTGAGGCGCTACCGAGGCGAGGTCTTCTCGATGCTGAACCACCGCGACCCGTTCGCAGCCAAGCGCGCGGCCGAGTTCCTGCTGGAGTGCGCCGCCCGCACCGAGCGCGAGCTTTCGGAAGCCATCGCCCACCCGCAGCAAGCTGTTCACGTGCCCGAGGTTGACCTGCGCAACCTGAAGTGCCGCGAGGGGACCTTTTTCAGCGGCGACCGTCCGGTGGTGCTGGCGGGGGTGTGCGGATGGTTTTCGCCCAGCTACTTCGAGCAGCTCTCGGGCACAGGTTTCACCGTGCTGGCTATAGAGATCGGGCCAAACTCGACTCTTCCCGCCGACAACGAGCGCAAGCCCGAGGCCGTGGCCGATATCAAGGCTGTCCTGGACGCGGCGGCCGCGCACAACATGGTGTGCGATCTCCTTCTATCCCCCCACTACTTCCCCGGCTGGGCGCGCGAGAAGTGGCCGTCCACGGATGTGACGGGGTGGCGGCAGCAGACCAATGGCTTCATGCCGTGGACCATCACCGACCCGCACTTCCGCGACATCGTGGCGCAGCACCTAGCGGTGACGATTCCCGAGGTGCGCGACCACCCCGCCCTGCTCAGCTACGACCTCATCAACGAGGCGTGGTACCGGCTGATGCCCGACTTCCCGGCCGACCAGTGGGCCGAGTTCCGCCGCGAGCACCCCGATATGAGCGAGTGGCAGGCCCTCAGCGCCTACGCCACGCAGAACGTCACCGACTTCATCCGCTGGTACGTCGCCGAGGTGCACAAGCACGACACCGCCCATCCCATCCACATGAAGACCATCAGCACCGAGGACGTCCTCAACGTGGACCGCGAAGCGGTGGGCGATGTCCTCACCGCCAACGGCATGGACGCCATGTCGTCGTGGCCCGACGGGAGCGGCCGCCTCGCGGCCGACTTCGCGTGGCCCCTGCTGCGCCACGACTTCCACCGCTCTCTCACCCCCGATAAGCCCATTATGGACGGCGAATACCACATCAGCGGCGGCACGTACCCCATGCCCGCAGCCTATGTGCGCGCCGCGCTGTGGGCGCTGGCCCTTCATGGGCGCGACGCCAGTTCGTGCTGGGTCTATGACCGCGTGGATGACGCCAGCATCTACTGGCACCCCGCGGCGGTCGAGGCCCTGGGGCATACCGCCCTCGACTTCGTGCGCCTGGGGCCGGAGATCCACGCCTTCCAGCGACAGCGCGGGCTCCTCGCGATCTTCTACGGCGGCGAGGGGGTTGCGGAGGCGTACCTGGCGTGCGTGTTCCAGGATGTGGACGTCGGCGTGCTCACTGACCGGCGCATCCAGCAGGGGCGGCTGGGTGACTACAAGGTGCTGGTGCTGCCCGCGAGGTGCGAGCCGCAGCGCGAAACCCTGCGCCGCATTCAGGAGTTCAAGCGAGCCGGCGGGGTGGTGGTCGAATGCCCCGCATGCGTGGGGGCAGAAGAGTTGTGGCACATCGTGCGCCGCGGCGCGCTGCAGGCCGGCCTGGCGAAACCCGTGGCGGCCGACGTTTGGGGAATCGAGTGCCGGAGCGTGACGCTCGATGGCCGCAAGCTGTTCTACGTGCTCAACCATCAGCGCCGGCCGGTCGAGGTGCGCCTGAAATCGCAGTGGCCCCTCGGCGGGGTGATTGAGCTGCGCGCCGGCCGCCCCATGAACGCCGAACGCTTGCGGCTGGAGCCGCTCGAACTGAGGCTGTTCGAGGTGAAGTAGCCGCGGAAGCGGACGCCGAGAACCATCCTCCCGGCGAAGCTACGTCCACCCCTGCGCGTAGCCCGTCTCGTACATCGCGACGATGTTCTCCGGCGGGCTGACCGCCTGGATGTTGTGGCACGGCGCGATGATGTAGCCGCCCCCCGCGCCGAGGATGCGCAGGTTATCCGTCACCTCCTGCCGCACCTGCTCGACGCTGCCGAAAGCCAGGGTGTACTGGTTATCCACCGCGCCGTGGAAGACCAGCTTGTCGCCGAAGTCGCGCTTCAGCCCCTCGCGCTCCATGCCCTTGCACCGCCACTGCACGGGGTTGAGCACATCTATGCCTGCTTCAATCAGGTCCGGCAGTATCTCCCGCACCGCGCCGTCGCTGTGGTGAAAGACGCAGGCGCCGGCCTCGCGCGCCAGGTCCATCATGCGCTTCATGCGCGGCAGCAGGAACTCGCGGATGTGCTCGCGCGACATCATCAGCCCTTCCTGCGAACCCAGGTCCTCGGCGACATAGGTGATCATGACTTGCCCGGGGATTTGCTCGTAGATGCGGCGCGTGTTTTCGTAGGCGAGGTCGAACAGCTTGTCGAGACAGAAGTGCACGATATCGGGGTGCAGGATCAGGTCCATGAATGCCTGCTCCTGGCCGCGCAGGTTCTTGTAGGTCAAGAACGGCTCCGACCCGCCGCCGCGGATGGGGTAGGCTTCATTGCCCTCGAGCTGGTTGGCGACCCCGGAGTAGTCCCACCAGTCGGGGCTGGGCCAGGCGTACTCGCGCTCCAGCTCCTCCAGCGTATCGTACTTCGCCAGCGGGCTGTACACGCACTCGTTATAGACGCCGGTGCCGTAGTCCACCCCCTGGAAGCGGCAGCCGAAGATGTCCTCGCCCGCCGACGGCTGCGGCCCGACATAGCGCCCGCCGACGGTGGCGACGCGGTCTATGTGAAGCCGCCTGAACATATCGTCGGCGTCGGCGCAGCCCAGGTGCCGCATCAGCTTCTGGGTCGCCTCCCCGGTGGCCCAATAGTCCATGGGCACGCGGTCGGGCTTCTCGCGCCGCAGCACCGCCAGCCAGCGCTCCCTGGGGGTCATGGTCTCTCGCATTGGGTCGTTCCTTTATCGTGGTCGCCCGCCAAGACACCCACCGGTGGCGCAGGCGTCCCGCCTGCGAGCGATCCTATTCGGGCGCGTCGAGC
>Ga0315279_10004003_pt1 | contig 19994 bp, 18 predicted proteins | sample YL17G06_20_MG_FD_203694 | JGI IMG/M metagenome (GOLD analysis project Ga0315279, IMG submission 203694) | Sediment microbial communities from Yellowstone Lake, YNP, Wyoming, USA - YL17G06_20 | ecosystem: Environmental > Aquatic > Freshwater > Lake > Sediment | place: USA: Wyoming | collected... | reverse complement strand
TTGGTGTTGGTATCTATGATGACTTTGGTTTTGCAGATAAAATGTTTAAGATTAAAGAAAATATAATTCCTGATGAGAATAATTCTAAGATATATAATAGAATCTACCCGGCATTTAAAGATGCTTATAAGGGGCTTGAGGGGGTTTATGATATTTTAAATGGTTAAGGTAAAATAATAAATATGCTGAAGTGCCGAACAAGCTTCAATGAGCTTCTACAATTTGTGCCCACTCTGAAGTCTGAAGTAATTTGCCGAGAAAGTTTCAAGAGACCGGCCTCCGCGTGTATCTAGCGATGAAATTGTATGGCGAGGGCAGCGGAACGTCGCTCACGGTATTGAGTTGGACGATCTCCTCTGTAGTAAGCGACCAGCCCATACTTCCCAGATTATCCTCCACCTGCTCCAAAGTACGGGCGCCAAATATGGGCGCTGTGACACCTGGCTGCTGTAGCAGCCAATTTAGGGCAACTTGAGCAGGAGACTTATCGCGCGCTTCTCCTATCTCTATTAAGGTATCTATTATCCGCCAAGTGCGCTTGCTCTCTCGTTGTTCGGGTAGGTCGTCCCAGCGGTCACCCCGAGCTACGCGGCTGCCAGACGGAGGCGACTGTTTACGCCTGTACTTACCAGAGAGCCACCCCCCTGCCAGAGGTGACCAGCAGATCACTCCTATTCCCTCAGATCTGCAAAGAGGCAGTAGCTCCCACTCTGTACTGCGCACCAGTAGACTATACTCTGGCTGCAGACAGTCGAAGCGAGCTAAGTCATGCATACGGCTGAGCATAATCGCCCGATCCAGTTGCGAGGCGGTGTAGTTGGATGCGCCTATATAGCGTACCTTACCAGCGTGCACCAAGTCGTTGAGAGCCCACAGCGTCTCCTCCAGCGGAGTGGAGGCATCCCAACAGTGCATCTGATACAGATCCACGTAGTCGGTCTGTAGACGGCGAAGACTGGCGTCAATCTGGTCAAAGATATGTTTTCTTGATAGGCCAGAGTCGTTAGGCCCATCACCTACGGGGAAGAAGACCTTCGTGGCCACGATCATTTGTGAACGGTTGCCTTGTCTCTTAAGCCAGTGCCCAAGCATGACCTCGGCCTTCCCCTTGTTGTATGTATTAGAGGTGTCGAAAAAGTTACCTCCAGCTTCAACGAAACGGTCACTTATAGAATACGCCATCGCTTCATCGGCGCCCCAGCCGAAGGTCTGCGTTCCCATGCATAGTTCCGAGACTTTCAACCCGGTTCTTCCTAAAAATCGGTATTGCATCACTACCCTCCTTCTACAGTTGGGCTCTAATTTGAGCGGGGCCTTCGGAGTGAAGACCCCGCGATGTTACGCTTGCGCCAGGACTGAATCTGCTAGTCCATGCCCATCATAGTCCGATACATCGACTTTTGGCTATCGCGACCTAGGCGCTCGGTGATCTTCTCCCACTCGTCGTACACTGTTTTCAGTGCCACCTGCGGATCCTTCTCACCCACAATCGCCATGTTGACATTTAGATCTATCACCGTGTCCACGTATTCCGGCTTACCTGGGATGCGCAGGTCAATAAGTACGTTCGGGTTCTCCAGGTCGGCCTGGACGGCAGCTAAATACTCCTTGGCATCTTGTTCAGAGATCCCAGCGTTAATCCACGCCTGAAGGTTTTTAATGTGGCTGTAGCGGTACACGTTGTAGCCGCTATCTCCCACCATCACGTCCTGCATGCTAATCTCTGGGCTGTTCATGAACTTCAGGAAGTCGTAAGCAGCTTCCTGGTTTTTACATGTCTTGGTGATGGCACCCACCCAGCCGCCAAAACTCAGGACCGGAGCGAAATTAGGCTCTGCTAACTTCACCCACTTCTGGTTCTCACGATCCCATACTTCCGTGGCGCCAGGGCGCACAGCAGAGCCGCAGTCACCTATAACAGCAGGGTTGGCGAAGCTCTTATCATTGCATTGCCCAGGGATGCCACCCCACTCGATAGTCATGGCGATATTACCGGTGCTCGGGAAAGCCGAGCGAATTTCACCCACACCCCATGCCTCCATACCCGGAGGGCCGAACTTGGCCATCTCCTTGTACAGCTCAAGACCCTTGAGCATGCCTGGCTGGTTGATCAATGGCTCCATCGTCTCGGGGTCGAAGTACAGCTGGCCGTGGTACTTGTCTACTTGACCGGGCATGACACTGTAGGGCGCCGTAAAGTTCCAGAACCACCAAGAGGCCTGCCCGCCGCGGGCCATGGGTTGTGCCCATCCGTAGTCCGGCTGGCCGTCGCCGTTCCAGTCCCAACCGGTAAAGAACTCAGCCACATCACGAAGTTGATCCATGGTCTTTGGGACTTGCAGGTCGTAACCGTACTTTGCCTTGAAATTGGCCTGATTGTCCGCGTCGGTGAAGAGATGGCGGCGGTAGAACAGTGTGTGTGTGTCGCCATCCAGCGGTAAGGCGTAGACTTTACCCTGCCAGGTGGCAAGCTTTTCTCGGAACGCTGGTAGAATATCCTCCCAGGCGGGGTTCGTGTCCGGGTTGGCGATATAGTCGTCGAGGGTGACAAGATAGGGGGTGAAATCAGGTAGCCAGGTCGAGCCAACGACAATCATGTCGTAGGTGGGCACTTTTGTAACGAAGGGGGTCATAATTTTTGAATATAGCTCTTCGTACGGTACCTCAATTACCTTCACTTCCCCACCAGTCAGCGCGGTCCACTCCTTACCATGATCAATAAGCGGGCCAGCGATATAGGGGCCTGGTTGCGTAACCACAGTCAACTTGACTCCCTCATATTTCTTAGCAGCTGCTGTAGATGCAAATGAAAAAGCTCCAATCATTGAAACAATTAATACCAACAACAATACACATAATAATGATTTTTTCATTTTCTTTCTCTCCTTTTTTTGTTTTTTTGTTTACAAATAAATTGATATTTTCTAATTACATCTTAATAGAACCACCTCCTCTTATATAATTTTTTAGGTTCAGATATGGTTACCTCTTGAAAGTATCTTCAAGCTCTCTCACTTAATCGCTCCCAATGTGAGACCACTAACGATATATCGTTGTAACAGTAGAGTAAAGAGAAATACGGGTACCATAGCTACAAGCATCATGGCGGATATATCCCACCACAAAGCGGCGCTGCCATGAGTCAACCCCGCAATCAGAGCAGGAAAGGTCCGCGCGTTACTGAACGTTAGGGTAATGGCGAAGAGCAGCTCATTCCACGAGAAGATGGTGGTGAAGATACTGGTGGCCGCGAGGCCTGGTAGCGATAACGGTATGACGATCTTCCAGAAGGCTCCGAAGTAAGAGCAGCCGTCGATGCGGGCACTATCTACTAGCTCCTTGGAAATGCTGCTGAAGAAGCCTTTCATGATCCATACAACGAAAGGCACACTCGCTACTGTATGGGCGATGATCATGCCGGGCACGGTATCCAGTAGACCTAAACGGCTGTACAGGATGAAGTAGGGAATGACCAGCACGATAGGGGGCAGCATGCGTTGAGAGAGGATGAAGAAGGCGATATCCTTGTTCTTCCAGCGCCTGAACCTAAATTGCACCAGAGCATACGCAGCCAGCGAGCCAAGAATCACTGAGACCACAGTGCTCCCCCCAGCGATAAGGACACTGTTCCACAAGGTGCCCAATATCTCTGTCGGGCTGTGCGTCCCACGCTCACCGGTGCTGGGGAGCAAACCTACATCTCGCCAGGCATACATGGTGGGTTTGAACTGCAAGTAAGGGATGTATTTAGGTGGAAAGGTGAATGCATCCCGGGGCTCTTTGAAGGCCGTGACAAAAGTCCAATACAGTGGGAAGATCATGACCGCCGTAACCACGATCAATATCAAATAGATAAGGTCAGTCTCTAACCGTTTCTTTGCTCGTCGTGATATCTGCATACATCCGCTCCTTTAACCTAAATATCAAGGGCCGTCATTCAACGGCCTATTCCATTTCCCTCTCAGTGGGAAAAACCCGCGTCAAGACGATGAAAAAGATAATCGATAGGATCATCAGAACATAAGCGATGGCAGCACCATATCCTAGCCTAAACTGGCTCAGGCTAACAATTTTTGCATACATAGTAGAGCTCTCAGTGGTAATACCTGGCCCCCCCGCCGTCATAACGAAGATAATGTCGAAAATCTTGAGCGCCTCCACCAGCCGCAGGAGGATAGCAATGACCAAAATAGACGATATCATAGGCAGTGTTAGGTAGAAGAAGGTCTGGATACGCGACGCACCCTCCACCGCAGCTGCTTCAAATGGTTCCGTAGGCAGGGACTGCAATCCAGCAAGCAGAATTATAAATACAAAGGGAGTCCATTGCCAGACGTCGGTGATGACGATCGACATCAGTGCTGTGCGGCCGCTGGATAGCCATAGCATAATCGGTAAATGCAATAAACCCAAGATGTGATTGATTGGACCATTGGTGACATGATACAGCATGCGCCAGGTGTAGCCGACAGCGACTGGGGTGGTCATCATTGGCAGAATAAGGAGTACGCGGAAGATACTCTGACCTCGCAATTTACGATTGAGGAGAAGAGCCAGGCCGAAGCCAAAAATCACCTCAAGGCTGATAGCTGCTGCTACGAAGATTACTGTATTGCGTAGTGTTTGCCAGAAACGCAAGTCTCTGATGAGCTCAACGTAGTTGCCTAGACCAGCGAAGGTCATCGGTTTACCTGCCGCAACATCCCAATTGAGAAAAGACAATACAAAGGAAAATATCAGGGGAAAGATGCCAATAAGTAGAAGATACACTATGGTGGGAACTAGCATGTAGTACTTGGTATATCGATCAGAAAACATCTGACCCATCCAAGAGCTTCCCCTCGAAGGTACACCTGACCTTCTCATCGTACTAGAGTTTATCGTATCCCCTTCGATTATCATATGAGTCCTTTCTCCTTTTTGATATCCCTGTTAAGAGGAGACCTTGATAAATTTTCAAATTTGCATATTGCTGCAGTATATAAAACATAGTTACACTATATTAACAACTATAATATACACTAATGAAATGTTCTTGTCAATATCTTCAAAAAGGATATAATTGATTATCCCGGAGAGAAGAGGTATTATTGATTATATAAATATAGAACATGATTATTACGAGATTTGGGAAAGGATTCTTTTACCTTAGGCCATCTATTATTTGTAAAAAGAAATAGATAAAAAAGGAGATGAGTATTATGGAAGAATATCGGATTTATGTTGTTTCCACATTTAAGATGAAACCGGGAAAGACAAAAGGATCTCATTTTTTATCCAAAAAGAAGGATTTTTAATATATATGTAGCATATATTGATTGGAGAAAGTGTGATTTATCGTTTATAAAGTGCTGAAAAAGGAAAATCCCCATATCAAATAGTTGAAGATATCGATGTTAAAAGTTTTAAACAATATTATTTTTTGCGAATTTATATTTCATACAAAAATAAATAAATTCTTGTTATAAGAGAGGAGAAACCATGATGAAAACTTTCTATAATAAAGATGAAGATTATGTTAATGAGATGTTAGAAGGTATTATAAATGCGCATTTAAACTTACTTAAAAAGGTTAATGGTGAAATTAGGGCAATTGCTCGAGCAGATGCACCGATAAAGAGCAAAGTAAGCATTGTAACTGGCGGTGGTTCAGGCCATTTACCAGTATTCATGGGATATATTGGAAAAGGATTATTGGATGGTGCTGCTGATGAGAATAATCGACGAGGGGTTGCAGGCCTTTTTTACGCCTATAAAGTTGCCGGAGCATGTGCAGATAAGAGGGGCTCTTTAGAGGAAGTGGATCAGACCACTAAAGAAGCCCTGAAAAACATAAGGTCTCTTGGTGTAGCAATTTCTCCTTGTACGGTTCCTGGGGCAGAAAAACCGTCTTTTACCCTAAAGGATAGCGAAATGGAAATCGGCATGGGGATACATGGAGAAGCGGGGATTAAAAGAGAAGAAAGGAAATCAGCAGATGAAGTAACCGAAGATATGATGAGATTATTATTTGAAGATTTACCTTTAGAAAAAGGGAATGAGGTTAGTGTTTTAGTAAATAGCCTTGGTGCTACTCCATTAGAAGAATTATATATAATATTTAGAAAAGTTTCCCAGATTTTACAGGGAAAAAATATCAAAATTTATAAGCCATTTATTGGAAGATACGCTACTTCGTTAGAAATGGCAGGTTTTTCGATTACTTTATTCAAATTGAATGAAAAATATAAGGAGTATTTAGATCATCCAGTTTGGACACCTTTTGTGAAAGAGGGTTAAAATATGTCTTTTAAATTAAATGCTCAGGATATAAAAAAGATGATAGAAAAACTTGCTTTAGTATTTGAAAACCAGAAGGATTATTTAAACGAATTAGATAGTAAAATTGGAGATGGAGATCATGGACTTTCTATGTCCAGAGGATTTTCTGCAATAACAAAATATATTCAAAAAAATGATTTAATGAATATTGCAGATATCTTAGTTAAAGGCGGTATGCAATTTAATGAGGCTACTGGATCAACTATAGGAATATTAATCTTTTCTGCAATGCGCTCTGCAGGTTTAGCAATAAAAAATAAAGAGTTTATTGATCTAAAAGATCTATCGGTTATGTTTGATGAAGCAATTAAAGCAATTATAAAGACAGGAAAAGCTTCGGTTGGTCAAAAAACTATTTTAGATACATTTATACCAACTTTTAAATTTTTTAGTGGACAAATTAACAATAATTTGAAAGAAGATAAAGAAGATGATGCCGAAATAATCAAAAAAACAATAGAAATAGCTTATAAGAGTAGTAAATCTACCGAGCAAATGAAATCGAATATTGGTCGAGCTAAGTGGTTTTCAAATAGAAGCCTTGGGATAATAGACCCCGGAGCTTTTTCAGGTTATTTAATTATTAAAACAATTGGAGAATTTATATTAGAAAAGATGAATGAATAAGAGTGTATAAATAAAATTGATATATTATATTTTTACAATGTTTAAAATTATAAAAAATATCAGGGGTGGCTGAAAAGAAGAGAGAAAGAGGGTTTAGAATTTAAATAAAAAATAAAAAGAGAAGGAGGGGGTAAAAATGCCTCATGTAATTATAAAAATGTATGCGGGAAGAACCGAAGAGCAAAAGAAAAAACTGGTAAAATCTATAACGGATTCTATAATTAAAATAGCCGATGCTGATGATAAATATGTCTCTATTGCTATTGAAGATGTAAGTCCGGAAGATTGGGCGGAAAAGGTATATCGTCCGGATATATTAGAGAAGCAAAACACACTTTATAAGAAACCAGGATATAATCCGTTTTGTGAATAATAAGACTGTTCTATTTATATATCTTATATAATAGTACGATAAGGGATTAAAGTAAGGGATGGTTAACCAGCTCAAGGTAATATTTTTATGGAGAGAAGAGATAGAAGGCTGGAAAGAGTCAAAAGAAGGTTTTTTTAAAAGGAGGTCAATATGTTTTGGGCATTAGTAGTAGGAATTATTTCTATGGCGGTATTAGGTTCTATTCCTTTGTTCGGTCCACTTTTGGCTGGTTTTATCGCCGGATTGATCGTTAGAGGAGCAGGAAGTGGGGCCTTAGCTGGTTTTCTAAGTGGGAGTATCGGAGGAATATTAGCTATGTTTGTCCTTACCAGTTTAGGTGGTGTAGTAGGCAGTGTCACTGGCGGATTACTGGGAGGTGTATTAGGTGGAATGTTTGGGGCCATATTAGGAGGAGGGATTTTTATAGCTACCCTTTATTTCGGTTTATTAGGACTAATCGGGGGAGCTCTGGGAGGTCTGGTCCGACCTAGATAGGGAATATAGGTCAGAAGAAAATCTTGAAAAGATGCCAGGTAAATTGGAATTAATAACTGAAAAATGGTAGTTTCTTCAATACAAATTTTTACCTTCCATCTTTCGAGGTTTTGCCAAGGTTATTGAATCATGTTGTCCAACTAAAAAGAAAAGTGATTAATTAAAAAAAGAAAGATATTTTTTTAATTGATTAAATGCATAATTACGCAAATAAGTAATTATAAACAAATAAAACAAATAATAAAAATAATAAAAATAAAAAGAAGGGAGAAGGTTTTATGAAATCTAAAAAAAATAAAGTTAATCCGAAAAAAGTTAGAAAGGAAGTAGAAAAAGTATACGCCCAAGCAATATCTAAAGAAGATGGAAACTGTTGTGGAAGTTTAGAAAAATCCTGTTGTTCTACTTTAGCTATAGCCAAAAATATTGGCTATAGTGAAGAGGACCTGGCTAATCTTCCTCTTGATTCTGGTATTACCAGTTTTGGTTGTGGAAACCCATTAGCCTACAGTGAAGTTAGAGAAGGGGAGACTGTACTGGATCTGGGTATGGGTGCCGGGCTTGATCTTTTGATTGCTTCCCGCAAGGTAGGTCCTTCAGGACGGGTTATCGGGGTGGATATGACCGAGGAGATGATTGAAAGAGCGAAGGAGAATATTAAAGCGGCCGGTGTCACTAATGTGGAAGTACGTAAAGGTTTGATCGAGGATCTTCCTGTGGATTCCTCTTCGGTGGATTGGGTAATTTCTAATTGCGTTATTAATCTTTCTCCCGAAAAAGAAAAAGTATTTTCTGAGATTGCCCGGGTGCTGAAACCGGGGGGTAGAATGGTAATTTCAGATATAGTAGCTGAGAATATCCCGGAATGGATGTATGAGAATAAAAAATTATACTGTTCCTGTGTCTCGGGAGCGATTAGTGAAAAGAAGTATCTTTCTGGATTACGCCAGGCTGGACTTGAGCAAGTGAAAGTTAATGAGCGTCAGGTATACAAGTTTGACGAGATAGAGTCAATTATTAAATCATCAGATGATCTATCTTTCTTGTCCGCGGTAGGAAATGGAGAAGATTTAGGTTCGGAAGAAGCAATCAGGCGAATAGCCAGAGAATTGGATGGTAAAGTGGCCAGTGTGAAGATTTCTGCTTGCAAACCGGTACTTTAGCCTCATTTTTCAGGTCTGGTTTCAATCGATATTGATTGAAACCAGACCATTATCCCCTAATTCTTTCTACCTATATCCATTTAGATACCTCTTTAAATTTTATCAAACCTATCCTAAACTATTTTTTGGTATATGTTTCATAAAGTATTATAAATTATTTGACAAAAAATAGATTATGAGTTAGTATAATAGAAAACGTTTTCTATTATGAGAGAAGAGAAATAATATGAATATAACTATAAAAGAAGTGGCAAAAAAAGCAAACGTTTCCATTACTACCGTTTCCCGTGTATTTAATGGAAATAATGGTGTTTCTCCAAAGACACGTAAGCGTGTATTAAAAGTGATCGAGGAATTGGGGTACTCTCCTTCTGCTATGGCAAGTGGTTTAAAGACTAATCTTTCTAAATGTATTGGCATTGCTGTACCAGATGCACTTGGTGACTTTTATGGAGAAATAATAGACGGTATTGAATCAGTGACAGCAGAGAAAGGATATAACGTTATAATTTCATTAAACCATCGTATTGTCAAAGAAGAACTGGCAGGAGTCAACTTTTTTAAGGCAAAAAAGGTCGATGGTGCCATATTGGTCACTACCAGTGGTGATGATGATTATGTTCATTCTCTAATAGAAGGAGGTTATAATATCGTTTTATTGGACAGAGACCCTCACGGCTTAAATGTTGATACGGTAAAAATAGATAACTTTGGTGGTGGATATATGGCAACAGAGTATTTATTGAATCTTGGACATTCTTCTATTTTAGTCATTCAAGGGGTTCCTTTTATTGATTCTTCTAAAGAACGATTTAATGGATATAAAAGAGCTTTGAAAAATAAAGGAATAAAAATTAAAAGTCAATTTATCCTGAGTGGAAATTTTACCGTAGATAGTGGGCATTTAAGTGTAAAAAAATATCTGGATAACTATGGATTAGATTTTAGTGCCATATTTGCCACGAATGATCAAATGGCGATTGGAGCTATTAAAGCTTTGAATGATAAAGGAATATCGGTTCCTGAGGAAGTTTCTATCGTTGGATTTGATGATAGTTATATTTCACCGTATATTATTCCACCACTTACTACCATAAAACAAAGAAGAGAAGAGATGGGTAAAGTAGCAGCCGAATTGCTCTTAGATCGGATAACTTCCGGCCATAAAAAAGGAAGAACTCCAAGACAAGTTATCCTTCCAGTAGAGTTAATCAAGCGGGAATCTGCAATTTCTCTTTCTTCAAAGCAGAGGAGGTGATAAATCCGAATAAAAGATTTTTATGAGAATATTAAGTTTATTTTAAGAAAGAAAAAAGTTTGAGTTAAAGGAGGAAATTAAGAAAATGTTTAAGAAAATCGCGATGTTAGCATTATTAATAGTTCTTCTCTGTGCAGGGATAGCTTTTGGACAAGTTTTAGAACGGAGTGAAACCCTTTACACCGGTGGAAAGCAGTGGGGCCCAGTGTCGAACTGGAATCCGCTTATGACGGGAAACTATGCGACAGGAACGATTGGGCTTGTCTACGAAACATTGTTTCTGTACGATCCATTGACAGATAAATTCATGCCCTGGCTTGCTGAGAGCGGACAATGGACCGATGCCTCGACCTATGAGCTTAAGGTCCGGCAAGGTGTCAACTGGTCCGACGGCAAACCATTAACAGCCGACGATGTCAAGTTTACCTTTGAGCTTGGTCAAAAAACGGCGCTCAACTTCAGTAGCCTGTGGAGCTGGCTTAGCTCGATTACCAAGGTTGATGATTACACCTTGGATTTCAAATTTAAATCTGCCCTCTATCAGGAATGGGACAACTATCTGTACAATGTGCCAATGCTTCCACAGCATCTCTGGGCAAGCAAAGACCTGAAGGATGTCGCCACCGGAGCCAATGAGAAACCTGTCGGCTCAGGCCCCTACCTGTACTTTGCATATGATCAAACCAAGATGGTCTGGGCAAAAAACGACAACTGGTGGGCGATCAAGGTACTTAGTTTGTCGGTCGCTCCCAAATATATCGTTGACCTCGTCAATACTAGCAATGAAAATTCGCTCGGTTTGGTACTCCAGGGGCAAGAAGATCTGAACAATAACTATTTGCCGGGTATCTCCACGCTACTTACTGGTGGTTACGCACTCCACACGTACTATCCGGTTGCCCCATACCATCTAGCTGCCAATACAGCCTGGCTGGATGTTAACCTCCAGAAGAAGCCCATGGATGATGTGGCGTTCCGGAAGGCGCTTGCTTACTCCATCAATGTGGCCGACATCGTCTCGAGGGACTACGGCAACATGGTTCAAGCTGCTAATCCTACCGGTCTGCTCCCAGTCTGGGATAAGTACGTCGACCAGAATGTCGTTAAAAAACTGGGCATCAGCTATGATCCTGCCAAAGCCAAGCAAATTCTCGCCGCTGCCGGATACAAAGACGTCAATGGCGATGGATTTGTCGAAAACAAAGACAAATCCTTGATCACGCTGAAGATCATCGTGCCCAATGGATGGTCGGACTGGATGGCAGCGATCCAGATCATCTCTAATAGCACCAAGGCCGTGGGGATCAATGTGCAACCCGATTACCCGGACTTTAACGGGTATCTAGATGCGCGCTTGAAGGGTACGTTTGACCTGGCCATTGATAACCAAGCTCAGGTAAGCAACACACCTTGGTCGTACTATCACTTTATTTTCTATGACAAACTCGCCGATATTCCAACCACCCAGGGAGGCAACTACGGCAGGTACAACAACCAGACAGCCTTTGATCTGGTAACCCAGTTGGACAAGCTCGCGACCAATGATCTACAAGGTATGAAGGCCGTCATTTCGAAGCTGCAGACAATCCAGCTCACTGATCTACCCATTATCCCGCTCTGGTACAATGGCATGTGGGCGCAGATGAGCAGCGCGAATTGGACGAACTGGCCGTCTTCAGCAGATAAAGATAATCACTATCTGCCCGTTACTTGGAACGGATACTGGAACATGACCAGCATCCTCATGCTTACTCAGTTAAAGCCTGTAGTAGCAAAGTAGCGGTTTATTCATTCACCGCCCCTCCCCATCTGTTGGGAGGGGGCGTTATTTCTCTAAGGCCTTCTTTCAAGGAAAGGAGAGGCAATGCGACGATATTTTGGAAGAAAACTGCTCATCTACATCTTCACTTTTGTCCTCGCGGTGACTATCGATTGGCTCATTCCGCGCTTCATGCCCGGCAATCCGATTCAGATTCTGATTTCGAGAGCTGGTTTGAAGGCTGAGTCTGCCAACCTTATCTACTCTTATTACATGCAAGCCTTTGGATTAAATGTGCCCATCTGGCAGCAGTACCTCAATTTCTGGAATGCCCTTTTCCATGGAGACTTCGGAATCAGTATATGGTTGTTCCCGCAGCCGGTGATCCAGATCATCATGCGGGCTGTACCATTTGATGTTTTATTACTTCTTCCGGCAATCTTGGTGAGCTGGTTTGCTGGAAACAAATTTGGTGCTTACGCGGCGCGATCAAAGTGGCTTGATAACACCATATCACCACTCGGGTATATCCTCACGGCGACTCCCTATATGTGGCTCGGGATCGTGCTGGGCTGGTTGTTTGGAATTATTCTGCGTATTCTTCCGTTTTCAGGTGCGTACAGCTACGCAATGATGCCCAGTCTCTCCTGGGCCTTCGTTGGGAGTCTCTTGGAACATTGGATTCTGCCCTTCGCCTCCCTATTCCTGGTAATGTTCGGCGGCTGGGCGATTGGGATGCGAAACATGATCATTTATGAACTCGAAGCGGATTATTCACACTATCTCGAAGCGCTCGGAGCACCCAGAAAATTGATCCGACAATACGCGTTCCGAAACGCGATCCTTCCTCAGATAACCGGGCTGGCACTTCAGCTGGGTGTCATCGTCGCAGGCGCTCTTGTCACAGAAATTGTGTTTTCATACCCCGGAATCGGTTACTTGATTCTTCAGGCGATTCAGAATCATGATTACTTCTTGCTCCAGGGGTGTTTCCTTTTTATCATCATCGGGGTATTGCTTGCCAATTTTGCGATTGATATCGCCTATGTCCTTGTGGATCCTCGAACGCGCACTGGGATGCAAGGGGAAGGGTAAAGTAATATGCCGCAACCCAAAAAGAAAAATGAAATGCTTTACTTTATGCTGCGGAACGCCAAGCTACGTATTGGCGTAGCTGTCTTGTTAATTTTTGTGGTCCTGGCACTCGTTGGCCCGCTACTAACAAAATACCAACCAAGAGATTACGTGTCTCCAGGTGTTGAGCCACCATCGTCTGAATTTTGGTTCGGGACAACAAGTTTTGGGGAGGATGTCTTTACCCAGTTTGTGTACGGTCTCAGGGCAACGTTCATTGTAGGCCTCATAGGCGGAGGGCTGGGAACTCTTATCGGCATCCTCATTGGTTTTATTGCCGGTTACCGGGGTGGTATCGTCGATGAAATACTCAATATGTTCACCAATATTGTTCTGGTGATTCCATCACTGGTCGTTCTTCTTATCATAGCTGCCTATCTTGAAGTTAGAGGCTTCCTGTTCGAAAGCATCTTTATTGGGTTTTTTGCCTGGCCCTGGGCGGCTCGAGCCATCCGCGCCCAGACCTTTTCATTGCGTTCCAGGGAATTTGTCGATCTGGCGCGTCTGAGCGGCATGAAGCCACTCAAAATCATCATCAAGGAAATCGCGCCGAACATGATGTCCTATTTGTTACTGGTCTACATCCTTCAATTTGGTGGGGCGATCCTCACGGCAGCCACACTGGATTTCATCGGCCTAGGTCCAACGAATAGTGTTTCACTGGGTCTAATGATGAACAACGCCGTCATCTATGGTGCCCTCATTCTTGGCATGTGGTGGTGGTTCATTCCACCGGGCCTCGCGATTACGGCTATCGTAGGGGCCCTGTATGTCACAAACGTTGGGTTGGACGAAGTCTTTAACCCCAAACTCAGGGAGATGTGAAAACATGAGTTTACAAGTAGAAAACCTTAAAGTTTATTATCAAACCCTGAGAGGGGATGTCAAAGCACTGGATGGTGCAACATTTACCATCGAGGATGGGGAAATCATGGGACTAGCTGGTGAATCGGGCTGTGGAAAGTCCACGCTTAGCAACAGCCTGATTCTCTTGAAACCCCCGATGAGATTTGTGGGGGGCAGGGTGGAACTCGACAACGAAGAGCTGCCCATCTGGGACATGGAGAAGATGAATAATTTCAGGTTCAAAAAGATTTCTACCATACCGCAGTATGCCATGAATGCTATGAATCCTATACGAAAAATAGGAAAAATGGTATCAGAAATTCTCAAATCTAAAAAGGTTGACTTTAAAAGTAAACTGCCTGAGCTAAAGAGGAGGCTTGATCTGGTTGAATTGTCGCATGATGTGCTAAATATGTACCCCCTAGAGCTTTCAGGCGGTATGAAACAGAGAATGGTAATGGTTCTATCTACTTTGATGAACCCTTCTCTGCTTATGGCTGACGAGGTCACTTCGGCACTTGATGTTTCCACGCAAAAGGCTGTGGCGAAGATGCTCGTCGGATTCAGAGACCGGGAATTCGTGAAAAATCTGATGGTTATTTCTCATGATATTTCCATACTTTACCAGATTGCAGATAACATCATGATAATGTATGCAGGAAAATTGGCTGAAAAAGCCCCCACCTCTGTGATAATAAATTCTCCCCGGCATCCGTATACAAAACTGTTAATCTCATCATTACCGGATATCGGAGTAAAATATTCTCAGAAAAAGCTGACCGGCATTCCCGGGAAACCCCCGTTGCTACTTGACCCTCCCACTGGATGTCGGTTCAGAGAACGTTGCCCGGTCGCTTTTCAGAAATGCCTGAACGAAGAACCACCATTCATGGAAATTAAAAAGGGGCACTTCATTGCTTGTTGGAAGGAGTTCGAAAAGAATGCTTGAGCTTGACAAAATATCAAAAGTCTATAAGACTGGAACCTTCGGTGGGAAAGAACTCCTGGCAGTAAATAACGTCAGCTTCGATGTTAAAGATGGAGAAGTTATCTCATTAATTGGTGAAAGTGGAAGCGGTAAAAGTACAATAGGGAAGATGATTTTACGTCTCATCTCCATAACCTCGGGTACGATTAGACTCAACGGGGTTGATATTGCCACTCTTAAAGGAGGTGCACTTAAAGATTACTATCGGAATGTCCAGGGTGTTTTTCAGGATCCGTTTAGTTCTTACAACCCGGTCTTTAAAGCCGACCGAATTTTCAGGATAATCAGAGAAGAGTTTTTTCCAGAAATAAAAATAGGTGAATGGAATAAAAAGATAGACAGTTCATTGAGGGCTGTTGGTCTTAACCCCGATGAGGTCTTGAATAAATTTCCCCACCAGCTCAGTGGTGGGCAGCTACAGCGTTTTCTAATTGCGCGTGCTCTATTGCTTGACGTTCAGTTTCTGGTGGCAGATGAGATCATAAGTATGCTTGATGCATCCACACGAATCGATGTTCTCAACTTACTGGCAGAGCTCAAATCCCGTGGACTATCTATTCTTTTCATCACGCATGATCTCTCGCTGGGTTACTACATAAGCGAAAGGGCGATGATCCTCTATAGAGGAGGTGTTGTGGAGATGGGCTCGACAGAGCAAGTCTACTACCATCCACTGCATCCTTACACAAAAATGCTTATAGTTTCTGTTCCACGCCTGAATAAGAAATGGGAAGAGGTAGAGGTGAAATTGAAAGCAAAGCATTCAAAGCTCCCCACTGGTTGTGTCTATTACGAAAGATGTCTATTCGCAGACAAAGATAAAGATTGTGCCAAAAGACCCCCGCTAATAGAGGCGGAAAGTGGTCACTTTGTGGCGTGCAGCCATTATATGGAGGTAAATAAAGGTGTTTGAAAGAGACTTCCTGAAAGGAGAAATAGATTATGTCAAATGCAAAGCTGATTGGCCCTGCATTGCCTAACATTCCATGGGAAGAATGCCCTCATGGGTATGATGAAGTAGTCTGGCGTTCAAAGAGGAACCCGATCATCACGCGCGATGCAGTACCACATGCAAACAGTATATTTAACAGCGCTATCGTGCCTTTTAAGGGCGGTTTTGCCGGCATATTTCGCTGCGATAACACGGCCAGAGATATGCAGCTTTATGCAGGAAAGAGCAAAGACGGCATCAAGTGGGAAATAGGCTCAAAGCGCATTCAGTTCAGATGTGAAGACGATGAAATTGGCAACTTCGTTTACGGCTATGATCCGCGGGTGTGCTGGCTTGAGGACAGGTACTATATCACCTGGTGTAACGGTTATTACGGACCTACAATAGGCGTGGGTTACACCTATGATTTCAAGACTTTTTACCAGATGGAGAATGCTTTCTTGCCATATAACAGAAATGGTGTCCTATTCCCTCGCAAGATAAACGGTAAATTTGCGATGCTCAGTCGACCCAGTGATAGAGGACACACGCCTTTTGGCGACATATTTTACAGTGAAAGTCCAGATATGATCCATTGGGGACATCATAGACATGTAATGTCTCCCACTGAGGGCTGGCAAGCCACCAAAATCGGTGCGGGGCCTACACCGATAGAAACGTCAGAAGGGTGGCTTTTGATTTATCATGGTGTGCTTACTTCTTGCAACGGATTTGTATATAGCTTTGGCGCTGCGCTATTGGATATTGAGAAACCTTGGAAGGTAATTTACAGAACGCGTCCCTACTTACTTAATCCGAGGGAATATTATGAGTGTGTTGGTGACGTTCCAAACGTAGCCTTTCCAACTGCTGCCCTGTATGACCCACCGACACGACGTATTGCTATTTATTACGGTGGGGCAGACACGGTTACATGTCTGGCATTTGCGAAATTCGATGAACTAATTGATTTCATCAAGGAGAATTCTCTCTAAAGTGCTATGATAATTTAAAATAAAGGCAGGCAAACCATGAAAAAAAAGACACAGATTTTTTCAGGAAAGGAAATAGCAATGAATCCGTATGGATATTTTGATGATTTAAATAAGGAATACATTATTACCCGCCCAGATACACCTCTGCCCTGGATAAACTATTTAGGGTTTGAGAACTATTTCGGGATTATTTCCAATACCGCGGGGGGCTATAGTTTTTATTTAGATGCCAGATTGCGTCGAATAACGCGCTACCGTTATAATAATGTTCCCATGGATGTAGGTGGTCGCTATTTATACATTAAAGATGGTAATACCATCTGGAATCCCGGTTGGAAACCAACTTGCACCTCATTAGATAGTTACTCCTGTCGACATGGATTAGGATATTCGGTGATTACCGGGAAAAAAAATGATGTGGAAGTAGAGATCACTTACTTTGTTCCTCTTAGAGAGAACATGGAAATATGGAAAGTAAAAATAATAAATCATGGAGAGCAGGAAAAAAGGCTAACCCTTTTTTCCTTAGTTGAATTTTGCCTTTGGGATGCTATGGACGATATAACTAATTTCCAACGAAATTTCAATATAGGCGAAGTAGAAGTAGAAAATGATACTATCTTTCACAAAACTGAATATCGGGAAAGGCGAAATCATTATGCCTATTTTTTCTGTAGCCAAAAAATAGATGGATTTGATACTAGCCGCGATGCATTTATTGGGGTTCATAATGGGTTTGAAAATCCTCAAGTGGTAAGTAAAGGAAGATGCACTAATTCTCTGGCAAGCGGTTGGGCTCCCGTTGGTGTTCATCAGCTCAATGTCACTCTCCAGCCAGGACAAGATAGAACACTCCATTTTATATTAGGATATATGGAAAACAAAGAAGATGAAAAGTTTTCAGCCCCCAATATTATTAATAAAAAGTCATTATGGACTAAGTTGGAGCTTTTAAAAGCTACCTCAGCGGTGGATGAAGCATTTAATGAGTTGAAAGTCTATGGTAGCAGACTGCTTAGTCGATATGAGGTAAAAATAGATAATGAACATGTAGAACGCATGGTCAATATTTGGAATCAGTATCAGTGCATCGTCACTTTTAATCTGTCTCGTTCTGCTTCTTTATATGAATCTGGTGTTGGGCGTGGAATGGGCTTTCGGGATTCCAATCAAGATTTGCTTGGTTTTATGCATATATTTCCGGAAAGAGCCAGAAAAAGAATTCTGGAGCTTGCTGCTATTCAGCTCTCTAGCGGAGATTGTTATCATCAGTATCAACCGTTAACCAAGGAGGGAAACGAAAATATAGGCAAAGGATTTAACGATGATCCATTATGGCTTATTGTTTCTACTTCTGCTTATATAAAGGAAACTGGAGATTTTTCAATTCTCGAAGAAATCATTGGGTATCCCGATGTCCCCGACAGCAAAGCGACTATTCTTGATCACCTTTACCTTTCTATTAATTATACCCTAAAAAATTTAGGACCGCACCATCTTCCTCTTATTGGTCATGCTGATTGGAATGATTGTCTGAACCTCAATTGTTTTTCCAAAGTGCCCGGAGAATCTTTTCAGTCCGCCGGGGACCTAAACGGAGGAGCAGCAGAATCTGTAATGATTGCCGGTTTGTTTCTCTATGTTTGTCATGAATTCATAAAGCTTTGTCAACAGATTGGTGCTGAAGAAAAAATTAATGAACTCAAAAAAGGATACCAATTTATTAAAGAAGCTATTGAGAGGTATGGATGGGATGGTGAATGGTTTTTACGTGCTTATGATTATTATGGAAAAAAAGTAGGTTCCAAAGAATGTAGAGAAGGAAAGATATTTATTGAATCCCAGGGTTGGTGTATTTTAGGTGGTGTTGGCTTAAAAGATGGTAGAGCTCAGATGGCTTTAGATAGCGTGGAAAAATATTTATCGACTTCACATGGAATTATGTCACTTCAACCTGCATATTCTCGCTATTATTTAAATTTAGGGGAAATTTCTTCTTATCCTCCAGGATATAAAGAAAATGCAGGGATATTTTGTCATTGTAACCCTTGGATTTCTATAGCAGAGACGATAATAGGAAATGGTGATAAAGCTTTTAATTATTACTTACAAATTTGTCCCAGCACTAAGGATAATTTTATTGAAAAGTATCGGTGCGAGCCTTATGTTTACGCTCAGATGATTGCTGGTCGAGATGCACCAACCTATGGTGAAGCTAAAAACTCCTGGCTTACCGGTACAGCAGCTTGGAGTTTTGTAACCATTACCCAGGCTATTTTGGGAATTAAACCCGATTATCAAGGTTTATTGGTTGATCCTTGTATTCCTAAAAGTTGGAAAGAGTATAGGATTATACGTCTTTTCCGTGGAGTAAAGTATTATATTACCGTAAAAAATCCTGAGGGGGTTTGTAAGGGAATTAAACATTTTCTAATCAACGGAAAATTAATAAAAGGAAATTTTGTCCCTTATAATAAGGAAGATAAAAAGGTGGAAGTTACTGTAATTATGGGCAAAACTAATTAAGAAAGGTTTATAGAGGTGCTTTATTTATGTCTTTAACTCTAAAAACATTGTCTCTCAACGGAATATGGAAATTTTGTTTGAATGATGGAGAAAAATATCATGATATTCAAGTTCCTTCTAATTGGTATTTACAAGGATTGAATCACAGTGGCAAGGTATATTATAAGAAGACATTCGTGATATCTCTTCAGAAAGATAAGGACTATTATCTGGTCTTCAAAGGAGTGGATTACTTTTGTCAGGTGAAACTGAATGGAAGATTAATTGGAAAACATGAAGGGTACTTCCAAGAATTTTCTTTCCTTATAACTGATATGCTAAAAGATGGAGAGAATCTTCTCGAAGTGGAGGTAGATTCGCCTAAAGAACCTGTTGATGTTTGGCCTGATAAGAAATATCTAATAAAAGGGATATTCAACCATCATGACACTCGTCCTGGTAGCTGGGACCCTGAATATGGACAGGATAAAAATACCGGAGGTATATGGAATGATATATTAATTGAAGAAAAAAACAAAATACATTTGGATAAAAATATTAAAGTATCTCCTTTACTGTTAGAAGATGGCCGTGCGCGC
>Ga0315279_10004002_pt1 | contig 19996 bp, 17 predicted proteins | sample YL17G06_20_MG_FD_203694 | JGI IMG/M metagenome (GOLD analysis project Ga0315279, IMG submission 203694) | Sediment microbial communities from Yellowstone Lake, YNP, Wyoming, USA - YL17G06_20 | ecosystem: Environmental > Aquatic > Freshwater > Lake > Sediment | place: USA: Wyoming | collected... | reverse complement strand
AAAGACAAATTGAATGATCTTGATCGAGCACAAGAAAGCGGGGAACGTCTAATTCAGAAAGTCATTAATTTATATAGAATGAAAAGTAGAGAAACAAATTCGTTTGTTCTTTATTGGCGTAAATTTGACAAAGGAACTCTTGCTGATCAGAAAAATGGCCGCTCTGACGGAATCATGAATGACCTTCGCTGACTCCGGAAATTAACAAAAAAATTTACATTTCCGAGTTCGAAACGGAGCTTTGATGATTAAATCGAGAGTTGCATTCATTCTGTACAGATATCCCCTTGGCGTTTCTTCCATGATAATAAACAGTATTAAACTTCTCGTTGATAGAGGATACCTGGTAGATATTTATATTAGCTCGAACAGTTTAAATCTCTCACCCATAGAGTTCTGCGATGACTCCATTAGGATGTTCGTCTTCGATGACAGTAGAATGTCACTTCCTCTGAGGGCATATATCCACCTCCTTTTCAGAACGGATAAGCTTGCTACGGTACTACTCGGATCGCTACCTGACAGCCTGAGGCTTCCCCTTTTATTTCCAGATATCTACGTGTTTTCTCGATGGCTCAACAGACACTTAGAGCGGTACGCTTACGAGTACTTCATGCCTGTGGAATGTAGAAGTCTGTTATGTCTCGTCAATATATCTGAAAAATCCAAGATCATTTACTACAATATGGAACTACTGGACTGGAACAGATATTCTCCTCAATATCCAGGCAAAGCTGCCCTAAAAAAGATGGAATACAATATTATAACCCAACTCCGTCATGTTGCCATTACCAGTCCTCTCCGTGCTGAGATATTCTGCAAAATCAACGGGTTTGATATGAGTAAGGTCAGCGTCCTGCCAGTCACTCCGTTAGGTGGTCCTATCACGGCGAAAACCGACTACTTCCGAAGTCTTTTTGGTATTCCAGTGAGCACCTGTCTGGTCGTATATTCGGGCAGCTTCCAGCCTTGGGCAAAATGCCTCGACATTATCAGAACCGTGAGATATTGGCCTGAGAACCATGCGTTAGTGATGCACACCTGGAATCCAACAATCGTCGGCACAGAATATCACGCTCAAATGGTTGAAGAAGCCAAAGGCTTGCCTGTATACTTCTCCTACAACTACATTGAGTATGATAAACTTGGTCTCGCCCTATCTTCTGCCGACATTGGCCTAATGTTTTACGATGGAAGTGATGCGAACTATAGCGAACTTCTTTTCTCGTCAAACAAGCTTGGGGAGTATTTAAAGGCAGGACTTATGGTAATTTGCTCTGACCTGCCGTCATTAAAGCAATTCGTGGAAGAGAATAAAATTGGCATTGCAGTGCCTTTGGAGGAATTGCCGAGGGCGATTACGGGGGCAAAAAAGCACTTAGGTCGATATAGGGAAAACGCCGCCTCCTGTTATGTGGAAAGGTTTCGTTTTGAAGAGTATTTCGACCGCTTTTTTCAAAAACTGAAAAGATGAGAAAACGGATTATGTGCACTTGATTCAAGGGAATACAAAATGTCAGCAATATCTTACGATCGAACCTGTATAATTGTCGGATTGGCTCATTACAGCTGAGAAATATAAATGAAACATCTTGCTATTATATTATCTATGGATCCTGATCAAGGTGGCAAGTTTCAATATAGTATGTCTTTACTTGATGCTTTCCAATCCTTCAATCCTAAAATATATACTCTATCCATCATCTTTTTTAACGAAAACTGGAATAAGTACATTTTGTCCGACCATATAAATAAATTTCATGCCAGAACGACAATCCCATCAAGAATCATAAGAAAAATCTTCCTCTCGTTACCTTTGGGGCTTAAGCTGTGGAGATCTATAGGCCAATATTTTGATCCTTTACATATTTCATTACATTCATTGAAGCCTGACCTGATCTTTTATCCAGGCAACGATCGTTACGTATATGAAATTCCTCTGCCTGGGGTGATATCCATTCATGATTTAATGCATAAATACTTAAAAGGTTTTCCGGAAATAAGTAACAAAAAGATATATAACAGTCGCGAATATCATTACAAAAACGTATGTAAGTATGCTCGCGGCATTTTAGTTGATTCGGAAATGGGAAAATCGCATGTTTTGGAAAACTACAACGTAAATGAAAATATAATTCATGTGCTCCCCTACGTGGCGCCAAGTTATGTGAGGACAAAAAATCCGGTTCCCGATGTAAATGGGAAGTATGGGCTCCCTGAGAAGTATATTTTTTATCCTTCCATGTACTATAAACATAAAAATCATGAAGGACTAATCAAAGCTATTCACTTGTTAAAAGAAAAAGGATTAGTAATAAATGCTGTATTTGTAGGTCCTCGAAAACAACACTTTAATGAAGTAAAAAACGTCGTTGAACAATTAAATCTGTCGGAGCAAATTAAATGTCTTCCCCATGTTTCCAACGATGAATTGGTTTCTTTATATAAGAGCGCAGTTGGCCTTGTGATGCCAACATTTGCGGGTCCGACGAATATTCCACCTTTGGAAGCTTTTGCATTAGGGTGTCCTGTAGTTATATCTAATGTCTATGGAATGCCAGCGCAAGTTGAGGATGCCGCATTACTGTTTGATCCAAATAACACCGAAGAACTCGCTGAAAAGATTAGCATTATATGGAATGATGAATTTGTCAGAAGAAAATGTATCGCAGGAGGTTTCAGGAGAGATTCGGAGTGGAATCAAGATAAATTCAACCTGAGATTTCGAACAATAACAAACGCATGGATCTAAAAGATCGAAAAGTTTTAGTCACAGGTGGGGCAGGTTTTATCGGTTCTCACCTTATTGATGAATTAGTTGACAAAAAGGCGAATGTAATCATTGTGGACAATCTCTCAACTGGATTGATTGATAACGTTAATCCAAAAGCGAAATTTTACGAAATAGATATTCTTTCCAAAGGAATCGAGAAGTTATTCTCCGCTGAGAAGCCTGAATTTGTCTACCATTTTGCCTCAAATACAAACGTCCCCAAATCAATTGCGGAACCATTATATGATTTTCAGAGTTTAATTGGAGCTATGAATATCCTTGAAAATTGCAGAAATAAGAATGTCGCGCGATTGATATTTACATCATCCGGGTTTATATATGGTAACACAGCAAAAAGGCCGATTAACGAAAAGGAGCCATACAGACCAATATCTCCATATGCAATTACAAAAAAAACTATAGAAAGCTATTTAGAGTTTTATAAAAAGATATTTGATTTGTCGTATGTGGTTCTACGGCTTGCAACCGTATATGGGCCTCGACAGAGAACCGGCGCCATAGCCGATTACATAAGACAACTTTCGCAAAATAAACAAGCGGAATTTTTTGGCAGTGGATTAAAAACACGTGATTACATTTTTGTTGAAGATGTTGTCGATGTTCTCATAAAAACTTTAGATATTCCCTTAGATTTTGAAGATCCATGTTTTAATATCGGCACAGGTATCGAAACGACTTTAGATGAGCTTTATTCTATGATAGCAGATTATTTAAAAAAAGACCCGCATCCGATTTATAGACCAGAAAGACCTGGTGAACTTTTTGGATATTCCCTTGATTTTTCAAAAGCAAAAGAGATCATGCAATGGGAACCACGACATTCTCTTGTTCATGGTTTGGAAAAAACTCTGTCATGGTGGGGCTTTGTTAAATGATCACAATATTCTCAACTCCAAGACCATTTAAAAATCATTTTGATATCATTCAAAGGAATGCCATAAAAAGCTGGAGTTTGCTGAGGCCGCATTGCCAGATTATCCTTATTGATGATGAAGAAAGGACTTCAGCGAAAGTGGCAGAAGAGTTTGAAATAGAATGTATATCCGATGTTGCCTGTAACGAGTTCGGTACTCCATTAATAAACGATATTTTTAAAAAAGTTTATGCGTTGGCAAAATATGAAATAATCGCACAGGTGAACACCGATATAATCTTACTGTCTGATTTTATTGAGGCAATAAAAATTAGTGTAGAATGTATGGGCCAAAATCCTTTTTATCTTTCAGGTCAAAGATGGAATTTAGATATTTATGAACCGATAGACACAAGTGATGGCAATTGGGGAAAAGTATTAGTTGATAAGGCACGAGATAATGGGGTTCTTCACGCAATAAGTGGTATGGATTATTGGGTGTTTACAAAAATATTATCCCACAATTTCATTACCCAATTGCCACCTTTTGTAGTAGGTAGGCCTTGTTTTGATACGTGGCTAATTTGGAAAATGAAATCCCTGAAAATTCCAGTAATTGATGGAACCGGAATGCTTACGGTAATTCATCAAAATCACCCATATCGATCGAAACAAAACTACTACTATGAAATTGAGAAAAGAATTAACCAAAACCTGAGTACCGGATATAATAATCTGCCAACACTACTATGCGCAGATTGGTTGTTAAGCAAGAAGGGTCTTAGAAAACCCGGGTTTCCAAGAAGATTATATACATTCACTTCATTTTGTGTGCTTTTAAACACTTTAATATCCATTAAAAGATCCTTCCGGAAAAGGGGATTAACCGCATGAAGACCGTCATCCTATCGGGAGGACTTGGAACACGCCTTCAGGAGATAACTACCGTAAAGCCTAAGCCCATGGTGGAAATCGGAGGCAGGCCCATTCTATGGCACATCATGAAGATATATTCATCTCAAGGATTCAACGAGTTCTTAATCGCACTCGGGTACAAAGGGGAATTGATTAAACATTACTTCCTCAACTACTATCATCTTCAAAACAATTTCACTGTGGACCTGGGGCGAGGCAAAGTTACAGTTCACGATGGAATGAACAGCCATGAAAAGGGTGTTGAAGATTGGATTGTCCACTTGATTGATACCGGCGTTGAGACCCTCACCGGAGGTCGCCTGAGACGCCTGCAAACCTGGCTCTGTCACGATACGTTCATGATGACCTATGGAGATGGCGTGGCAGATATCAATATCCGGGATCTTGTGGCCTTCCATCGCAAACACGGGAAACTAGCTACCGTTACAGTTGTAAGGCCTCCCGCCCGGTTTGGAAGCCTGCAATTTAATGGCAATCAGGTCACAAGCTTTATCGAAAAGCCACAAACAGGCGAAGGATGGATTAATGGCGGATTCTTCGTCCTCGAACCTGGGGTCCTGGAATATATTGAAGGGGATGAAAGTACCTTTGAAAGAACACCCTTGGAGCGTCTTGCCAGCGATGGGCAGCTCGTCTCGTTCAAGCATGAAGGATTCTGGCAGTGCATGGACACGCTCCGAGATATTCAGCACGTAGAAAATCTCTGGCAGAGCGGGAAAGCCCCATGGAAAACTTGGTAGAATTATCAAAAAAAGCTATGCAGGCCATTTTTAACGGAGTCTATAAGGGTAGGTCAGTCTTTGTGACAGGCCATACAGGATTCAAAGGAAGCTGGTTGACGTTGTCGTTAGGCTCCTTGGGAGCGAAATTGGCCGGTTATTCTCTGAATCCAACCACGCATCCTGCTATGTTTAAGGTGGCAAATATTTCCGGCGATATTAGTTCGACGATCGCGGATATTCGAGATTACGACAGACTACTATCGGCCATGCAACACTGCCAGCCTGATATAGTATTTCACCTCGCCGCACAACCGATTGTTCGGCGATCTTATGTTGAGCCGAAGTTGACGTTTGAGACGAACGTACTAGGTACTGTGAACGTACTCGAAGCTGTCAGAAATACACCCAGCGTTCGTGTCTGCGTAAATGTCACAAGCGACAAGTGTTATGAAAATAAGGAGTGGGTTTATTCATACAGGGAAAATGATCCGATGGGTGGCTACGATCCGTATAGCTCGAGCAAAGGATGTGCGGAACTTGCCGCCGCCGCTTATCGACATTCTTTCTTCCATCCCGACAACTATGAGTCACACGGAGTTAGCCTGGTATCAGTCAGGGCAGGCAACATTATCGGTGGTGGGGACTGGGCTGAGGACAGGATCATCCCCGATTGTGTCCGCGCGCTCTCTCGAAATATTCCCATTCCGATCAGGAACCCATCGGCTGTTCGTCCATGGCAATATGTCCTCGATCCGATATCGGCCTATCTTTGGATAGGCGCCCTGCTCTGGCGGAATCCCACCATGCTGGATTACGGCTGGAATATCGGCCCTCCTCCTTCAAGGAGTATGAGTGTTGGACAGATAGTCGAAGCAGTGATCAAGATTTGGGGAAGAGGATGCTGGGAGGACAAATCAGATCCACAGGCGGCCCATGAGGCAAATATTCTAAGGCTCGATTGTTCAAAAGCCTCGAACCTACTGAATTGGCGATCATGCTATAACGAGGCAGAATCAGTGGAGGCTGCCATGAGATGGTACTACAAGTACTACAATGATTCAAAGTTCAATGCCCGCGAATACAGTCTGTCACAGATAGGGGATTTCGTACGAAAAGCAAAGAGCAAGGGATTAGACTGGGCGAAGGAGACGCCGTAGAGACGACGAGGATGGTTCAGAAGCCTTCCCGGTCCTATCCTTGAATAAACGCTTTTATATCGCAGAGAAGAAAACATAAATGCAGCGAAATGAATTGCGTGAGAAAATTTCTGCATTAGTTCGAGAATTTAGCAAATCGTTCGAGATTCAGGATTTTGTGCCAGGCAAAACCGTAGTGCCCTATGCCGGTCGAATTTTTGACGAGGAGGAACTCATCAATGCAGTCGATGCGAGTCTGGATTTCTGGTTGACAGAAGGACGCTTCACGGAGGAGTTTGAATCAGATCTGGCCCAGATGTTCGGTATAGATACCGTTCTTCTGGTTAATTCTGGATCTTCAGCAAACCTTGTTGCGCTTAGCTCGTTGACCTCCTCTCAGCTTAGTGATCGACGTCTATGTCCCGGCGACGAAGTCATAACAGTTGCAGCAGCCTTTCCGACTACAGTCAATCCCATTATCCAAAACCGGGCGATTCCTGTCTTTGTCGATGTCGAACTTGGCACATACGTGCCTACGGTTGAAGCTATCGCCAGGGCCATCACTCCTCGCACCCGTGCGGTGTTCTTGGCCCACACGATGGGCATCCCCTTTGATGCGGTCCGTGTAGCAAATCTCTGCGAGAAAAACGGGCTTTGGTTAATAGAGGATTGTTGCGATGCCCTGGGATCAAAACTCAAAGGACAATATCTTGGTACCTTCGGCCACATGGCAACCTTATCGTTTTATCCAGCTCATCAAATTACGATGGGTGAAGGAGGGGCCATTCTTACCAGCGATGAACTGCTGGGTCGTATAGCCCGCTCCTTCCGTGACTGGGGACGCGATTGCTACTGCAGCGGCGGAAAGAGCAACACGTGCAGCAGACGTTTCAGTCAGCAATTCGGGACCTTGCCATTTGGCTACGATCATAAGTATGTGTATTCTCATATCGGCTACAATCTTAAGGTAATTGATATTCAAGCAGCCATAGGTTGCGCTCAGCTTCGAAAACTGGATCGCTTCATTGCAGCACGCAGGCGGAACTGGACGGTCCTTCACGAAGCATTGAAACCTTATACGGACCGGCTCATACTTCCTGAAACGCCGCCTGAGAGTGAGCCCTGCTATTTTGGCTTTGTGATCACCATTCGTGAGGACGCCGGCTTCACCCGCAACGAACTCACCGCTTTTTTGGAGGAGGCTAAGATAGAGACCCGAAACCTCTTTTGCGGCAATCTCGTGCGCCAGCCAGCGTATACAGATATACGATACAGAATTGTTGGCGACTTAAGAAATACTGATGTAATCATGAACAATACTTTTTTTATCGGCGTCTATCCAGGTCTTACAGATGAACACATTGGCTACATTGCAGATACTTTAAGAAAATTCATCAAGGGGAGATAGCAGCGATCTAGTAAAGTTTTACTGGAAATGGTCAAATTGATGCAGCATATTGTGATGATGGTGGAACCTACGGACTTTTCTTGGCTTGAAGGGCAACTAAAATATAAGCCCAATTCTCGATTCTGGTCCCATATAGCTTTCTGTGATCCTATTGGAAATTGATTGGAATCAACCGTTTAGCGTTGTCAAAGGCACGATGGTCCGAGAATTCACTTGGTTGACCATTGTGGCGAGAAAGAGATTTATCACCCAGATATCGAACCAGGTGAAGGTAAGAAAATCTGGATAACGGTTCCTAATTAGGAGTTTATTATCGTCCGCCCCCAGTCTAAACGAAACCGTTTTTTTATCGGCCACCGATTTGTGGCACCTTCTGCACAAAAAATAGGGATGGACAAGTGGGATTAGCCATCTCGCAATCACAACGAGGCATCGTTTCCCAATGAGGGTGCTGGTTACCGGGGGAACCGGATTTGTCGGTTCAAGGGTGGTCATGCATTTGGCCAGATCAGGTCAGTATGCAATATCTGTACTTGTCAGACCTACATCGAATCTAAAGGTATTGAAGCCAGTAGCGGATTTGGTAAGCATTGTTGAATGTGTTCCATCGGCTCACAGAATTGAACAGGCAATCAGGCAGATCCGACCCGACGTTCTCGTACACATTGCAGCCTCGGTTCTTGTGTCTCATCGGCTCGATCAAGTTAAGGAACTGATCACCGCGAATATTCTTTTCGGCACTTTACTGGCCGATGCAATGGTACGAAATGAAGTTCGCGCGCTAGTAAACACCGGGAGTTTTTGGGAACACATGGATGGTACGGACGATTACCGTCCTGTGAATCTATATGCGGCAACTAAAAGGGCTTTTCAAGACATTCTCAAGTATTATGAAGATGCGGATGGTTTGCATCATGTTACACTGAAACTATATGGTGTCTATGGACCACACGATTCTCGTTCCAAGATTTTTTCCCTGTTCAGGAAAAGCATGACGTCAGCCGAACCCTTAAAACTTTCCCCAGGTAGACAGGTGATCGATTTGGTCTATATTGACGATGTGGTTAGCGCTTATGAAAAGGCGATCGAGTATGTATATAAGGACGAAGCTGCGGGCTCAGCGACGGTCTCAATTGGCAGCGGGGTTGGTCTAAGCTTGCACGAGATTGCAAAAGTCTATGAAGACTGTGTCGGACACCCGTTGAACATCAAATGGGGTGGCAGATCTTACAGGCCACGAGAAGTTATGCGAAGTGTGGCAGATCTTGAACCGGCATGGAGAATTCTTGGCTGGAAGCCCAGCATCGATCTAAAAAGCGGAATACTACACATGCTGAAAGAAGAGGGAGTAATCGTTTAGAATAGAAGAGAAGCGCGAGTTTCACGGAAAGGGAAATGAGGTTATACTCCGTTTTAGAGCATGTTGTTTAATCATTATCTGGTTTGGATTAAATATGATTATTATAAGCGGTCCTATGCCGGGGAGTACGGGGGTCGGAAGGTTGATGTCGCACCTCATGCAAGAAGCTAAAAGCATGCCTGAGGGCGCCGTGCGCATCATTGTTGGTTGGTCCGGCGTCGGAGCTGGAAAGGCCCTGCGTCAGGTAAAACTTCTGAAATTTCTGGCGGCTGTATGGAAAATCTTCAGAGGGGGAATACGTTTACTGGATGCTATGTACGATACAACTGTTCTCGAAACGGACGAACCTTTGGTCCTCATCCACTTGCAAACGCTAGGTTACAACTGGTGCAAGCGAGTCGTGGAAAAACGTTCTGGGCCAACATGGGTTTATTTAATGGACAGTAGTTTTTTTTGTATCCGCTCATACAACCATATTCCCGAAGAGCGCAAAGCCTGCTTACGATGTCTTGGTGGGGATTGGCGGCACTCGAAAGAACTCAATTGTCCACACTTCCCTTTTGGCAACTTCAGGGCAATGAAGCTAGTTGGGAATCTTAAGAGATGGGTGAAAAAAGGAAGAATCAAGCTTCTAGTTCAAAACCGGATTCAGGCCGAGTTGGCCCGTCGGCATTTCGGCGAGCATGTGGGGGTCAAGATTGCCGGGATGTGGGCGGCGGATTGGCCAGAACTAGAGAATGTTTCTCCCACCAGAGAAGACAGAGATGGAGAATTTGATGTGGTTTATCATGGTGCATGTGATCCTGCAAAAGGCTATATTTGGGCCATGGACCTCGCTCGACATTGTCTCGGTATCAAGTTTCTTTTTCCTTGTTCCAAGCCTGATTCGCGCCTGTTACACGATGCCCCTCCACCCAACTGCCACTTTGTGTTTATGAACTGGGAGACAGGGCTAGCCGAAGCGGTACAAAAGGCAAAGTTAGTGTTAGTCCCGTCCTTATGGTCGGCACCGATTGAAGGAGCATTGTTGAAATCTGTCATTTTTGGACGGTCTGTAGCCGTAGCCAACGAACCTACAGCATTTTCAAGCGAGCTCCCCGAAGGGCTCCTCCTATGTCTTCCATTGGATGTGAAACAAGCGGCGAAGATTCTTCGCCAATCGATAGAATGCGAATGGAAGCCCGATGAAAAGTTGCGCCAGGACTGGTTGGCTCAATTCTACAAAACAAATAGGGGACTGTTAGGCAGGCTGCTATCTCTTTGCCAGGAGGCATCAAATCTTCAATCTACGAGGGATATCCTGTAGGAAAAGAACGTATCGCGAAAAAAGGATGATGAAGGCTGGAAGATTGCCACCTCCCCGTTGCAGGATTTTTTCGAAAAAGATCGCTTATACTAACGGATCGACGTCATAATCGAGACCTACCAAAGAAAAGGTCAACAAATAATCAGAAACAATCAACGTGTTAAATCCGATAACGATCACTGAATATCATAAAAAACATCGAGTGGTTCCCCTATTTCGAAAGGTCTGTATAGTACAAACCAGGCTTACACATTATCGCGTGAAATTCTACGAACTTCTTAGAGAAGATTTGTCTAAAAAGGGATTCGAATTAACACTTTATGTGGGAAAGGCAACAGCGGCTGACCGGCTAAAGAGGGACGAAGGGAGCATCCATTGGGCGATCCCTATCCACAATCGATCGCTCAAGTTATTCAATACTGAATTTCTCTGGCAGCCCTGTTTTAATGAATTGCAGAAGTGCGATCTCGTCGTGGTTAATCAGGAGAATTGTCTTCTGATAAACTATCTATTACTACTGAAAAGGAAGCTCGGGGGGCCGAGAGTCGCATTCTGGGGGCATGGCAGAAATCTTCAATCTTCTAATCCAAACGGCATCAAGGAAATCTGGAAGCGGCTATGGCTGAAGAAAGCTGATTGGTGGTTTGCTTATACTGAGCTTACCAGAAGAATTTTGATTAAAAATGGCTATCCCTCCGATAGGATCACAGTGGTTAACAATGCCATTGACATTAGAGAGTTGTGCAATCTCAGCGATGATATCCAATCCGCAGAACTACTCGCATTAAAAGATTATTTGCGAATAAAGGGAAACAGAGTCGGAATCTTCTGTGGAGCCTTGTATCGAGAGAAGCGAATAGAGTTCCTAATCCAGGCAGCCCAAAAGATTAAGGAGGAACTGACAGATTTTGAACTTATTATACTTGGGGCGGGGCCTGATGCTGGAATTGCCACTAAGGCTGCTCTGGACCATTCTTGGATACACTATGTGGGTCCAAAATTCGGAAGGGAAAAGGTTCTCTACATGAAGCTCGGGCATGCCTTTCTTATGCCTAGCCTTGTAGGGCTCGCCATCCTGGATGCCTTCGCATTGGGATTGCCTTTATTTACCACAGACTGCAAACTACACGGTCCGGAAATATCATATCTACAAGATTCGAGAAACGGGTATATGACTCCGAATTCTGTGGAATCCTATGCTTCAGCGGTGATAGATATTCTCAGGAATCGTCCTAAATTGGATTTGATGAAGGAGAGCTGTAAGTTAGACGCTGAGAAGTACACCTTAGAGGAGATGGTGGATAGTTTCGCCTCCGGTCTCTTATCATGCTTATCATGATTCTCTTATTTATTGGCCTGCTTAATTTGCTGATGGTGGTCGTGCCAGGTACTGTGTTTTTTTATTGGATCCACATCTACTAGATTACCTAACGTGATATTGTATGAGACTCAACTCAGGATGTGGGCTTCATATTTCGCGGGATTCATTAACCAGAAGCAAGATGCGGATTCTCAGGCACAAACTGTTGAAGGACACTTTATTCATGCCCTGAAGCTCGCTTCGCTTTTGCCTGAAAGCGTCAGTCGCTTTGTCCACGCCGGCGTCTCAAGAGTCATGGACGCTCTTGACCGCCACAAGGAAGCGAGAGCGTCCTACTCTTCAGCTTGGATCACTTGTACATGTCCTCCTGATGATAGGAATATTCATTTTATATTTAGGGGAAATTATAGAAGATGGTCCTGCTAATGAGGTTTTTCAAAATCCTAAAGACCAGCGAACAAAAGCTTATATTGAAGGTAAATTTCTTGTTTAAATGATTAAGAAAGATTTGATTTCTAAAAGATATATAAATGATGGAGTTCCTCTTATACGCACAAATACTTTGCAGAGTAGATATTTAAATAGATTTCTGAATGACAGAAACATCAAGTATAAGTCCATGAAAAAATGTCTTATTTGTAATAGTGAAAATTTCACGCTCATTTCTGAGAAAGATAGATATGGTATTCCATTAAAAACAGTTGTGTGTAATAACTGTGGTATTATCTTCAGGTTGGAGCAGATGACCGGAAAAAGTCTCAAGATATTCTATTCCAAGTATTACCGCCGCATTTATGATGCAAAGGATAATATAGATTTTAATGAAATAGAAAAAAAATATGGATTTCACAGTAAAGGAAAGATACCATCCTTTATTAATAAAAGAAGTGTTGTTGTCGAAATTGGCTGTGGCGGTGGCTGGAATCTGATGCCTTATTTAAGAGAAAGAATAATGCATTTTGGTTTTGATTATGATAATGATTATATTGAATATGGAAAGAAAAAAGGATTAAATCTTTTTCTTGGAGGAATAGATATGGCACACAGGATGGGTATTAAGACAGATTATGTCCTTCTTGCCCATATGCTTGAGCATACTGAAAATCCTATTTTATTTTTAAGAGATTTAAAATTAATTTTGAAGAAAACTGCTATTGTAAATATTTTTATCCCTTCAAGAAATCTTTTGCTATTCGGTGGTGGTGGAACAGGATTTGATTTGCTTGGAACACTGCAGAATGCGCATAACTTTTTGTTTGATAAAACAACAATAAAATATGTTGGCTTTCAAGCAGGATTTAAAGTGTTAGTAAATATTGGTGGAAGCAATGTGGTTTTAAAAAATATATCATACGAGATTCAAGTTAAAAATATTACAGAAAAAAAGCAGAGAGGTGAAAAGATTATTAAATATTTAAAATTTATTGAAAAGGTATTGCCATATAAACAAAAATTCTCCATTTCTGATGATTTATTGTATAAGATTTTTATTAGATTACATTTTAGACAGGTATTAAAAAAAATATATTTTTTCAGAGTAAAAAAGTATCGTGGTTAAATTACATAAACAATTCCTCACTAATAATTTAATTATATTTTTATAAAAAAACCCGTTAAATACCGCTCAGCTCTGCTGGACGGATGAAAACAGGTTCGCCGAAGGCGAAATGTTTTAGAGTTTTAAATTGATAATTCCATATAGCTTGCTATAGGTTGCTAACCGACGAACAGAAATGGCTAACGTGTGTTAATCCGTATGCTTCGAATTGGCCAGAAAGAATGGGGATTTTTATGTTTCTCTTCGAAGTGCGGACATGTTAATATTCGAAAAGGTTAGTGTTATTCACGCATTACGATTGCTTGTCCGGGCGTCCGCGAGGTCATAGACAAAGCGGAGCGTAACGTAATGACACAAGGAAAGAAAAAACGGATTCGAATTGGTGGTATAGCCATAGATCCCTTATCGCGATCTGAGCTGTGCGAGCGCCTTGATGCCCTCGTCGTATCGGGTCGTCCCCACGCTGTCGTGTTTTGCGAGGCGAACTTGCTCGTCCAGGCCAATCGGTCACCGGCCGTTTGCGAGGCGATTAAGCAGGCGAGCCTCGTACTCCCGGATGGCGTGGCTGTCACCCTCGGCGGGTATCTGATCGGCGAACCATTCCCCGACCGCCTGTCGGGTCCAACCGTGATGCTCCTATACTGCGCCCATGGTGTGGAACGCGGATTTCGACACTTCTTCTATGGCGGTGTGCCCGGTGTTCCAGAGCGGCTCGCGGAGAATCTGTCGGCTGCTCTGCCCGGTCTAGTGGTTGTCGGCACCCTCTCCCCGCCGTTCCGGCCATTGACGGAGTCAGAGGATCGCGACGTGATAGCGCGCATTGAAAAAAGCGGGTGCGATGTTCTTTGGGTTGGATTAGGGGCCCCGAAGCAGGAGCTGTGGATGGCGGAACACCTCGATCGTATTCGCGTGCCACTCATGCTGGGGGTGGGTGCGGCGTTCGATTTTCACAGTGGGACGCAACGCTGGGCGCCCGCTTCCGTAAGACGGTTGGGTATCGAGTGGGCATGGCGAATGCTGCTGACAGGCGGACCGCGCATATTCCGACGCGGGCTCGACGTGTTGCCCGCTTACGCAAGGATCCTAGCTCGAGAGGCGCTTACGCGCAGACGAACGAGATCGGAGAGAGACAATGAGGAAAGGGAGTGCTGAGAAAATCGGCGTGCGTACCTGGGAGATGCGCAACTACCGGCCCGGGGACGAGGTGGCGATCGTTCCTTTGTTCGAGCGAGTCTTTGGCAAACCGATGGGGGCCTCGGAGAGCGCTAACCACTGGCGGTGGGAGTACCTAGAAAACCCGGTCCAGCCGCTCTTAATCAAGCTCGCATGGGACGGTCCGCGCCTCGTCGGACAATACGCCGCGAGCCCGCGCCGAGTGCGTCTGGACGGTCGTGATGTGGTGGCGGCATTATCCCTCGACACCATGACGGATCCTGAGTACCGCAGGCTTGGGATCTTCGCGAGTACCGCCGAGGCACTGTACACAAATCAGACACGCCTCGGTCAGACGTTCATCTATGGCTTTCCGAATGCGAACTCGATCTACGGCATTACGAAACGCCTGAGGTGGAGCCGCATCATGCCAACGCCAGTCCATTTACGGCCCATTACGCCTACCTCTTTTATTGCGCGTCGCCTGCCGGCGTGGTTGGCGAGTCTATCGGCGCGCGCAATCTCGTTTGGAGCGAATCTTACGTCGGCAATGGCGAAGTGTGGATCCCGGGCGGATGATCTTGTGTTACGTGAGGAGAGGGGCTTTGGCGCCTGGGCCGATGACCTCTGGCAACGGTGTCGCGATCAGCACCGTGTGTGGGTGATACGTGATTACTCGTACCTTAACTGGCGCTACAACCGCCGCCCTGAGAACGACTACTGTGTTGTGACAGCGTGGAGTGGCCGACGCGCGGCAGGGTATGTAGTGATGACCCTCGCCGATCGCAAATGGGGCCGCACATGTTTCGTGCTAGATTTCCTGGCCGACATCACGATTAATGGCGCCGTGGCGGCCCTCGTTGATAGAGTGGTAACCTATGCAGCAAAGAAAGGAGTAGACTTCGCAAGTGCACTCCTTACGCCAGGCTGTCGCTACCGATCCGCATTCCGCCGGCAACTCTTCCTTCCACTCTCGGAGCGTTGGTTCCCCAAGGAACTCTACTTTGGCGCTCGTGCTTTCGACCCCGCAGTCGCCGATGTTCTATTAGATCGGAATGCGTGGTCGATCGGTTGGGGGGATGAGGATGTCCTATAAGTTCCGAGTCAGTTCGCTCACAGTGGACGTCGAAGAGTGGTTCCATGTGCTTAACGATCCAGCTGTGCCCGACATCGCCAGTTGGAACAACTTGGAATCGCGCCTTGAGGCGAACATAGAACGTCTCCTTTCCCTATTCGCCAAATATCGGGTGTGCACCACGATGTTTTGGCTTGGATGGGCAGCAGAACGAAACAAGAAATTGATGCGGTGTTGTCACAGAGCAGGACATGAGATCGCAAGTCATGGATATGGTCACGTTCTTGCATATCATGTTGGACGCAAGAAATTTTTTGAAGATATCTTACGGGGTAAGAACGCACTTGAGGACATTATAGGCGAGAAAGTAAGTGGCTTCCGGGCTCCAGGTTTTGGGATTAAAGATGAAACCACTTGGGCCTTTGATGTCATTAAAGAGGTCGGATATGAATATGATTCAAGTGTGTTTCCAGGTCCCAGGGGCCATGGAGGCATGCTAAAGTCTTCTTTAGAACCCTATGTGATAAAAACCAGCTGCGGGCCCTTGCCCGAGTTAAGTATGTCCATAGTTGAATTCATGGGAAGACATTTTTGTCTTTTTGGTGGCGGTTACTTGAGGTTGTCGCCCAAGTGGCTCATTCATATGGGAATCAAACACCTTCATTCAAACGGCAGACCGTTCATTTTATATATACATCCTCGTGAAATTGATCCTGAACATCCTAGACTGCCATTGAGCCCTTTCCGCAGGTTCAAGAGTTACGCGAATCTGAAGACTACATTGCCAAAGCTTGAGTGGTTGTGCAGGGACTTCAAATTCATAACAATGCGTGAATTGGCCGAACAGTTGAAGTAATATTATTGTAGCAATCGCAAGAAGATTGAAAGAGCCATAATGCATCAACTTAAATCTTGTTTCAGGGATACAGATTCATCTATGGCCCAAGTTCGTCCTATTTTTATACCCAAAATCAAGACGCCTATATTGAAGCGTACTCTGGATATCACACTTTCTTTGTTGATGATCTTCCTTTCCGTTCCGGTTTCGATAATTATTGCCTTAGCTATAAAGTTGGATGATGGCGGCCCGATTATTTACCGTCAGAAACGTTGGGGTAGGTATGGGACTCATTTTAATGCCTACAAGTTTCGGACCATGAAAGCTGATTCGGATGATAACTTCGGAATCAAACAGGCTAGAGATAACGACAGACGGATCACTCGCGTTGGGAAGGTCCTTCGTGCAAAAGGACTGGATGAACTTCCTCAAATCATTAATATTTTATTGGGAGATATGAGCTTTGTTGGACCAAGGGCCTTGGCCGTTGGCGAGATTTTAGCTGGTGAAAATGGGTGCACTTTGAATTATGAGGCAACCCCCAATTTCTGGAAAAGACTCAGCGTGCGTCCAGGCTTGACAGGGATATCGGCAATCTTTTTTGCTAAAGACATTCCCCCTAGAAATAAATTTCGATATGATCTTTTTTATATTTGCAGCCAATCTTTCTGGCTTGATTTAAATTTAATCATTCTTTCAATCTGGATAAGCATACGTGGCAAATGGGAAGTGAGAGGAAAAAAGCTTGGTTAAGAAATTCTCGATATGAAGAAAGGTATAGGTGGATCATTAGGGTAAGGGTATATCCACACCTCTCGATTAGGATACGGGCGAAAATAGAGTTCACCCACGTTGATGACTAGGGATCTGGATGAACGAAAAGAGATCTGTAAAGCCAAGCAAATTGGGTTAAGATCGTCTATTATGCGATTTAAAGAGGTTCGGGAGGACAAATTGTATATTCCGGTTCAAAGCGGCCACCGATTCTGGTTGATTCCGGCCACTTTTTCGAGGTGTCCGGAATCGGAGGCGGCGCTGGATAACTTTCACAAAATGGGCCAAGATGCCTCCTTTAGAAGGAGGAACGAATGGCTCGAACGAGGTTATCCATGAGGAAGATGCGAGAGGCACTGAGGCTAAAGGTTTCCGGGTTGAGCTATCGGGCGATCGCCCGGGTGTGTCTCATCGGCAAGGAGACGGTGCGGGAGTATTTGGGACGGGCAGCGGAGGCTGGCTTGACCTAGCCGTTGCCGGCCGAGCCGTTCGAGATGGCCGAGTAGGCGCGGGCCCGGGTGAACATCGACTACCGCGTCGCCTTCGCCAAACACAACTACAGCGTCCCGTATCGGTATCTTCACAAGAAGGTCGAGGTCCGGGCCACGGAGAGGACGATAGAGATTTATTACAAAGGCGAGCGGATCGCCTCCCATGTCCGTAACGACACGCCCTACCACTATACGACTCTGCCCGAGCACAGACCGGAGTCTCATCGGGCGTACCTCGAGTGGAACCCGGAGCGGTTCGTCAGGTGGGCCGAGCGCGCGGGGCCGTTTGCGGCGGAGATGGTCCGCCGGATCATGGCCGGCCGTCCGTATCCCGAACAAGTGTATCGGGCATCGCTCGGACTGATGCGCCTGGGAACTCGTTGCGGCAACGAGAGGCTCGAAGCGGCCTGCGAGCGGGCTCTGGCTTTCGATCTCGTCTCCTACCGCGGGATGCGCAACATCCTGGTGGCCGGGATGGACCGGCTGAAGGCCGAGAAGACTGCGGTCCAGCCCGAAAAGCCGCATGCCAATCTCCGCGGTCCCCGCTATTACTCGTGAGGGAAGACATGAAAATCGTTTATGGGTCAAATAGACGCGATGTTTTCGGCAGGAATCGCAGAAGAGGGTCATTTATCGCCGCCCAGGGCCGACTCTCCAACACGCGCGTTCACCGAACGCCCGTCCTGGGTCAAAGGCGGAGGCCGGGATGCTAGTCCAACCGATCATCGACAAGCTCGGCTCCATGAAACTCGCCGGGATGGGTGAGGGGCTCCGGGAGCAGATGGAAAATCCCGCCTACCGCAAGCTCTCCTTCGAGGAACGGCTGGGCCTGCTTTTGGATAAGGAATCCCAAACACCGGACGTTCTGGAAATCCTTATTATCTGGGATGGAGTAGGAGTGTTGGCGGGGTTGGTCACCATTATGTTTCTGTCGAAGGTCTATAAACGAAGGATTTTGGCCGGCGCGGAATATGAGAAGTAAAAGAATTCCCATTGTTCCATGAAAAGGCTTGAGGAATGTTCTGGAGATGAACTCTCACAAGAGAGCTGTATAGCGGCGAAGGCGGAAAAATGAGGGAAAAATTCCAGGGAATTTCTTCCTCCCGGAATTTCAAGAGAGAGGTAAGTTGACATGAACTTTGAAAACGACAGAAAAGGCACATTAAAACAGGGCGAGATCAACCTGTACGAATATTGGAGGATCGTCAATAAGAGGCGATGGATGATCGCCGCTTTTGCCCTGGTCGTATTAGCCAGCGCCGCGTTCAAGACTTTTACCATGACGCCGACCTATACGGCGGTAGGGACCTTAATCATCGAAAAAGAGCCGAATATTCTGACCTTTCAGGAGATGTTCCAGATCGAATCCTATAGGGACGATTATTATCAGACCCAGTATAAATTGCTCCAAAGCTATGCCTTGGCCGAGCGGACGGTGGAAAAGCTGGGTCTCGCCGAGAAGAAAGCCCGGGAGCTGAATGCCCGGCCGATGAAGAAAAACGGCCAACCTGTAGATCCCAAGAATCCGGGTTTCAAACGGGGGCTGGCGGAATCCTTGATGGGCGCGATCAAAGTCAGCCCGATCCGGCTGACCCGGCTCGTGGATATCAGATACAGCGATAAGGACCCGAACGCGGCGGCCGACACCGTGAACGCGCTTTTCGACGCCTTCGTCGATATGAGCATCGAGACGAAGTACGCCGCCACAGAACAGGCCTCGGAGTTCCTTACCAATCAGATCAAGTCTATAAAAAAAGAGATAGAGAGCGCCCAACAGCAGCTTCAGAGATACGGGGCGGAAAAAAACATCGTCGCCCTGAGCGATAAGGAAACGACCACGATCGAAAAGCTGGCCGCGTTGAACAGCGCTCTGACCGAGGCGACGATCGATAGAATCAAAAAAGAGACGTATTACAACGAGGTCAAAATCGCTTCGCCGGATTACATCCCCGAAACCATGGGCAATCAATTGATTCAGAGACTGCGCGAGACCTATGTCGGCCTGAACCGCGATTATCAGAAGAAAGCGGAAACCTACAAGCCCGATTATCCGGAAATGGTCCGGCTGAAATCCGAGCTGGATACGACGAGGAGGGCGCTCGAAACTGAAACGCAGAGTTTCATCAAGGGGACGTATTCGGATTACCAGGCCGCCCTGAAGAAGGAGAACTCCCTGACGGACGTTTTCAACAAACAGAAGCAGGAAGCGCTCCTGCTCAATTCCAACGCCATCGCCTACAACAGCTTGAAAAACGAGATCGACAATAAAAAA
>Ga0315279_10003999_pt1 | contig 20013 bp, 21 predicted proteins | sample YL17G06_20_MG_FD_203694 | JGI IMG/M metagenome (GOLD analysis project Ga0315279, IMG submission 203694) | Sediment microbial communities from Yellowstone Lake, YNP, Wyoming, USA - YL17G06_20 | ecosystem: Environmental > Aquatic > Freshwater > Lake > Sediment | place: USA: Wyoming | collected... | reverse complement strand
ATTCACCCTGTTAAATGGAAAACCTGATCTAATAAGGGCCAAATAAGAAATCCTATTTAACAGGGTAAAGGGGAGGGGGAAATGATTTAAGTACTTTGAAATTCATAACTTTTCCACCCCTCTCCGAGCCAGAGGCTCTCTGAGCCGGCGGCCACCCTCTCCCTCCCCCATCAAAGGGGGAGGGAGACATACTGTGGGTTTCAGATTACTTGAACCGGTTTTTTAATTCGTGCCTCACCTTTTGAACGTTATCAATGCATTATATCTTTTTTAAATTTTGCAGGATATGATCTCCCTGCCTGCCGGCAGGCAGGCGATCATGTTTTAAAGTGGTGCGTTCGGGGGACGCACTCTATAATTCTTTTTAATCTTATTACCGTTGATTCTTTGCCAAAAGAGTCCTCACCCTGTTCAGTAAGTTTTCAGGTGTAAAACCAAACTTTTGAAGAAGTACTTTTCCGGGCGCAGATGCGCCAAAACGATCGATACCAATGGTCTCGCCTTCCAACCCCACATATTTATGCCAACCGTGGGTGGATCCTGCTTCAATGGATATCCTGGCCTTAATGTCGGGTGAAAGTATCTCATAACGATAATCTTCTGGCTGCTGCTCAAAGAGTTCCCAAGATGGCATGTTGACGATTCGGGCTCGAATACCTTCAGCCCGAAGTGTTTCATATGCCTCCAGAGCAAGATGAATCTCTGAGCCGGTAGCGATCAGAATGATCTCCGGTTTATCCGGGGTAGGGTCGGCTAATATATAAGCGCCTCTCCTAAGTCCAATAGCTGGGGTAAATTTGCTTCTGTCAATCACAGGGACATTCTGCCTTGTTAGTACGATTGCTACAGGGCCATCCTTATGTTCGATCGCCATTCTCCACGCTTCGGCTGTTTCATTCGCATCCGCCGGCCTGATCACCGTTAGGTTAGGGATTGCCCTCAGATTTGAAAGCTGTTCGACGGGCTGATGCGTGGGACCGTCTTCGCCGAGACCAATGGAGTCGTGGGTAAAAATATAGATGATGTGAAGTTTCATTAAGGCGGCAAGCCTGATCGCTGGTTTCATATAGTCTGAAAATATTAAAAAGGTGCTTCCGTAAGGAAGTAATCCTCCGTGAAGTGCCATTCCGTTAAGGATGCTTCCCATGGCATGTTCGCGCACACCAAAGGCGATGTTTGAACATCCGTAATCCCAGGATCCGGAGACAGAGCCTTGAAGAGGTTTTGGGTTAGGTTGGGGAGGCTGGAAATTGCCCAGACCCTTCAGTGCGGTATTTGTCGAAGGGTTCAAATCGGCCGAACCTCCAATGATCGAGAGAAGGTATGGGGCGATCGCATTCATGACCTGGCCTCCGGCAGCCCGTGTGGCTACGCCTTTTGCGTCTGGAGGAAACGCTGGGATATCCCTGTCCCAGCCTTCAGGGAGCCTTGCCTTCATTATTTGATCCCACTGGATGAGAAGCTCCGGATACGCCTTTCCGTAAGATTCCAATCTTTCTTTCCATTCTTCCTCAAGCTGCGCCCCTCTGGCGAGGGCCTTCCTGAAATAGGCAAAAGCCTCATCTGGAACATGAAACTTTGGTTCAAGGGGCCATCCAAGGTTCTTCTTCGTACCGATCACCTCCTCCGGACCCAGAGGAGAGCCGTGGACCCCAAAGGAGTCCTGCTTATGAGGACTGCCGTAGCCGATGTGGGTTCTTACCGAGATCAAAGAGGGACGCGATGTTTCATCCTGGGCCGTTCTGAGCGTCTTCCCGATGGCCTCAATGTCGTTGCCATCTTCAACAAACTGGACATGCCAGCCGTAGGCCTCAAAACGCTTGCAGACATCCTCTGAAAAGGTAAGCCCTATTTCTCCAGCGAGGGTGATGTGATTGTTGTCATAAAGGTAGATCAGCTTGTCCAGTTTGAGGTGTCCGGCCAGAGAGGCGGCTTCGGAGGCCACACCCTCCATCAAATCTCCATCGCTCACAATCGCATAGGTATAGTGATCGACGATTTCGTAACCTGGACGGTTAAACCTTGTTGCCAGAAAACGTTCGGCCATCGCCATGCCGACCCCGTTTGGGAAGCCTTGTCCCAGAGGGCCGGTGGTACTTTCGACCCCTGGAGTTTCACCAAATTCGGGATGTCCAGGCGTTTTACTTCCCCATTGCCTGAAGCGCTTAATTTCTTCGATGGACAAATCATACCCCGTCAAATGGAGGAGCGAATAAAGAAGTGCTGATCCATGGCCGGCGGAGAGAACGAAACGGTCTCGGTCAGGCCACGCAGGATTTCTGGGATGGTGCTTGAGGAACCTTGTCCAGAGCACATAGGCCATGGGAGCCGCGCCCATGGGCATTCCTGGATGGCCAGAATTTGCCTCCTGAACCATGTCGACGGACAACATCCGAATGGTATTGATACAGAGTTGGTCAATGTTCATCATTTTCACCTGGGCTTTCTCCGGTTCGGCTAAGATATTTATTCCAAGCCACATTTCATCGGGGATTCTTTCATGTGCAGATGACCCTATTCATTCGTCTTCATTCGTCTTGCAGCGATCGATCCAAATCCATCACAATTCTCTCTAAAAGGAGTGGGGAGATAAATAATGTCAAACCTATATTTTGTGGCAACAAAAATCCTGTATATTAGGACTCACTCAGCTCCGAACATAGATGGATATGAGGATTAACCGCCCCAGGGCATTTTGGAATAGATCTCAGACAGTTTATCGCGATATTCACGGAAGAACCGCTCGTGTTCCTTTTCCCAACCTGAAAGCATGTTGAGCGCTTCCTTTGCTTTCCCTTTCGTTTGATTTGACATCTTCTCATAGAACTCGCTGAGATCCTTCTCAATCAGCCAGGCCGTGTTAAAAATCGTTATGTCAGGGACCATGGAACCTTCTATGCATTGTTGAAGGAACTCCGATCTGGCTCGTTCATCAAAATAATTTGTGGGCTTCAATTCTATCTCTTTCTGGCTGGGCAGTTCGATCGGACTTCCTTGTTTTAGTTCGTTTAGGATTTTTCCGATAAAAAGGATGTGCTTCTCTTCTTCTTGGATCAATTGCTTAAAGGCGCTCACCGCAGCCCCCATCCCCATCCTCTGTAGCGAGGTTTGGAAAAAGCTTTTACCCGTTTCCTCTTGACTGAGGGCATACTCGAAAATTTTGATCAAATGTTCATTCATCGGAATCGTTCCTCCCTGGTTGCCTTAAATGGCGGTTGATGAATTTGTGAATCGTCTTTACCCTTCCCTTCTTTTTACATATTTTAGCTTACTTCTTACCAGATTAAAAATCAATCTTTCATTCTCCTCACTATTTCCCTCCGTACCTCCACCTGCCTGCTGGTAGGCATGAGGAGGCACCAGTGCCAAGTTCTTCGCAGTTCCATCCTTCGTCGTAGGGCGCTGCAGCGCTTCGGCGCGCAAGCGTCGCCAAAGCCATGGCCAGCCTACGTAGTTGGAAATACTTCGGCGGAGGATGCAGCGTCTTCGACCTGCACCGGAGGATAAAAGGAAAGAGGGAAGGAGTACAGTAAGTTGACACAGGAGGAAATACGGAGTATCATTTTTTAAGAGAGTGGGTATGGAAGAGATCATCTACCTCGAAAAACCGAATCTTCATAAACCGTTTTTGATCATCGGATTTGAAGGATGGCCTAATGCGGCAGAGGTTTCCTCTTCAGCCCTCCAGCAATTGGTGGAAAATTTAGGTGCGAAAAAATTTGCTTCCATTCCGATGGAGAGTTTTTATCAAATGTCTTCCCTGCGGCCAGTGGCCGTCATCAAAGAGGGAAGGTTGGTGGAATTGAAAATTCCGGGCAATCATTTTTACTATGCAAAGGGTCTTGCTCGCAATGACCTCATCCTCTTCAGCGGGATCGAACCCCATCTTCGATGGAATATCTTTGTTGACCACGTTCTTCATCTGGCCGAAAAGTTCGACGTTTGTCAGATCTTTACCATCGGCGGCACCTACGATTATATCCCACACACCTTTCCCCCGATGGTCAGCGCCCTATTCAATCATGAGGATTTGAAGGAGAAGGTGATCCGGGCTGGGCTGGGGTTAACCGAATACACGGGCCCCATTAGCATCCACACCTTCATTTTGGAGGCCGCAAAGAAGAGGGACTTGAAGGCGATGAGTCTTTGGGGGCATGCTCCCCAATATCTCCAGACGAGGAATTTAAAGGTCGTCTATGCGATCCTTAAAAGCCTGATGGATTTGATGGAGATCCAGATCGACCTCTCTGAGCTTGAAAGGGCCGGTGAGTATTTTGATCAACAGGTCAACCATTTAGTGGAGCATGATCCAAAACTCCAGGAGGTCATCAGTAAATTAGAAGAGGCCTACAAGCGGTCCGAAAGAGTTTCGGGCTTTTCGAGAGAGGAAGAGGGATCAAAAGAGGATAAGGTGATTTACATTCAGGCCTTTCTTAAGAAACAGGAGGACGAGGAGAAAAAAGAGAACTGACCAGTGGGACGAGTTCTCCAAGATATTTTAAGATCCGTCGCGGCTTTCCCCGCGAAAGTTCGATTTTTGAATGGAATCCGGTGGGAAGGGCATAAACATCAACACCTGCCTGTTTGCCTGTGTCGATATCCGTGAGTGTATCTCCCACGAAAACCACATCCTGCGGAGGGAGATTCATCTCCCTTAAGGCGGCATGGATCATATCCGGGAAGGGTTTGTTTCGAGAGACATCCCCAGCGCCGATCACGGATTTGAAATAGCCTGACACTCCTAAATGCGTAAGTGCCCCCCTTGAAAAACGACCGAACTTATTGGAAGCCACTCCCAAAATGATCCCTTGAGAATGAAGCGCGTCCAGAACCTCTCTTGCCCCATCTAAAAAATGAGTTTTATCGAGATAGACCTCCTCATACTTCCGCCTCATAATGGGGATGCCATTCAGAACTTCTTCGGGAGAGAAAAACTGGGTGAGTGTTGTCTCTAAATCTGGTTTCAAATATTTGTTTAGATCACTAAAAGGAAATGTTTCTCTTCCGAAATGCTGAAAGGCCTCTTTCAATCCTAAATAGATCGCCTCATAGGCCTCAATGAGTGTTCCGTCCAGATCGAATATGACCCCACGGATCCGTTTCTCCAGATCTCCAAGGATCTCATGAAAGTCCTGGAAGAAATGGCAGGTGATATCCTGATCGATGCAGTAGGTGTAGAGGGAACCCTTGGCGAAGACGAAATCTGCCTCCCGAGCTGCACACCTATCGGAGAGGCCATTGCCGATGAAAAGGATGGAATCGTAATCTTTCCGGTGGACTTGGATAAGCCTCTTTTTGCAAGTTCCGCAGAGGCCGCACTCCTCGTTGGAGTGAGGAAATGAGATATCCAAGCCATCCCCTTTCAGAAAATGAGTATGGTTCGCATAAAAAGGGATCTCTGAGAGATGGTGAATTTCCAAAACCGTTTTAATATAAAAATCGAGCCCATCACTGACGATTTTGACATCGATGCCCTTGTCGCGGCAATATTGGTAGAATGAGATGAAATGTGGATCAATGTTTGAATGTTGGTGGACAAAATCGAGAATGGCCTGTTCATCCCCTTTAAGGATTTTTACGATTCGAGAGTAGCCTTCTTTTGAGCCGATCTTTCCCTCTCGGAATTCCCGATCGATGGCCTCCCAATCCCCTGAGCTAAACTGATTGACCAGGAAGTAGCCCATGTCACGAATGCTGATCGTTCCATCGAAGTCACAGAGGATCAGTTTTTTCATTGCAGTTCAGGGTTCTGGGGTTCGAGGATTCAAGGATCCATGCATTCTTCTGAATGCGGATTTCGGATTGCAGATTTCGGAATTTTTATTCCGCATTCCACATTCTGCATTCCGCAATTGAAAGGGCCCTCGAATCCTTGCCCCCTCGGTCCATTAATCATCCCAGCCGATCTGTTTCTTTTTCGTGACAGGGAGCTTGAACTTCTCCTTCAACCGCCTGGCGACGAGGTCCGGGACCAACCCCTCCACCGCTCCACCCAGGCTGGCCACCTCTTTGATGGTTCTGGAGGAGACGAAGAAATAGTCCTTACTGGTCATCATGAAGAGGGTATCCAGATGCGTATTGAGGCTCCGATTCATTGAGGCCATGTGAAATTCAAACTCGAAGTCAGAGGTGGCACGAAGCCCCCTCAGAATCACGACGGCATTGGTCTTTGCCACATAGTCGACAAGGAGCCCTTTGAAGCTATCCACGATGACATTGGGTGTGTCTTTGAAGATACTCTTTGCCATTTCGAGCCGCTCCTCAATCGTGAAGAGGGCTTTCTTTTCTGCATTATTGGCGATGGCCACGATCACATTGTCGAAGATCTCGAGAGCCCTTTCAATAATATCGATATGACCATAGGTGATAGGGTCAAAGGAACCCGGGTAGATCGCAACTTTTTTCATCTCGTTATCCTTTCCTTTTATTTGAGCCATGGGGTCACACTTGATCTATGCCTGCCTGGACCTGCCTGTCGGTGGACAGGCGAGGGGTCAAAAAAGAGATTACCGTGTCTCCAATTGCTCGCTCACGAATGAGATTCCATCCTTCGATTGTTTTGGGGAGGGGTTCCCGGCGGTCATGTTCGATTACCAGGATTGAATCGTCACGGTGAATCCGATGTGATTGTAGCTTTAACAAGGTTTTCTGGATCAATCCTTTCACATAGGGAGGATCCATCAGGATCAAGTCGAAGGACTCTCCTCTCTGGTCAAGAATCCCGATCGCTCGGTTCACATCTTTTGGAAGGATTTCAGATTGTGCCTTCAGACCGCATTGGAAAAGATTTCTCTCAATGAGTCGTATGGCCTGCCTGCCTTTTTCCACGAAGAGGACCTTCTTTGCGCCCCGGCTGAGGGCTTCGATCCCCAAGCTCCCTGTGCCAGCAAAGAGATCCAGGACAACCTTCCCCTCCACTTCTTCTCCGAGGATGTTGAAGATCGATTCCTTCACCCGGTCAGAGGTGGGGCGGAGGGCTTGCCCTCTGGGTGTCACTAACCTCCTCCCCTTCGATGTCCCACTGATGATGCGCATCTTTTGGTAAATCCTAAATTCGAATATCGAAATCCCTGCCTTCGCCGGAGCGGCTTCGCGCAGGCAGGCGGAACAAATCCGAATTCCAAATGGCAAAAGATTCGAAACAGGTTTGAAACATTCGAATTTAGGATTTCGAAATTGTTTCGTGCTTCGAATTTCATGCTTCGTATTTAGACCTCATTGAAAACCAATCTTTAGAAGAAATCCCGGACACTGGGATCACCCAAACAGCTCTCCGATCCTTTTTTGCATATTCCCTTGGTGAGAACCTTGCCAGTAGATCCTCCGGCACTGTGGGCATTGAAAAAATTCTCTGTGCTGGTAAAAGATGAAATCCGGAACCCTTCCTTGCACCTCTTCCCGTGGGATTTCATCGAGGAGGGTATTGCAGATGAGGCACCTCGAAAAGAGGTTCTCTCCATCAAATGAGATGTATCCTTTTTGAATAAGCTCCCTTAGTTGTAGGAGAGATTTGTCCTCACTCACCTTGACGATGCGATCCTCTGATCTCTTCGGGATGAGTTTAGTGTTTCGGGTCAAGAGCACACGGCCTTCCTGACGGGCCAATTGAATCAGTTGATGAGGATCTTCCCCTCGGTAGTAAATCGTATCGTAACCCAACATTCTCAAGCCTTTGGCCAACCTTCCCAACATGCAATCGACAAGAAATTTCATCTCCTTCACGGTTCAGGTTTACGTAGGGTCGGTATTCACTGCCGACGATATCCTTTGTCGCTCCCAGTAAATGGGGGCTCCATATTTTCTTTGTTCGTTCGATTAATCCCCTCTCCCCCTGCGGGAGAGGGATGGGGTGAGGGGGGGTAAGTCGGTTTATTAATATATTTTCCAATAATTGGTTCTAAATCCTTCTTCGCCTTTTGAGAAATATACTTTTTGCCTGTGACGAATGCATGTTTCAATGCAGTGGCGCAAACGCACTCTCTCTTTTCCGGAAGCTGCTTCACGGCATTTCGGATGGCACTTTTTGCTATTTTGGTGCTCTGTGCAAGGATTCTCAGGATCTCACCGACCGAGACATCTCCTGCCTCCTCATCCCAACAGTCATAATCTGTCACGAAGGCAATCGTGGCGTAACAAATTTCAGCCTCCCGAGCAAGCTTCGCCTCAGGGAGGTTGGTCATCCCGATGATATCCACACCCCATGTTCGATAAAGCCTCGATTCTGCCCTCGTTGAAAATTGGGGTCCTTCGATGCAAAGGTAAGTTCCATCCTTGTGAACGTTAGCTCCGACATCTTTCCCCGCTTGGAAAAGAATTTGGCTTAGTACCGGGCAAACCGGGTCGGCGAAACCGATATGGCCAACGATCCCTTCGCTGAAGAAGGTGTTCGGCCGACCTTTTGTCTGGTCAATATATTGGTTTGGAATCACCATATCGCCTGGAGGGATTGATTCCTTCATGGAGCCCACCGCACTGACGCCGATGATCCATTGGGCACCCAGCATTTTCATTCCATAGATATTCGCCCTGAAGTTGAGAGAAGAGGGGGAGATGCGGTGGCCCTTTCCATGCCGGGGCAAAAAGGCGACCTTCACCCCTTCGAGACGACCGATTACAAAAGGATCCGATGGGTTGCCAAAGGGAGTGTTTAAGGAGATCGTCTGGACCTCTTCAAGGCCTTCCATTTCATAGAGCCCCGATCCCCCGATCACCCCCACTATCTTTTCAACCATCCGTCTCCTCCTCTTGTTGTAAATTGTTAAGGTATATAGGGCAGACCTATAGTTGCGTGCCCATGACGAAACATCACTGTAACATCGCAGCCTGATGATTTTCCCTACAATTCATAAAAATTTATGTTAATTGATTTTCTCTATACTGTCAAATAAGGGACCACACCTGTCCCCCCATAATAAACTAAATTAGCAGGCTGCTTAAAAAGCACTTTTTAAACTTAGAATGTCTTTCCTGCGGGAGCAGGAATCCAGTTTTTTCAAACCCTTTTGGACCTCCGCTCCAACCCTTGGCAGGGATAAGTTTACCCCTGCGAGAGCAGGGGAGGAAGTGACAGTAAAAGGCTATTTTCTGACGTCCTGCTAATCTATAAATATTCTGCGACAATAGGAAAAAAGGGACATTCGTGCAGAACGTACCTGAAAAAGGAGACGGGCGGGAGGAATAGGAAACCATGGTACGATCCAGCGGTCTGGATTCGCCACCGTATTTTCTATCATGTCCATGGATCGAGGGACCGAGAAGAGGCCCATTTTACTAAAGGAGGAGAGGTGGGATGCTGAAGCACGCCCCGCACGAACGTCCCTTGAACGGTTGCCCGACGGTCAAGAGCTGTCCCTGATCTTATCCGTTGGGCAACGGAAGGCATAACGCAGGTTGCGTTTGTACCCCATTTGTGCTACACTTTTTTATAATAAAGGAGGACGTGTGTAATGAGCAAATCAGCAACAATCAGGGCACGCATAGAGCCCAGCCTCAAGAAGGAGGCGGAAAACCTCCTAAGCAAAATGGGGCTATCCGCGACCCAAGCCATCACCATATTCTATCGCCAGATCGCTCTGCGAAAAGGACTTCCATTCAATGTAGCCATTCCAAGCAAGACTACCCGCAGGACATTGGAGAATACCGGTGCCGGAAGAGACTTGGTTGTCTGCGACGACGCCGACGACATGTTTAGGAAGCTGGGCATCTGATGCGCACACCCGTCTATACCCGGCAGTTTGAACGAGATATCAGGAAGGCTGAAAGGCGCGGCAAGAATCTTGAAAAGCTGAAGACAATTGTGCGTACCTTGATCGAAGGTGGGAAGCTTGACGCCTTGCACAGAGACCACCAGCTGGTCGGGAACTACGCAGCCCGCAGAGAGTGCCATATCGAAGCAGACTGGCTTCTCATTTACAAGATCGAAAAGGACCGGATCATTTTCGAAAGAATAGGCTCCCATTCAGATCTGTTCAAGCAATACTAAGAAGGCCGCTTTCCCTGGAGCTGACCGCAGGCGGCTGAGATCTCGACCCCTTTACTTTTGCGGACGATTGCAGTCAGACCCCCCTGCATGAGTATCTCCTGAAATTGAACGATCTTCTCTTCAGGAGGTTTTTTGAAAGGTATTCCGGGGGCTTCGTTAAGAGGAATGAGATTGACCTTGGAAGGAATGCCTCTTAGTATCCGCAATAAATTTTTTGCATCTTGAGAAGAATCATTAACTCCTTCCACCAGAACATATTCGAAGGTGATCCGGGCTCTCGGCCGAAGGGGAAAATTTCGACAAGCCTCCAAGACCTTCCTTAATGGGTAGCGACGATTGATCGGCATCAGATGACTTCGGGAGTTTTCATCTGATGCATTGAGGGAGACGGCCAAGCGAAATTGAATCTTCTCTTGTGCCAGCCGTTCCAACTCAGGGAGAAGGCCAACCGTCGAGAGAGTGATTCTTCTTGAGGAAAATTTGAAGGCATCAGGGTGACCCATCAGTTCAATGGCTTTTACTGTATTTTCATAATTCGCTAAGGGTTCTCCCATTCCCATCAGGACGACATTGGTAATGGATTTTTGATCTGTCAGCGTTTCTCTTACAGATACGATCTGATTGAGGATCTCTGAGACCATGAGATCCCTTTTGCGCCCAATTTTTCCTGTGAGACAGAATCGGCATCCTAAGGCACATCCTACCTGGGTGGAAAGGCAAAGGGTCAGGCGTGCCTTGTCGGGGATCAAGACGCTTTCGATTCGACTCTCGTCATGGAGTTTGAAAAGAAATTTTTTTGTTCCGTCTTTGGCTTGTTCCACCTGCAGGGGATAAAGGTTTGAGATGATGCTGACCTGGCTCAACTCTTGGCGGAATCTTTTGGAGAGATTGGTTATCTCATCGATCGAGTGGACTCCCTTTTGATAGAGCCACCTGAGGATCTGAATGCTTCGATATCGTTCTTTTCCAAAGGAGGCGATGAACTTCTCAAGTTCCGATGGGCTCAGATTTTTAAGATCAACTTTTTCTGGAGAATCGTTCAACTCAAATCACCTTCCCCTCATCCCCTCCCTCTCCCCTGAGAGATTATGTCAGAATTAACGAGAAACTACTTTGGTTGCAACACGGAACAGGCGGTCGGGTGACGAAGCTTTAGACCTGCCTGTGCGTAGCCTGCTTGCGCTAAAGCTTCAGCGTAGGCAAGCCGCTTCGGCGAAGGCAGGGCGGAAACCTTTCATCGCTCAGGTTCGGGGCTCCAAGCCCATGAAAAGAATTCTATTTCCAAGAAGGCCGATGACCCATAAGCTTAAACGACCGCATTCTAAAGCTGAGGAACCTGATCCCGCCAGGGCGGGATTCCGCCGGGATCTACCCTCCATCGTGATTGCGGCACGGTCTCCAAGGGGGGAAAGAGCGAGGCGCTGTTCAATACTGAAAAATCTCCAAAGCGTTAAAGAAATATTTGATCTCAAAAGCTGCTGTTTCAGGTGCATCAGACCCATGAACAATATTTCTCTCGACATTACTGGCAAACTGGCGCCTCAATGTCCCTTCCTTGGCTTGTTTGGGATCCGTAGCACCCATCAGCTCCCGTGTCTTTGCAATCGCCTCTTCTCCTTGGAGAACCATGACGACAGAAGGGCCTGATGACATAAAAGTGGTTAGACTTTCAAAGAAGGGTTTACCCAGGTGAACGGCGTAGAATCCCTCTGCCTCTTTTTTATCCATTGAGATCATCTTGAGAGCGATAACCTTGAGGCTATTTTCTTCAAACCGTTTAATCACCTCGCCGATCAGATTTTTCTGGACTCCATCCGGTTTCACAATTGATAAGGTCCTCTCCATCGTTTCCTCCTATTCGATCAAATTATAAGTTTTTAATCTACCTTTCTCAAACCTCACTGTCAAGCTGAACCTCCTACAATTCAGACACTGGACCCCAGACTTTTGACATCAGACTCCTCATAAGGCAAATTGACCGTCGCTGAAGTCCATGTGTCCAAATTTCTTAGGAAAGCTTTTTGTGAAATCTCTGGCCATTTTCCCTTCAGTCTAATGTCTGAGGTCTATGGTCTGATGTCTGAGTCACAATCCTTTTAAATTGACAAAAAGCTCTTCTTTGTCCTATTCTTTGATTCATAGGGTAAACGAGGAGGGGTCAATGGAAACTGGGAAAACAAAGACTTATGAGGTGATCATTATAGGGGGTGGACCAGCAGGATTGACCGCGGGTCTTTATACATCAAGGGCGAGGCTCAGTACCCTCCTGATCGAAAGCGGCCTTTTCGGAGGGCAGATGACGACAACGGAGATGATTGAAAACTACCCTGGCTTTCCACAGGGAATCACCGGAGACGAGTTAAGCCGTTTGATGGAGGAACAGGCAAAACGATTTGGGATGGAGACGCTCAATGAAGAGGTGGCGGAGGTGAGGTTGGAAGGCAATCTGAAGCATGTCCGAACCAACGGATCCAACTACCTTTGTGAAGCCCTCATTCTTTGCATGGGAACGGAATATCGGAAATTAGGAGTTCCAGGGGAAAACGAGTTCACGGGTAAAGGGATCTCCTACTGTGCAACCTGCGATGGAGCCTTTTTCAAAGACAGCCAGGTCATGGTGGTGGGAGGGGGAGATTCTGCACTGACCGAGGCTCTCTTTCTTACAAAATTCGTCAAAGAATTGAACATCATTCACCGGAGGGATGCCCTTCGGGGCACAAAAATCTATCAGGAGAGAGCCTTTGCCAACCCCAAAATCAAGTTTCTTTGGAATTCGGTGGTTCAAGAAATAAAAGGAGATACAGTCGTTCGATCCATTATCGTAAAGAACGTCAAATCTGGAGAAGTGAAGGAGTTTGAAACAGATGGTGTTTTCCTTTTTGTGGGTATTTCACCAAGGACTCAATTTTTGAAAGGATTGGTCGAAATGGGCGAGGGGGGGTATATTCTCACCGATGATCAATGTGAAAGTTCGGTTAAAGGCATTTTTGCTGCCGGGGATTGCAGAAAGAAGTTGCTGCGTCAGGTCACCACTGCGGTAGGAGACGGCGCAACTGCTGCCTTTGCTGTTGAGAAATATTTGGAGGAGAAAGAATAAAGTTCAAAGTTACATAAAAAACACTGCCAAAGGCGGGTGAGTGTGGTGGGCCGGCTAAAAATAAAATAGACAGTTACAGCGCCGGGCGATTTATCGCCAAAACTTTATAGCGGCACCTTTTACCGTTTCACTGCTCTGTTGCCAGACATTTTGCAAAGGCCACATTAGGTGAAATCGCATGTTCCCCATAAAATATAGAAAAGAACCGCTTCATAAAGTTTTGGAGGCATACTCATCTGCTGATTTAATGCAACATTAAGGTAAAGTTCAAAGTTTAAGGCTCAAAACGAAATGTTAAGAGAAGAGAAATTCATCCGCCTACGCAGGAGACCGCGGCCTTGGCCGTGGAGGAATGCGTTAATGCGTGATATACCATTTCAGCGATCAATCTATCATGCTTCGGCGGATTTCGCTCACCGGCGGATGACCCACCGAAGCCTTGGCGCTTGCGCTCCGAAGCGAGCTTCAGCGCCCAGGGGCGTAGGTGGGTATGGTTTTGGGGGACCACGGACTTGCCCGTGGGGCTCTATTTTCGTCTTTTTTTCCTGCCTTGGAATTCTCGTCATCCCCACTTTTTCTATTAGTCAGACGATCAACGCAGAGGGTTGGCCCATCCCAGATTTAAAAGGGCTTATCCCTTACTCCATTGCGATCAAGAAGGTGGATGGTGTTGAGAAGATCATAGAGAAATTCTATACGCCCGATGGAGGACATGTTGCAAGGATAAGCGGAAATGACAAGGTCTTTGCTTATGCCGTGGATAAGGATCGAGAACCTCCAATTGACTACCTTCTGATCGATCCGGATGGGTTAGGGAAATTCATACAAAAATTCGGACCGGAAGATTCCTACACTATTCCTGAATGGGTCTCTCATTAGTCATACTGCGCCCACCCTTACCCTTGCCTCCGCCTGCCGTCAGTCCGTCCTCGTCTGACGCCGTAGTTCAGCTATAGACAACGGCCTCTTCAGTGGCCACTCCGCCTAAGTAGTTAAGGTTATGTAAACTCAGATGTTGCATAACCATCAACGGGCAGGACTACTTTCAAAGCCTTACAAATGCGAGTCTTTATAAAGAGTTATGGGCAACACAGGACGTCACTATTAGTGAACTCCCTTATGGGTTTGAAACGCAGGGTGCCATATCGCTAAAAGGTGTCGCTGTAAGGCTTTTCAAGCAGCCCAGCCCGGCTCCTTGTAGTAATTTTTTGATAACGTTCAAAAGGTGAGGCACGAATTAAAAAACCGGTTCAAGTAATCTGAAACCCACAGTATGTCCCCCTCCCCCTTTGATGGGGGAGGGAGAGGGTGGGGGTGGAAAAGTTATGAATTTCAAAGTACTTAAATCATTTCCCCCTCCCCTTTACCCTGTTAAATAGGATTTCTTATTTGGCCCTTATTAGATCAGGTTTTCCATTTAACAGGGTGAATCCCCTCCCACCGGTGGAGGGGAGATTTGCTGGATGTCTCTACTCATCTTGAAGGATGTTTTGGAAAACATTTATACCTCACCTTTTGAACGTTACTAATTTTTTGCAACTGACGGCTAAGTTTGAAGCCCCGCAACTGAGGATGGAGGAGAAAGACGGGACGAGAGGGATGGAAATAGTGTAGTGAGTCACTAAATTTTTATTTTTGCACCAAAAAAGGGCAGTTCTTTGTCTTTCCGAAAAATTCTATTTCAAATAAGCTCTTTAATATCATGGAGCTTTATCAATTAGGCCCTTTTGGCATCGAAATTGCTCTTAGATAGCCTAACATAAAATTTCAAAAAAGAGATTGCCGATAAAGCCAAACCACGAGTGATCGTGGGACGGAAAGCCACGCCTGCGTGCCGAAACGCAATACGGCATGCAGGCGTGCCTCTAAGCCGAAATGCCTACCTACCGTGTGCAGGCACTACGGCGTGCAGGCACGGGTCCCGAATGCTTCGGGATCGCCGGGTTACCGAAGCAGAAGAATTTTGACGGGACCCGTGGTGTATTTTAAACACGGGTCTTTTTTTTGAGATTTTTTGTCCCAATCTAATGGGGGTGGTTGAAATGCCAATTCTAAGAAAGTGTTCCTTTTATCGAGATTCTGAACCGCTCATTATGAGACCTGGGATCGGGTCTTGCGATCTTGACCTTAACCGAACAACCTGTAAAGGGGATGTGTACTTTTGTAAGAAATACGATGTCCTGAGGAAACATCTATTGGAACAAAAGCACAAGGAGGGAAATTTAGGGTGGGGGAAGAGATGAAATGCCTCCTTTTCAGGAGGCGAGAGATTTCGGGGATGAGAAAAAAAATTGGTTCTTGTGATGTAGACGGTGAAAGTACGACTTGTGAAGGGGATGTCACTTTCTGTGAAAAACCCGATGCCCTAAGGCAGTATTTCCGAAAAAAATTGGAGGCCTTTAAGAAAAAGGAAGGGAAAGAGGATTAGGATGAATAGCCCATTAGGGAGGTTTCTCTTCCCAAGCAAAGGAGGAAGCTTCCCCAATTCCGTGAAATTAGCAGAGGAAGACAGACCGGACTTCGAAAGTTTTAGAAATGCGGTCATTTGACCTGACAGTTGGAAAACGGACACGGGCAAACCGCTCTTCAAGGCTTCGGAAGGCGGTTGTTTTGAGAATTTAAGGGTATCGGAGGACATCACCCCAAGTGAATTCCAGCAGGGGAAGGGGACGAGAGTGCCGATTCGGCCAAAGGTTCGCCTCGAAGCCTTTCCGAGCGGCTTGTCCATGTCCGTATCGCCAAAATGATTATCAACGTTAAGGTTGACATGTTAGGGGTAACTTTCGTATTTGCTAAAAATAGAGGTTTTTGATGGGTTTTTCAACGCTCGAGTTAAATCCATAAGAGGTTCTGCCCTGCCTTCGTCCCGCAAGGCGGGACTACGCGCAGGCAGCTCTAAAACTTTCTCGGCCGTCCTGTCTTCCTCATGGTGCTTAATCTCATCACGGAAAAAAAGATGCTTACAGCAAAGGATTTGTTGTTGACAAATCTTTTTTTAATGGTTATTTTAAGACTAAAAAGACCTGTTTAGTCCTAATTATGCAGATCACACGAAGTGGGGAATATGGCTTAAGAGGTTTGCTCTTCCTGGCTAAACAATCTCCAGAGAGAGTGACTTTGGTGAGTGAGATTTCAAGGGATCAAAACATACCCGAAACTTTTTTAGCCAAGATTTTTCAGAGACTTTCGAAGGCGGGTTTATTGCGATCCATTCGTGGGGCGAAGGGTGGGTTTTCCCTCGGGAAACCTGCCAAGGAAATTACGATGAGAGAGATTATCGAGGCATTAGAGGGTCCTATTGCACTAAACCGTTGTCTTGTGAAAGAGGGAGAGTGTGCAGAAGAAAAGGTTTGTCCGATGCATCAGGTTTGGGAAGAGGTTCAAGAGCGGTTTCTGGAGATTTTAGATCGAACAACCATAGAAGATTTAGCAAGGCGGATGGTTCGAAATGGAAGGAAGGGGAGGGGGTGAAAAAGAGATGAGAGAGAATGTTGAAAAGGCTTTGGACAAAATTCGGCCCGCCCTCCGAGCGGATGGAGGGGATATCGAATTGATTGACGTGGTCGATGGAGTCGTGAAGGTTAAACTGACCGGAGCCTGTGGAGGCTGCCCAATGTCACAGATGACCTTGAAGATGGGGGTGGAGAGAGTCTTAAAACAGCAAGTCCCAGAAGTGAAGAGCGTCGAGACCGTTTAAACGCAATCGAGGGAGGTCTGCCCTTGGCAGACTTCCCTCTTGGAGTTTAAGATGGAATATCCTCATCTTACACCGCAAGCCATCACGATTTTGGAGAAAAGGTATCTAAAGAAGGACGCTCAGGGGAAGGTCGTCGAGTCTCCGGAGGAAATGTTCTGGCGTGTCGCCAGGAATATCGCTGAAGCGGAACGCTTCTATAAACATGGGAACCCTCCTGAAGAACTTTCAGAAACCTTTTTTCGAATGATGGCCTCTTTGGATTTTCTTCCCAACTCACCCTGTCTGATGAATGCAGGGAGAGAACTCCAGCAATTAGCCGCCTGTTTTGTCCTTCCTGTCGAAGATTCCCTCGATTCCATCTTTGAAACCGTTAAACAAACGGCTCTCATCCATCAAAGCGGGGGGGGTACAGGTTTCTCGTTCAGCCGTCTGAGGCCGAAAGACGATACCGTTCAGTCGACAGGAGGGATAGCGAGTGGCCCTGTCTCCTTCATGAAGGTATTCAATATGGCAACAGAGGTGATCAAACAGGGGGGGACGAGAAGAGGGGCAAATATGGGGGTATTGAGGGTCGATCACCCCGATATCATGGAATTTATCACTATCAAAAAAAATCCGAATGAGATGGAGAATTTCAACTTATCCGTGGGGATCACCAAAGCATTTATGGAAGCTCTTGAAAAAGATCGTCCATACGGTTTGATCAATCCGAGGACAAAGAAGGAAGTGAAGACTCTGAGGGCTAAAGAGGTTTTTGACACGATGGTGAACTCAGCTTGGGAAACTGGAGATCCAGGAATCCTTTTCTTAGATCGGATCAATAAGGCGAACCCTACACCTGAAATCGGCGAGATGGAGAGCACGAATCCCTGCGGTGAAGTCCCCCTTCTTCCTTACGAACCTTGTGTATTAGGGTCCATCAACCTTTCTCAAATGGTGAAAGAGAGGAATGGGAGATGGGAGGCTGATTTTGAAAAGATGAGATTGACGGTGAGACAAGCAGTTCATTTTTTAGATAATGTGATTGATATGAACCAATACCCATTGCCACAAATTGCAGAGATGGCAAAGGGGAATCGCAAGATCGGCTTGGGGGTGATGGGATTGGCCCATTTCTTCATCCGATTGGGCATTCCCTATAATTCTCCGAAGGCTTTAGAAATAGCGAGAGGTGTCATGAGCTTTGTTCAGCATCAGGCCAGAGAGCGATCCATGGAGCTGGCTGAAGAGAGAAGGGTCTTCCCAAATTTCTTGGGTTCCATCTATAGTCGAAATGGAGGGATGAGGTTGAGAAATGCTACGGTCACGACGATTGCCCCCACAGGGACCCTCAGTCTACTGGCCAATTGTTCGAGCGGCATTGAGCCTCTTTTCGCCATCCATTATACACGAAGGGCCCTGGAAGATATGGAGTTTCAAATTACCGATCCTCTTTTTATTGAACTGGGGGAGAAAAAAGGATTTCTAAGCCCTGAATTAATCAAATCTCTCTCCGAAGGCGCAAGCCTTCGGGAACTTACTCAGGTTCCCCAATATGTGAAAGAACTTTTCATAACCACCTTTGAGATTCCTCCGGTCTGGCACATCAAGATTCAGGCGGCTTTTCAGGAATATACGGATAATGCTGTATCCAAAACGATCAATTTTCCACGAGATGCGACGAAAGAAGATGTAAAGGAAGCCTTTTTAATGGCTTATCGAGAGCGATGCAAAGGCATCACCATTTATCGAAGCGGAAGTAAAACAAAACAGGTTTTGGGCTGTGGTACAAAGCAGGTCTGTTAATCAAAAGCATAGGGCAAAGCGCATGGAGCATGGCGCTTTGAAATTTAAAATTTGAAATTTGAAATTTCAGAAATGTACCCTTTGGTGAATTTAGAAAAGTGTAATGGCTGTGGAAACTGTATCGAAATCTGCCCCAGTGAAGTCTATCAGATTGAGATGGACAAATCGAATCCGGCCCATCCTGAAGAATGTATCGAATGTTGGGCCTGCGTCAACCAATGTCCGGTTGAATCGATACAACTCTGCGAAGATTGATTTCCTCCCTTCATCTGCTTCAGCGCAATCTTGTTAAAAACTTTTGCTCTTTTTTGAATTAGTTTCAGGCACGGTCTGCACGAACGTCCCTTTCTGCTCTGCCCTATCTCTACTAAACGTTGTTCAATTCAGGACCCTTCTATGCTTCGAACAATGCTTTTTGTTCCGGAGGTAGTTTTTCATACTCCTCCTTTAAAATGTAGATCAACTCCTTTTCTCCTATACCCCGTATCGCTACCCTTGCAAGAAGAAATTCTTTATACCAATCCTCTTCGAAGCAAGTCCTTAAATCTAGTCCTCGCCTAGAGAAAGCAAAAGAGAGGTGGCTAAGCTTCTGTAATCTTGCTGCAACGTTAATACAGGCACCAACGAAATCCCGCCCGTCTCCAATTGCAATTATCTGGCCTCGTGCTATACCGCAGCGCAATTGTTTAGGTGGTTTGGCTACTTCTTTCTCTATCTTTGGATAAAAAGTTTTGCTGTAAGACATGCAGACTTCATACAATGTCGCAACTATGCTTCCAAAATCCTCTGGTCTCATATCTTTCGTATTCCATAGAAACAAGATGCCATCACCAAGAAATTTTGAAAAGAACGGGAGACGACCCCAAAGCATAACTTTTCCGCCTCGTTTTTCGTGTACAAACTCATTTGACAATTCCTTAAATATCCAATCTAAAAAAGAACTCAGATATTCCGGAACGACTAAGTGAGGATCGATTTGATTGCAAAAATCAGTGAATCCCTGTAAATCAAAAATAGCCGCAAGGCCTTCGAGATAGTATCCTACTTGCGAAATACGTCCAAGCTCCAGCACATTAGAGTTGAATTTGGCAAATTCCTCCTTTGAAAGACATTCATATTCATATCCGGAGGTAGCCTTATTTTTGCCATAATCCAAAAGCAGTATGCCCATAATTTCACCCTAACGGTAAGCTAACCGGGAGGCGGATTTATAGGCGATCTGATTCAGCGCTTTGTTCGGCCTGTTGATTTCTGTGCAAGGTCTATCAGAGAGCGCAGGACTTCGTTGACAGCCTCCTCTGTGGGAAACACTTTGGCCACGTCGGGGCTGAGAAGTACAAGGTTGCTGCCTTTCCGGTAGGACTCAAAATACTTGCCACGGATTCCTTGGCCTAAATCTTCTCGCCTATACTCGGGACGGAGTTCATCGGATACTTTAGCCTTCTTCATAGA
>Ga0315279_10003998_pt1 | contig 20014 bp, 14 predicted proteins | sample YL17G06_20_MG_FD_203694 | JGI IMG/M metagenome (GOLD analysis project Ga0315279, IMG submission 203694) | Sediment microbial communities from Yellowstone Lake, YNP, Wyoming, USA - YL17G06_20 | ecosystem: Environmental > Aquatic > Freshwater > Lake > Sediment | place: USA: Wyoming | collected... | reverse complement strand
AGTTTGAGAGGATTTATCGTGAACTGCTCCTATCCAGCCTACGTGAGGTTTCGTTGGTGCGTCAAAAGGATGTTGCCATAGAGTGCGGAGTCTCGATTGGTTTGGTCAATAAAACTGTGAGGAAGCTCGAGGTGGCTATGGCTGTTGAGGCTACGCGTCGTGGTGTCAGGGTTCTGTCACCTGCTAGGCTTCTGAATTTGTGGGCCGCTGAGCGTGATTTAGGTGGGGATGTTTGGCGGTCGTTTCGGCTTGATCCGATTGCAGAAGTGGAGAAGGATCTTCCTGGGGATGTGTTGGTCACTGGTTTTTCTGGGTGGTGCAGTTTTTCTGGGCGGAGGCCTGCTGAGTATGACCGTTTGCATTTTTATGTGAGAGATGTGGAGAGGTTCGAGTCGTGGTTTGGTTTCAGGAAGAGCAAGGCTCGCAGGGTGAATCCGAATGTGTTTGTCTTGTGCATTGATGATGAGCATCTTGTTCGCTCTTCAGAGAAGGGCGTTGTTTGTGTTCCGCAGATTTATGCGGATGTATATTCTGCGGATGGTCCCGTGGCTTCTGCTTTTCTGCGGGATATTGCTTTGGCGTATCCGAGTTTGAGGCTTTGGTGAGTGTGGTTGAGTATGTGGCGGGATGATGTTGTTGAAAGATCTTGGCGGGTTTTGGGCGAGCTTAAAGGGTTTGCGGATTTTGTGTTGATTGGCGGTTCGGGAGTTTATTTATGGACTAGGAGGCTGAAGAGCCGCGTCATAGACGTGTACGTTGATCAGGAGAGCTTTTACAAGCTTCAATCTGAGTTGACGCAGAGAGGCTATGCGTTGAAGCGCAATGTCCGTTTGATGAAGTTTGAGGCTTTGATAGGAGACGTGGAGATTGATATTTACACGCCCTTTATGAGCAGATTAGTGATTCCTTGCCTAGATGTGTTTGTTCGAAAATGGTATTCGGTGATTGATGGTTTCAAAGTTGCGATTCCCGAGGTCTTGCTTTTATTGAAGGCTCAGGCTGCTCAGGATAGGTGGCATGCGGAGAAAGGGTTGAAGGACAGGGTAGACATCATTTCTTTGTTGGAATTTGCTGACGTAAAACGGGACGTGCTGGAGCAATTGCTTGCAGAGTATGACACGCGTCATACGTTGCGAGAGGCCATCAAGAAAACGATATCTGAAAGCAGAATTGAGTACAAATTCTTGGGACTAGCTTATGAGAAGGATGGCGTTCAGCTAAAAAGATCCTATAAAAACCTGTAAGCCGGAACGTTGAATGCATGTTTCTTACTTCGCAACGGAACGAGATGGCCAGCCTGCTAAAGGAACGCGTGATGAGCGAGCAGTATTTCTTTCCGCATTTTTCGTGGGAGAAACCTTACCCAAGTGACTACGTAACTGAGCTTAACCGAGAGAGATTCCAGCTGAACAAAGATGGAACGTTTGTGTTCAGCCACCCTACGGGCACGCATGACGACACTTTCTGGGCTACAGCACTGGCTGTCTCGGCGGTCAAGAGAAATGAGACCTTGGACTTAGAAACCATCAGACTCGGCTGATTAGGCATGTTTGCAGCTTTCCAAGCGAGCTATGTGATGCCTTCAGTTGCGAGTTCAAAATCTAAGGAAACAAAACAACTCCGAAAAGAAGGCTATCTGCAAACAGCTAAAACTGTGGCCCTTAGAAAACTCTATCAAGAGAAAAAGGTCATAGAAAGAGAAAATCGTTGACCTGAATAGCCCGTATGTAATCAGAAACCGATAACAGAACAATGTGCAAAGGAAGTCTAATCCGCAAGTGTTTTAAAGATTCGCAGTCTGATTCTGTTCCATTAAGGTGATCAACCTGCCAATACACATGTCCGCACGGCTCGCTTGGCATGACAACTGCTGGAACGGCTGCATTTGCGAAGACCCCCTCTCAAATACTTCCTGCATGGTTCACGAATTCATACGCGACTCTCGCAACGACATCCTTGAGAAGGACAATGCGGGAGAGGACTTCTCCACGATCGAGAACTATGAGCCACCATGCTCAAGCGAAATATCCCTTTTCTCCGCAACTCCTGCACGTATAACCCATAAGGACCCTCTGGACTGGCGCAGGCTTCCAGACAGCGAAGAAGAACTTGAACCATTCTCTTTCTGTGCAAGACCATACGGAAGAATGTTCTCAACCGAAAGAGGCATAACATGGGAGAGCAATCCGGAAGAGCAACTGGAACGACTCAACAATTACTTCGATGCCATCGAGGAAAAACATTCACTCGTTTTCTTCTACACGAATCATGGCAACCCATTAGTAGACGAAGCAGGAGATCGCTTACTAATCGGGGTAGCCCGAATCATCAAGAAAGGCCCACAGCTGTACTTCCCGAAGACCTCCAGATACCCAGAAGAATACCCCATATGGTCGAGAGCCATAACGATAGACCACCCTACCCAATCGGTTGTACTGCCATACCAAGAGTATCTGAAGAGAGGATTTGATCCAACACACATAATATGCAGAGTGCCCGGTGGTCTTCGCGAGCAATTCTCGTACGTCTCTGAGCAGATGACGGATGACAAAGCCGTCATTGCCCTCGAGGCAATTCTTCAGGCAACAAAAACAGTTCAGACTGAAAAGAAAGCTTTGGGAGATTGGGACTCCAAGATCAAGTGGCTCGACAAGGCCCTAGCAGAGACATGGGGGAATAGAGGAGCGTACCCGGGAACAGGCAGTGTCCTAGAGTATCTGGGAACTTCGAAAGGAACGATCTACCAATATGAAGTTCTACAAGAGGTGCTGAAGAAGGGAAAGGATCCACTGAAGCATCTTCTCGCAATTCTGGATAAAAAGAAGCCAGCTGAAACCAAATTCAAAAAGGACCTAGAGACAGCTTCTAGAGAATGGCTAGAGCTTCCTGAATCAAGAAAGACACTCCTGACGACCCTCTGCCTTTTCGGGATCACCAAGGAACAGGTTGAGAGAATTTCAAACCCAAAACTTAGAAAAGACGCTGGGATATTGGCAACAACCGAAGAAATAATCGAGAACCCGTACCTCATCACTGAGCAGGATATGGGAGGCAAAGACTCCGCACCAATCAGTTTCGAACAAATAGACCACGGAAGGATCCCACCACCTGATGCGGCCAAAACATGGAAAAATCATGAAGAAATCTCTCCTAACGACAAACGACGTGTCAGAGCCTTGTTAGTGGACATCCTGAAATCAGCGGCTCAAGCCGGAGACACACTCCTCTCATTCGATGATTCGTTAACTCGATTAAGCAAGAGACTGCCAGATGAACGCAAATGCAATCCTGACCCAGAACTGATCATGCAACAAAAAGAATTCTACCAGAAAGCCGTCAACTTTAATCCAGAAAGCGATAACCCCTTTTTTGCCCTGCCCCGCCTGCGACAAATGGAAATAGAAACCTCCAATCAAATCAACGAGCTACTCATGAACGAGCCGACGCCACCCAGCAATGTCAATTGGCAAAGCAAATTGGAAAAGGAACTGGGAAAAGCTGGAGAAACTCATCTGGACGCCGAAGTCGAAAAAAGAGCCCAGAAAGAGAAGGCGGAAGCCCTAGAGAAGATATTCACAAACAGATTTTCTATCCTCACGGGTCGTGCCGGAACAGGAAAGACAACAGTGGTCAAGATTCTGCTACAGGGAATTGCTGAGAAGGAAGGTCGTCCCGACATATTGCTGCTCGCACCTACTGGCAAAGCCCGTGTGAGACTGCAGAAACTTGCAGAAAGAGAGGCAATGACGGTCCACCAATTCCTGAACAAATCAGGATGGATGGACAGAGACACATTCACGCTCAAGGAGTCAGGAGAAAAACAGGTCGGAGCCTCAACCGTGATAATAGATGAAGCTTCAATGATACCCATCGATCTGCTTGGAACACTGTTCAGAGCGATACGATTCAACGACGTCAGAAGACTGATTCTGATAGGAGACTCAAACCAACTGCCACCCATAGGCCCAGGCAGAGCATTCGTAGACATAATCGGCTGGCTAGATGAGGACGAAAAGCGTCGAAAACACCTTGTCTATCTCAGAGAACGGGCACGCCAGCAGAAAGAAAGCCAAACAAGTGAGGCTCTGAAACTCTCGGACGGATACATTGCTGACTACCCTAGCCCAAATGATGACGAAATGCTGTCAGAAATATCACGTGGATACAACAAAGGAGATCTGGAAGTCCACTTCTGGAACAACATCGATGAATTGTACGAGATTCTCAACAAGCGCATGCTTGAGCTGTTGTCCCTAGATGAATCTGAGAAAGCCTACGTGTCCTTCAACAAATCATTGGGAATCGGAGAAGATACAGACAAAGATCCAGAGAGCTGGCAGATCCTGTCACCAGTCCGCATGCAAAGATTTGGAACAAGAGAAATCAACAGACTGATCCAACGAAAATATCGAAAAGGTCTAATGGAAAGCTGCAGATGGAACAGGAAAGCTGCCAGACCGTTTGGGGACGAACGCATCGTGTACACGGACAAAGTCATCCAAATCGTGAATTCACCCCGAAAAGGATGGACGAACTCAAGTGTTGACGGATACGTCGCAAATGGAGAAGTCGGATGCGTCGCGAATACAACCAAAGGGATGAAACGAGCAAGCGATTCATTGGACGTCAGGTTCTCCACACAACCTGGTCTGACATACAGATACTATCGACCCGAAGTCGACGAACACCTAGAACTGGCCTATGCCATCACGGTCCACAAGGCGCAAGGCAGCGACTTCGAAATCGTCTTCCTAATTCTTCCCCAAAAAGCACGGACCTTTTCCAGAGAGCTGCTGTATACTGGTCTAACACGGTTCAGAAAGAAACTCGTACTCCTCATTGAAAAGGATGTTACCCCTCTCAAAATTTTCCGCAAAATGCAGGAATCAGAGACCCTACTACGAAACACCAATCTCTTCACTCCCATAGTGAGACCTGAAGGCATAAAGCTACCATACCCAGAAAGACTGATTCACAGAACACTCACAGGCGAAATGGTAAGATCAAAATCAGAAGTCGTAGTCGCCAACGTCCTCACGAAACTGGGAATAGACTACAAATACGAAGAACCGCTTGAGGTAGCCCCACATGACTTCAGGTTGCCTGACTTCACAATATCCTTCAGAGGAAAAACTTCGTACTGGGAACATCTTGGAATGTTAAACCTTGAGTCATATAAGCAAGAATGGGAACAGAAAAAAGCTTGGTATGAAAAACACAAACTAACCGCCAAAGTCATAACCTCTCAAGACGGTCCTGATGGCGGTATTGATTCACTGAAGATCGAAAAAACAGCAAAAGAAAGGATTCTTGCAGCTTGATAACCAAGTGTGAATAACTTGGATGCTCGTTTGAAGAGATCCTGCGCTTTTGGCGCGCTCTGGAATCAGATAAACCTCTTCCCCATTCAATCTCTAGACAGTAAATTAACAAAACATAAAAGACTCTTGCCCTTTAATCACTTGAAGTGAGATTGTGACGGCAACTTCTCCCCGTTTTTCAAAAGGACAGAATGTCCGACACCTAGGTACAGGCAGAATAGGCACGATAAACAAGGTCATCAAAGGTACGCGAAGCTATCAGTACAAAATCACCATAGATGGTCAAACACGTGTCGTTCCAGAAAGGTTCTTGGAGCCAGTTACAGATGTTGAAGAAAGAATTGTTGAGGATTTTGTTGCCGGAAAACTTGGCACGTACCAAGATTACAAACTGTTTCACACATGGCTTCGACTTTCCAGGCCGATAGAAAGCAACCTTTACAGTTATCTTGGAAGTAAGACACTTTTTAATCGTTATCAATTCAAACCTCTCCTAAGATTCCTATCATCTAATTCCGAGGAAAGGCTCTTCATTGCTGATGAGGTTGGTGTTGGAAAGACCATCGAAGCAGGCATAATAATGAAAGAGCTTATGGCTCGAGGTAGGCTCGATTATCGATCGCCCGTATTGATCGTATGCCCGGTCTCGCTTGGACCCAAATGGTTTGAAGAAATGAAAGAACGATTCGGCTTCTACTTTCACCTTCATGATGGAGATTCTTTGAAGCACATGCTTAGAACACTGATGAAAGACGGAATCTTTCCGCAAGGATACCTTTTTTCGATAGTTGGCCTCCAGCTGTTGCGACGAGAGGAGTATCTAAGCATTCTGAGAGATCTCGATTCAAGAAGAAGCGCGCCACTTTTTGAGCTTATCATAGTTGACGAAGCTCACCATATGCGCAATTCGGAAACCGATAGCAACCAGCTTGGCAATATCCTGAGCTCAGTAACTGAAATGATGTTGATGCTCTCTGCAACTCCATTGAATCTGAAAAATGAAGACCTTTTCAACCAGATGCATATACTGAACCCATCCACATTCCCAGACATAGCTACATTTGAAGCGCTACAGAGTCCCGTAATAAGGTTAAACCGGATAAGTCAGCTAGCAGCTGAGAACCAACCTGAATCCTTTGGGCAGATGCAGTCTGTGCTTGAGCGACTCAAAGACGATGCGCTTGGGAACCCCATTTTTTCTCATCCTAGTGTTCAAGACTTTATCAAACGTCTTCAAGATCCTTCACCGTTTTCAGCTGAAGAAATCGCGAAGTACCAACGACTGTTCATCTCACTAAGCCCATTGTACTACTCATTCACTCGAACAAGAAAGAGAGAGGCGCTTGAGCACCAAGTCTACAGGGAAGTCCATGAGTTACCCATCGCACTTTCTCCAGACGAACTGAGTTTCCAAGACGAAGTTCTGGAAGTAATTAAGAAGCAATACCTTTCTCAGGGCATGGACAACTTAGTTCTGGGGTTTGTCATGAATATTCACCGCAGAATGGTCAGCAGCTGTATTCCAGCGATGGTACAATACCTCAGATGGAGCACCACAGAAGGCAGAATCCTCAGCGAAGATGGCCAATATCTAGAGGAACCGGAAGATGATAGTCAAATTGACACCGTCCCTATTGATTCAAATCTGAGAGAAGAATTCACGAGACTGGTTGAAAAAGCAAAAGAAATAGAAACCAGTGACAGCAAGTACTCGCAATTCAGGCAAATGCTCCAGAAAATCCTTGCAAATCCCGAAACCCCTCAAGTTATGGTGTTCTCCTTTTTCATAAGGACTCTCGAGTATCTCAGAAAGAGACTCAGAGAAGATGGTTTCACTATTGAAATGATACATGGAGCAGTTCCTTTGCAGAGCAGGAATGGCGTTTACGGAAGAGATCAGATTATGCATGACTTCAAAAAAGGAGAATACCAGATCTTGCTGTCCAGTGAAGTTGGCGGCGAAGGGCTTGACTTTCAATACTGTCATGCCATCATCAACTATGATCTGCCATACAACCCAATGCGCGTAGAGCAAAGGATAGGTCGCATAGACAGATTCGGTCAGAAAGCAGACAAGATAATTGTCGCCAATCTCTTCATAAAAGGAACAGTGGATGAAGAGATCTACGATCGACTCTACAGACGAATTCGTTTGGTTGAAGATGGAATAGGCTCCCTTGAACCAATTCTCGGCAAGGAACTTGCAGATCTGCAAACAGCAATAATCACAGGAACCCTCACAAAGGAGCAGAAAGAAGAAATGCAGAGAAGAATAGAAGAACATGTTGCGTCTGCCAGAATTGAAATGGAAGAGTTCGAAAAGAGCCGCAGAGAGTTGCTAAGTGATGACTACATGGTCAAGCCTCTCAGCAATCTGTCAAAGGCTGACTTCGTCAGCCCAGAAGACGCATATCAACTGACAGAACTGTGCCTATCAAAATGGAACGGATGCAACTTCGCCAAAGACAAGGATGGTTTTCCTGAAATAACGCTCTCTACTGAAGTAGTCTCTGAGCTAGAACACTTTCTAAGAACCCCCGGCCGTGAAGGAGGTTACAACGAACTACATGATTTAATATCACGCAAAGGTCCGATCAAAGTGGTTTTTGATGGCAGTATGGCTGCGAGCCTTCCTGATTGTACATTCCTGTCTCCAACAGGCCATTGGTCACGTTTTCTAATCTACAAGCTAGAGCGAGAGAACGCCCTATTCAAGACCTTCAGTTTCGAATTTTCAGCAAACACCAGAATTCCTAAGGGAAGCTACTTAGTTTTCTTCTTCGAAGTCAGAATGGAAGGCATCAAGACTGAAATCGAATTTCTGGGTTTGCCTGTTGATGCCAGGAGCCAAACTGTCCAAGAAACTGATTTTGATGGTCTGCCAAGAATCCTGGCGTGCGCAGAAAATGTGAGTTCTGATTCAGAAATCCCTCAACTAGACGTCAGCCAGTTCTTGGATGTCGCTAGAGACTATCTGGACAAAGTTCTGGAAGAAAAAAGGAGAACGGCATCAGACGATAATCGTTACAGAGTTGAAAGCAGAATCGCAGCACTCGAGAAAGCTTCTGAAATAAAACACGCAAAGCTTCAACAACAAATCGACAATCACATCGCCAGCAGGAACGCTGAAGGAAAACAACCAGACGACAACTATATTCGATTGACCAAGGCAAGAATGGAGAAAGAAAACTTGAGACTTCAAACAAGAATCACCGAACTTCAAAAACGACAAGTCTTGACGCTCGACTACAATCTGGACGCAATAGCCTATCTTAGAGTTCGAGGTGACCAGCATGAACAACACGCTTTTTGACAGAATTCGAGAAGAAAATATCAAGAAATATGGCACTCATGTAGAGGTTTATGGTCCAGTACTATTGTCAAATCTCTACAGTGACAGAACGCACTTCATCTATGAGCTTCTGCAAAATGCCGAAGACGCATGTGAAAGAGCGCGGAAACAGGGTTCAACGAAGAGATTTAGCGTAAGATTTGAGTTATACCCAGACAGGCTTGAAGTAAGACACAACGGTATTCCCTTTGACGACAAAGACGTTACGGGGATTTGCGGAATAGTTGAAGCAACCAAGGACAAAGACATACCACAAATTGGCAAATTCGGTATTGGATTCAAGTCAGTATACGCATACAGCACTTCACCAGAAATCTACAGCGAAGACAGGTGTTTCTACGTTCAAGCCTACGTCCGACCCTACGCAAAGGAACCTCGAAAAGATGTGCCCCCCGGAGAAACCCTTTTTGTCATACCTTTTGGCAAAGAACCGGAAGAACTTGACTTATCCAGTTCGGAAATAGGAAACAGACTGAAAAATCTGGGCGCAAGAACACTCCTTTTCCTCAAGAACATAGAAGAGATATCCTATAAAATGGGTTCAGCAGAAGGGAAGTACTCCAGACAATCTGAGACAACAGGTGGTACAAGAAAGGTTGCTCTGCAATACATCGACAATGGACAGGAAAAGCTGAAAGAGAAATGGCTAGTCTTTGACAAACCATCAAACAAAGACAAAAGCCGGAATTTGGAGATCGCTTATCAACTTGTCTATGACACTAATCTTAGGAGTTGGAGAATTAATCCTGCAAAAGATGTCAAACTCTTCGTCTATTTTTCAACTGAGAAAGAAACCCACCTGAGCTTCCTCATTCAGGGACCGTTCAATACTACTCCAGCAAGAGACAACATGCGCGATGACGAATGGAATCACGAACTGATAGAGGAGACTGCAACTTTCGTCGCAGACACCATCACGAAAGTAAAATCAATGGGTTTGCTAGACGCTCAATTTCTCAACACCTTGCCAATAGATAGCGATTATTTCACGAGCGAGAAAACGATGTTCGGACCTATCTACGAAAAAGTGAAGGAAAAACTGTCTTCCGATGAACCCTTACTTCCAACAGTTGACCATGATTTCGTTACTGTCAATCAAGCTTTTATTGCACGAGGCAAAGACCTTCGGATGCTCTTGAAAGGTCAACAACTCGATCTCCTATTTGAGAGGAAAGGTAGCAAATGGCTTGATGAGAATATAACAGAGGATAAGACTCCTGAATTACGGGGATATCTGGTTGAGGTCCTCGGTATTGAAGAAGTTTATCCTGAATTGTTTGCCAGAGCGTTTACGGAAGAATTTATAATTGAACAAGATGACCAATGGGTAATGTCGTTTTATGCCTTCCTTCTGAATCAAAGGGCTCTATGGAAAGACGCTGAGTATTCGTATGAGAGGTCAGGGATTCTACGTTCGAAACCGATCATACGTTTGCAGGATGACTCACATGTTCTGCCATTTGACGACGATGGGAACTCAGTCGCATACGTTGCTCACAAAGACCCAAGCATAAGTAAGATGTTCCCTCGCTTGGTAAAGGATACGATCGCCGCTGACAAGAAGTCAAGGGAATTCCTGAGGGAGCTAGGAATAACTGAGCCTGATAAAGTAGCAGCTATACGATCTTTAATCCTGCCGCTTTACGACGAAGAAGAAATTCCAGAAAACGACAACATTAGACACATTGAATGGATACTAAGTGCGCTGGAAGACTGCGAAGGCAATAGAAAGAGTCAGCTGTTGGACGAGCTCGAACGGACGCCTTTTCTGTACGCAGTCAATGCCTTGGATCAGCGCAAGGAATATAGGAAACCAGTAGAGATTCATCTAGGTGAGAAATATACTAGTAGCAAAGATCTAGAGACGTTTTTTGATGGAAATGAGGAAACATGGTTTCTTGATCAACGGTATCTTGCTTTGGCTAACCCAGATGAGATGGCAGAAAAATTACGACAGCTAGGCTGTAGGTCAGCAATAGTCGTAAACCGCAAAAAAACTGGCAGTCAAGGAAGTGTAATAATCGAAAACTCTTGGGGCGATCACAAGAGAGGATTGGACGGTTTTGATCCTGAATGCGAAGTTGAAGGCTTGGAGTATGCGTTGGAAAATGTGAACATGGAAAGGTCAAAGATCTTGTGGCAGATAGCAAAAGAGTGCCATCAGAGTATCTATGGTGAAGTGGAATCAAGCTCAAAACAGAATTATGAAGGGTCCACCAAGAACTGGCAGTATTCCAGCATGGGAAAGCTATTGGTAGAAAATCCATGGCTACCTGATTCTAAAACTCTTTCTTTTCACAAACCCGCAGAGCTCACGTTGCAACAGTTGCCAACCGACTTTGACAAAGAAAGTACTGAAGCCAAACATGCATCACAGGTGCTTGGCTTCAAACCAGCAATAGATGAAGAACTCCAAACATTGCTTGAGAAGACCTCTGATGAAAGCGCACGCGAAATCGTGGAAATTGTTGTCTCCGCTTCGCCTGAGCTACGAGATCGTATGTTAGAAGCCCTACGAACGATGAGAATTTCTGAAAAAACGACTCAAACGGAAGAGGAGACCAAAACTATGCCTACAACGACTATTTTCGTTTCGCCCTCCATTGGTGAACTTGACGATGAGTTTCAGAGAGCACTAAGAAACGAAGGCTCGTCTTCGGCAACGACTGAAGACAGAACGTGGAGAGGTCCGACGCCTGAACAGGAAGAAAAAATAAGAGAGCTTGAACTTGAAGAACTCAGAAAAGTCTTGAAGAAACCTCCACCAATCGAAAGGGAGTACAAGCAGATTGGCTTCATAAAAGCAGGGGCAAATGAAGAGGAAGAGTTAAGAAAGTTCCTGCTAGAACAGTATCGAGGACATTGCCAGATCTGCAACACGAAGCTAGACCTTGGACCCAACAAAGACCCATATTTTGAAGTGTATCACCTAATCGAGAAACGTCGCCCCGTTGGACCATGGAGCTTTCAAGGATTCAACGTTCTTTGTCTATGCCCTAACTGCCATGCTCTGATGAAGTTTGGTGGAAGAGATTTGAAGGGCATTACCGAGAGGGCAGAAAAGACTCTGACTGGCGAAGTTGCCCCCGAAGAAGTGAGTGAAAGGCATGGAGATTTCTACATCGTCCCAGTCATAATTGCAGGAAGGGAAAAGGAGCTTTTCCTTGCGCCTTTCCATATGGCAAAGATCTCTGCTTTTCTGAAGCTGGTTAGAAAGAACCTTGGAGGATAACACAGCTATGGATTGTCGAGCATGCACTCTAGCAGAAACTGCAAATGCTCTCTGCGCGCGCTAGATGTTTGACGTGGAAACTATGAGATTTGGTTAAGCAAACAAAACACTATTCAAAAGGCACGCGACAAACAATACCCTCCGGCATCGCGCGCATGAGCAAAGCTTTCATGATACTGGCAGATCATTGCAGGTTGCAGGGAGTTCGAAAACTCAGAAGTCTAGTGCGCGCTTGTGCGCGTGCGTGACTTCAACCACTTCTTCATATAGGCCATCTTCTGTCCAAGAGCCTTGTCTTGAGAGCAATTGGCGCGCGAGATTGGTTTCTAAGAACTTTGCCAGATCCAGAGAATATGACAAGCTTTCTCAAGGAGGTTGCCCTCTCTTCATAAAAGTAGATTACTAATGGTTCTTCATTCATAACTCGCCTACAACTAGTGCGGGCCAAAACTAGTAATAGCGGAAGATACAAGAGACTAATAGCTTATAGAAATCAGAAAGAGGACACTGATGGTCAGAAATGCCAAGGCATTACCAAACCCAATTACGAGAACTTGGCCTAACTGAGCCCGGCGCTCGCCTCTCTTTCACAAAGCTAAGCGACGTTAACAATCCGAGCTCAGTACATGGAATATACCCTTATAGAGGAAAAATATCGGCAATCGACGCGCAACAGGTGATACATCAATTGCCTCATGAACGCACCCTGCTAGACCCGTTTTGTGGCTCTGGGACAATTGTCTATGAAGCTCAGAAATGGGGTATGAATGCGGTCGGCGTGGATTCCAACCCAATAGCCTGCGTCTTGTCGAAAGCTAAAACTCAGCGCGTTGACAACAAGAAAATAATCGCTCACTCTCAGGAAATCGCTCACCGAGCCAAGAGCCTAAGCAGTGTAGGGATTATGAGCGAATGGCCAAGAAAATTCTTTCATCCTGCGACTGCCGAAGAAATCATGCGAGTGCTGCACTCAAGAAATGAGATGGCTGAATACGAGTTGGCGGCTTTCTATGGTGCTATCGCGCTGACTGCAAGAGCGTGCAACCATTACAAGTGGTCTTCCACTTCCATAGGAAAGATCATAACGCCTTTAATCTATGTAGATTTCTATGAGAAGTTTCTTTCGAAAATAAGAAAGCACATAAAGTTTGTTGACGGTAACTCGCCGGCAAAGATAGTTCAGGGTGACTCAAGAAGACTGTCAAACATTATTGATGAGAATAGTATAGATTATGTATACACGAGTCCTCCGTATTTCGATGCTTTGGATTACACTTCCTACTACACGAAAATAATCTACGAGGTCGATGATTACTACAACAGGAGAGATATCAGGAGAAATCTTATTCAGGATTTTTCGTCATACCCAGAAGATATGAGAATTGTCCTCTCGGAGATTAGAAAGGTAGCCAGGGAAGGAGCGACTGTGATTTTCGTTGTTGGAGACAAGAAGACAGAAGAGGGGACTATCAATGGCGGAAGCTTCTTTTCACAACTAACTTCGTGGAAGCCGGCATATGTTGTGGAAAGAGAGTATACAGGCTCCAGCAGTCAAATATGGGACAAGATAAACAGAACCAGAAGAAAAGAGCAAATAGTAGTTTGGATCAACGAATAGTTAATAGCTTGTGTAGATCCTCTAAGACGAACTTTCTTCCATCATGCAATATTGCGCCACCGAGAACGAGCCCATAGACATTCTCATTTTTGAACAGCGTGAAAAGAGTGTTTTCCAAAAAGGTTTTACCTCCTGAAGAAATGGAAACTGCCCCAAGTCCTCTGAGAGCGTGAATGGAGACAAATCGCTTACCATTTCTGAGGATATCCGCAAAAAAACGATTTCGACGGATGAACATAGGGACCCCGTTAGTGGTTCCCGGATACATAGGTTCTTCACTCCCTCCGATCACATAGGAAAAGAGAGCAATATAGCCGAAGTTCTCTCCAATTTTCGTGATGCGATCTTCATATTTCTTTTGCTGCTCTCGACTGGAATCATTTAGAAAAGACTGAATGTCTCTCTTGCCTTCGGCTACCATGAGATATTTGTTTCCATTAAGCAAGGTCCTCAAAGTTACATCGAGATGACCTTCTCTTTCTCCAGAAACAATTGACACATCCAAGCTTAGTTCCTGATTGGGCGAGCAAGAAACAAAAGCCTCTCCACCTGAGAGCTCCCACAGATAGCAAGCCACTAAGGGATTTGTGAAATTTCTCTCGTCTAATTCTCCAGAATATTGGTTGAATCTCCTTAATATCGGTCTTGCAACATTCTCTGTTGATGGAAAGGAAACATAATTGCCCCTAAAGAATGATTTTGCCAAATTTTCATAGGTGTAGCAGATTCTATCAGAAGGAATACCCGTTTCATCGACACCATCATCAGCTTTTGCGATTCCAATCTGGCACGCCAGACACCCAATACATTTGTATGAATCAATGCTCCCAACACACATCGTGTGATATTTGGCTTTTGAACACTCCTTCGGCTTGATTGCCAGAATGTCTCTATTGTTTTCCGCCTTGCATGTCAGATATTCCTCAAAACTACCATACTCGGTGAGATTATCCTCGAGTTTTCTACTTTTCCCACAAAAAACAGGAAAAGTCGCCCTGAGCCTCACACAAAAACCCCTTGACTTGAGACAATCTTTTCCATCAACGGTGTTAGAAAAGGGTTCTCTTTCTTCAGTCTATCGCATTCTACGTTGACCCTTGGGTGAATTACTTCATAATCTCTTTTCGACCGTAAGAATGGAGCCCCTGCTATCGTCAAGAAGCTTACTTCACTGTCAACCAAGACCTTTTCATGGGTGTCCGCATCAACAACAAAGGGACTGTTGTCGAAGTTGGATGAAATTGCTAGCTTTCTCAAGTTGATTGCCTTACTTTTGGCAGAAGCTAAAGAATACGAAAACATCAACAAAAGGCGTCTGTCCTTCACCTTCTGACCAAATTCCTTCAGTGCTAGGTTCTCAGTTTGAACACCTGAATCTGATCGCTGAGAATACTCTCGTGCTGCCCCGAGACCCTTGATGTAGGAGTTGTAACTCAGAGGTCGTCGCACAAGTGGTCTGTTATCGAAAAAGCCCACTATTCTTTTCCTATCCTGAAATACTCTGTCATAGCCTAATCTGTTCTTGCGGTCACAGAAGTAACTGTCGGCCTCGATAATAGAGTCTGAGGACTCTTTGAAAGTCGGTCTTACGTACCCAGCATAAGTCAGCCATGCTTGAAGAGCACCCGCTGTTCTAGTCTTAGCATCTTTTGTATCTCCATCATTCAATACCAATTCGCATCCATTGCTCAATGTCACTTCGTCATTGTTGTTAGGTCTCCCCATATGTTTTGAGATCTCAGAGTGTTTGACTTCGGATTTTTCGAGCATATCTAGAACGTGTAAGAAACCCACTGCTGGACCATAGTTCACTATTTCGTTGACATAATATTGCTTGGCACTTTGCTCGAAGAAATCCAATTTCGCAATTTCAATTCCCGACTCTGTGAGCTTGGCATATTCTAATCTATCCAATGCGCCCAGTTTTCTGCTACATAGCCCAAGAGCTTCCAGCGCTTGAATCGCCTCACCCACAGCCTTGCTTTTTTGCGAATCCAAGAGGTTTGAATTTACTAAATAGCAGCATGACTTGGAAGAACCCGCACGCAAGAAAGGACAGTATCTTCGGTTTCCCGTTACCAATATTGTTCCACGTGAATACTCTCTTGCACATTTACAGTATTCAATTGGGTTTTGTTGTGCTCCAACCACGTGCTTTGCTTTAATGCCAGTAAAACTGTCACCGTCGAACCTATACCATAGACTTCTCAGGAACGCGTGAACACAAGAAAGTCTCCCAGGCGGGTCTCTATTAATTAGATTCGGCATTCTTTCATCATGTCCTTGATATATTCAACAGCCTCATCAGAGGTCATTATCCGAATTCCATACTCTTTTTCGAGTTCAGAGACACATATTCTAGAGGTTCTCGCTAGAAGTATGGATTCTTTGAGAATAAAACCACTCTTGTTTTCCTGTCTTGCTATATCTAAATTGTCTTTCAATTCCTTTGCTTTTTTGTTGAGTTCCGAATCCTTCATGTTTGTATCTAGAAATATGCCAACGCGGTTTGGTAACAAAGCCAAGTATTTTACACGAATCGGTCGTTCCATAAAGGCCGCCATGATCTGCACATTCTTATAAAATTGAATGCGCTTGGAAACACTAGCCAGTCTACTGCAGAAACACAATAGGTACTCTTCTTTGTCTTTGCAGATCCTTGGATCTTTGTCAGTTATTACTATTCTAGCGTGCCTTGCATTCGGGCTTGTGGGCAAGTCCAACCTGTAGTTTATGATAAAATCTAACTCCATACTTTGATTAGTCTCCTGACCGTACGATGAGCAAATACTCGACGTTGCGATCGAGCTCTTGAACTCCGTAGCCAGTTTTCTTCTTTATTATCTTAAGGTATTTTGGATTGATTTCGTAACCCACACTGTTTCGCCCCAATTCCTTAGCAACTTTCATTGTTGTACCACTTCCCAAAAAGGGATCTAGAACAGTATCACCCACAAATGAATGCAGTTTGATTATTCTTCTTGGAAGTTCTTCGGGAAATGGAGCCGGATGCTCTTCTTGTTTCGCAGAAGCAGGTTGCATCTCCCATATGGAATTAACGCAATAGTCTGCCCATTCTTTATGCGAGATCTTGGACTGCATTTTGATATCTTTAGATACAGTGGGCCGCTTTCCAGCCTTCGCGAATACTATGATCCATTCATATGGAAAAGTGGAGAATACGTTTGTAGGATAGGGGTAGGATCCAAAGGAGCTAAACCTGACTATCTTCCTCTTGTCCCAGATATACAACGAGTGAAAATACATATTACCGAGATCTGAAAAGAACTTTTCGAGGTCTGTGAGGACCGTTCTTGTTACTCTTCTTTTGAATGGTGACTCGTTGCCTCGTAGGAAAATAGGCATAATATTTATCACAAGTTTGCCGTCAGGTGTCAAAACACGCACACATTCTCTAAATACTTCGAAAAGCTTGTTTAAATATCCATTGTAGGAATTATCGGATTTGCCTATTTGATTGGCTGACCCATAGTCTTTAAGATTCCAATAGGGAGGAGAAGTTACGATAAGATGGATACTCTCATTTTCTACCTCAACCATTTTGTTCGAGTTCCCGATCACTAGGATATGTTTTGTCATCAAATATCACTTCGTAAATGGGTAGTGGATCAATATTAAACTTGAAGTTCGGTTGTATTCCCTGCGGCGCTCGCGACTCGACCTTGTCACATTCGGGAAAAGGAATCTAAGAACATGCATGCGTGCATTAGTTTGATTGCTTCTGCAGGAAGAATTTCCATCACTTCCTACGCGTCGTCCACGCCGCTGAGCAGCTTCGAGATATTTTTGAAATGAGTCTTTGATACAAGAAGAAGTATCTTTTTATCGATTTCTTCAGGCAGACTATTTCGTAGATCCACTTCGAACTGTTTGTTTAGTTGGTCAACTCGTTCTTCAAATTCGTGTTTTGCAACAATGCTCGCGACCGAAACAGGTATTTCCGTGTCGCCTTTGGAGCTCTGAATTATCTCTACGTTTGGTTGTTTGATTTTCGCTCTCTCTAGGCGTAAGTCCGTTTTCTCCACGTCGAACTTGTCAATTATGATTTTGATTTTTGGTGATCCTGTAGATACGCCTGCTAGCACATCTTTGATCGCAGTTGCGTGAGACCAAGCCAAGAAGTCGTTTAGCGATTTTCCTTCTTTTGCAAACTCCCTGTAGCGTTCATTGTAGACTTCAGGCATCAGTATGACGCTTTTGTGAACGATCTTTGAAGCAAGGATTTCATTGGCCAATTTTTCCAGTTCTTTCTTGTTCAAAATCTTGCTGTCTCTTACACCAATTTCTCTAAACCGTATGACATTATCGGGTTTCAGCGCCACCGCAGTAGTCACGAGAGGACCATACCACTCACCCTTGCCTACCTCGTCACTGCCGAGCAAATAATCGAAACTTCTCTCTCTAGTGAGAATAAAATTGACGATTCCATTGGAAGCAGCAGAATTGTTGTGAACCAGCTTGCCAGTCTTATAGACAACGATATCTATTTCTCCGTCCTTGATTCGTAACAATTCATATTGATTCGTTGTGGAGACTCGCTTCAAATCATGTGCTAATATCAAATCATGTGCTAATATATAGCTGCGCAAGCGACCGAGTTCTTCCACGTCAATGCTGATAGAGACTGGCATAACTGACCAGCCTTTTATACAAGCGCAAGATTATTAATTCTTATGGCAGAATCAGCAAATCTTGTTTTCACGGTCACATCGGAGTTCGACCAAGATCTTCTCGCCAAGTATGTTGAAAGCCACAAAGGAACCAGCAGAAAGATAACAAACGAATATCAGAAAGCCTTCTGGTCAATAAACGGACTTTCCGTAATACTTATGAAGACAAACTAGTTGTTCAAGGACGACTCAATGAGTTTACAAAACTGTCCTTACGCGGACTACGAAACATAAAAGGATTAACATTAGATTCAAAAAACGCTGAAAAATTCAGGGCCATATTCCCAGTCCGACAGAATTCTATCGTATGCGGCAAATGCGGAAAAGATTCCTTGACGATTCTGGGTCAGATAGAAGGTTTAGATATTTCCTTCAAAATGGAATGCGGGCATACTTGTGAGTTGACTGCGCCTTTCTTGACGCTGAACAATAGAGTTTTGCCAGACATAAACATGATCGTCGCGAAATCTGTCTCAAGGCTTATTAATCTTGGGCGTCTAAGAGGCGCAGAGATAGTATTTCCAGAGTTCATATTAGATATAGTAGATAAATTCAAGGGATCGCGTCAAAAGAGCGCAATTTCAGAAGAGCTTGATAACCTCAGAAAAATCGCTGAGAAAGGATCGATTAGTATCAACACATTTCATAACATGCCTTTCGCTTATCAGACCAAGACACCAGAAGACGAAGACAAAGTCATCTTGGACTTCGCTCATTTCACAAATTCCTTTCTAATGACTTCAGACAAGGTTTTCAAAGAACGCGCAGTGATGGAAGGACGACCGACAATATTCGTAAGTCCTGATGATTTCGGCAAACTAAAGATGATCGAAGAAGTAAGGACGTAGGGCGCGAACTGCGTTTGCGATCACACTTTCTCAATAACGAGTCGGTTGCTATCAATCCTAACAACTTCTGACGAAGCTTGAACGGAGAACTGCTGTCTTTGACGATGTCGCGCACGCTTATGGAGCTTGAAGCCGTGTTGATATGAGTCCCAAAAGACCAGAGCCAAAAACCGTGCAAATCCGTCTGCTCCTTGTACGTGGGCCACTCAGGATGCAGAGCGAGCTCCTCCTTATTCTTGGCCAGATTCAGCGAATCAAACTTCTTCTGCACCAGATACGAGAAATAATGATGCAAGTATCTCTCATTAAGCATCAAACCATTATTCCTCATTGATTCTGCAACTTCCACGACTATTTCCAGCACATCTTTCGCCTTGTCCAAAATCCGGATCCTGAACCTTTCCAACACGCTACTATACCCTTCCACTCTTCAGCCATCATCGTACATCACAGTTGTCTTGAGCCTCTTACCTGTTTCAGGATCTATTGGATAACTACGTTCCTCATACGACCTTGACAACCCATTCACTCTCTCATCTGAAAAGAATATTGTAGGTTTAAATATCTTGGCAAACGTCACGTCTTAGATCATTGGCGCTATCAGGACCAAATCCGATCTGCTCCCTCTTACTTGGCAAGTCTCCGCAGATTCATAGGCTCCTGCAATTGTGCACTGATCTGTCTTACGCATCGCATTTTCAACACAGCAATGCGGAATATAGCGGTTCGAATTCGTGAAAAAAAACGAGACGGAACAAAGACACGTCAAAGTGGAAAACGCTAGACTAGACGCAGCTGCTCCGGTAGTATAGTCTGGTCACTCAGCACCATCTTGGCGATATCTCCCGTATTCCCGCTTAACATAGATATCGCCAATAGATAGAGGAGTCAAGCCAGCTCTTAAAGACTGATAGAAGTGCCTTCTATTTTCGTTGTTCTCTTTCCCTTATAG
>Ga0315279_10003997_pt1 | contig 20023 bp, 22 predicted proteins | sample YL17G06_20_MG_FD_203694 | JGI IMG/M metagenome (GOLD analysis project Ga0315279, IMG submission 203694) | Sediment microbial communities from Yellowstone Lake, YNP, Wyoming, USA - YL17G06_20 | ecosystem: Environmental > Aquatic > Freshwater > Lake > Sediment | place: USA: Wyoming | collected... | reverse complement strand
GTAGCGCAGGTTGAGGATCTATAGGCCATTCTGGATTTGCTGCAGGAGTACGTTTCAGGGCTGGCACCCACTTCTTCGCGTCCTCCTCATTCTTGAACCCTGCGCCAGCAAGAAGCATCCGACGCTTTGACTGCTTCTCTCTCGAAGGGCCTGAGCGAGCATCGCGCGCGATCCGCAACCAGTGGTTCGCTGGCCGAAGCAAGTCTATTCGATAAGTCCAGCATTGCTTCAAGGTCCTGCAAAGCCGGCTCACTCTTCAACATCTATCACATCCTTTTTTGAATAGGCGTGCATTGTCGGCAATCGCCACACGTTCGTTTCTATTCTTTTCAGCGCGCAGCAACATAGCAGATAACCAAATCAGGACTCACACTAAGAAATGTGGAAAGATTCTCAGGTAGAAAGAAGAAGGGATAGCCCTTTTAGAGTTTCATTTCCTTGATCTTCTGGCCTAACGCGTCTACAAGTCCGGCCATCTTTATGATCAGGTAGAAGGACGCGATCGTCACAAGAAGCCCTCCCACAGCCGTGATCAGGCCCATGACTGATGATCCTCCATATGTCATTGGCATCCTTGGCGTCGACATACATTCACCTCCTGCACATCTGCCCGTCAGGAGCGAAGTTCCACATAAAAGGCGAATGAACGAATCATACACACGGAGTCAAACCAGAACTCGTTGACAGCATACAGCCGACACAAACAGCCACAAATCGGACAGAACCTTGAAAATGACGGCCCCCCAAGGCATATTGTCGATCAACGCTACCTTGCTCATAGCACACGCTCCTGCAATGCATCAGCAAACCGGGCGAAGACGATCCGAGAGGGCGGGCATACATCAGACGTAAACCGCCATGCCGGCCTCTACTAACGAGAATTCACGCTTGATGAAACATCATGTTTCGATTTGCGTACAATGTGTTCCAAAGGCTAGAGTTTACTATGACCGTCCACATGTCGACAACGGGCGAACTAATCCGATCCGGAGGTGAATCAATGAGCGAGAATAGCAAGCAGTGTTATGCGATAGCGCTAATCTCCATAGTCGCTCTGGCGTTTCTGAACGGCGTTGCGCTCTACTATGGCTTCTCAAGATCAGTGGGCCCGTTGATGCCAGCTAGAGAGGAATCGCAAAACAACATTATCTCTGTGTCCGGAACTGGTTCTGCGTATGCAACTCCAGACATGGCATATGTGAGCGCAATCATACTCACGCAGTCAACTACCGCAACCGAGGCTCAGCAGAAGAATACGGACACGAGCAACAGGGTCATTGATGCTTTGAAGGCAATAGGAGTGTTGAAAGAGGATTTGGCGACAGAGTCCTACAGCTTACGCCCAGTATACAACTATGACAAGCAGCAAACAATAGTTGGCTATGAATGCAGAAACAGTCTCAGAGTCACATGGCGAAAGATCTACGAGGTCGGCATAGTCCTTGACGCAGCTGTCAAGGCTGGCGCCAACAGCGTAGGCAGTGTCACGTTCGGGCTTTCCAAACAGAAGACGGACAGCGCCACCACTGAGGCCATCAGAGAAGCGGTTGCCGACGCAGACATAGAAGCACAGACGCTAGCATCAGCGTTGAAGCTGACGATTGTGGGTAAGATCTCGGCATCTATAGGGGCATCGTACATTCCACGATCGTCATCCTATGAACTCAAGGCTGAGACCACGCCTATTCTACCAGCAGATCTGCAAGTCACAGTCACAGTCAACGTTAGCTATCGTTTCGCATGAAGCCCGAGCTAGATCCCCAATCCCAAGCGTCACCTTTTTCCTTAACCTACACCTAACCGATGGAGCACTCTTGAAATGACGAAGAGTAACACTTGGTGAAATGAGTGGGGTCCATCGCACTATTGGTTAGGCACGGAGAGACTCTATGGAATGAGAAGCAGCTTCTTCAGGGGAGGACTGACATAGCACTGTGTGACAATGGGCGAGAACAGGCCAGGATTCTCTCATCATCTCTAATGCCGATTCCGATTTCCTCAATCTACAGCAGCCCACTTTCCCGCGCCTTAGAAACGGCTGAGATCATAGGTCTGCCACACAAGATCCCCCCGAAAGCTGACGATGGGTTTGTTGAGATAAACTTTGGAGATTGGGAGGGAAGATCTCACGAAGCGTTGAGGAGAGAAGTTCCCGAACAGTATGAGAGATGGATCATCAACCCCAAAGGAGTGACAGTGAGAGGCGCCGAACGACTTGACGACGCTCGGACTAGAGTCACGCAGAGCCTTGAGAGCATTATCAAGGAAAACGAGGGAAGAGTCGTGTTGATCGTCGGACACGGAGGCATTAATAGAATTCTCCTTCTTACGCTCTTGCAAGCAGACCTTGGAGCCTTTTGGAGAATTAGACAGGACACAACTTGCGTTAACCTAATAGAATTCTCAGATGGCATGCCAAGGATCAATCTGATGAACTGTACAGCTCACTTCAAGACAGACTATCAACAAATTGTGAAGGCCGCTATGACCCGAACACGAATCTCAGCCAAGGATCAGAACTAGCGGAGGCAAACCAAGCTTTCGCCACAATCAGATAACCAACACCATCTTCTGGTTCAAATCTCATGCAGAAGCAAACATCGAAATCAGACAGACTGGCTCAAGATAGAGCTGCAATAATGCAACATTTCTTTGAAGGCCCTCGATAGAGATGCCTTGATTTGCAGGCATGTGGTGGGCACACACAAAATACCACCTACGACGACGGTTCAAATCAAAACGGCCGAACCAAATGACAACACACACAAAAAACTACGTACGACGAAGCGCGCGCTCTGACGTCCAGTTCAGATGTTCGCCGAGAAACATTAGCTCGTTCATTGCCCCAGAATTGTTTTCCTCCCTCTCCTGAGCACAACTAACGCTGTGAGCGCAACGATCGCTCCTACCACAAAAACTGGAAGAAAAATCTGAGTAAAGACGGGTCCGACACTTGTCTCGGTCTTAGGCGCTGTCGTGGCTACAGCCGACCTTGCACTTGTTTCCATTGTCGCTTTCTCGGCTGCGAGAATAATCAGATACATGGAGGAAGCTGAGATTCTTCGCGATATGGTTATGGACGTTGACGACGGCTGTTCGGATTTCTCAACCAATGCAAGGTTGTTTGCATCGTCAAGGAGGTATACCTCATACCGTACAGTCCTTCCCTGCCACGTATGGTTTCTCAGAACAAGCGTGAACTGATCGCAGTCTGCATCGAAATCACTAATGAGCACCCTAACAGCATCGCCATCCCCTGACTTGCCTGCAAGCGCAGCAAAACCTGCGTTGTTAGATCCATTGCAAGCCAGCCTCACAGGTGTTTCCAGCAGCTTCTTCATTGCCAAGTACGCGTAACCATTTTTCTTGAATGTACCATTATCGTAGAATAGGCCGAATGGCCACCCGCCATCAGAGTCTCCTCGGTACCAGAAGGCCTTCGTAACAGGCGTGTTCTGAAGATAAACCAGTGCCGACGTAGTCCACGCTGCCCCTCTAGCATTCCAGTAAAGTGGACGCGCCTCAGGCAAGTTCTCCATTCCAAACGGATAGATGTTCCACTCACCGAGAATGTTCTCAACTCCATCAAAACCGAACTTCTTCAAAGATAACTGAACCTGATAGGCTCTTTCCGAAACAAGCTGGGGTCCTTCGCGCTCAGGATAGATGTGCCATGAGACAAAGTCAAGAGGAGATTCGTTCACTTTGCAAAACTGCAGAAAGCTTTCCAGGAAACCCTGGTTAGTGAACACTGGTCCACCAGAAAGTGCCGGTCCTCCAACCCTAACATTGGAATCAACAGTCTTGAGAGTCCTTGCGACACCATCGTAGAGCCTGAAGTATTCAGTAGGAGTTCCGGACCAGAATATTCTGAGGTCAGGCTCATTCCAAACCTCCCAGTACCGGATTCCATAGTTGAAGCCATTCGCCCATCCCTGATTGTAATGCATGACTACACGCTTGCAGATCTCCGCAAACTTAGCATAGTCCCTGGGGGCACGCTCGCTAGTCGGTTCCCAGCTGTAGCCCAGACGGTAGAAGACCTCCGCCCCAACGGACCTGATGGCTTGAACATGAGTGTCAGTAGCAGTGAAGTTGTAGTTTGATTCAATTGAGGGATCAGCCTGCAGATTTGGGAAAATGAGATCTATGTCGAAGCATGGCCCAGCAGACATAGGTCTAATACAATCAACTCCTATCTGCATGTACTGTTGATGAAGCTGAGCTGCGCCTTTCTGCCGTGGAATCGGTCCACAATGAACCTGTTGAAGTGACCTAGTCCTGCCGACCGGTTTAGAGAAGTCTACTTCAATCGTAACTTGGTTCTTGGCTGTTGAGGGTGGGTCCGGAGTCAGGTTATCTGTGGATGCGTCATGATTCTTCCCGCTTGAAACTTGTATCCAATTGACTTGTGTTCCGCTACCAGATGAATTGAGAATTGTGAACGAAACGAGGATTACTGTCAGGAGTACCAGGGTCACGTTTCGAGGCCCCATCCTACTACCCCTACTTTCGGGTTCTTGCACTGGGCAATATAGGCTTCTCTCTCCACATGATGAGAGATGCGAAGATCGCTAAGCCTTACACCGTCACAATGCAGACTCCATAGCTCTCACGTGGACTCAATCCCGTATAACTTCGTCTTTGCTCTAGCGCGCGAGTCGTTCGTCGTCGCAGGAAAGGTTTTGTGTGTGTCCATAGCTGGTGCGCACACACACACACCAAAACGGTTTCTACGACGACGAACGACGATGATCGTAAGGATGAGTCGCGTATTGTGGACGAATGATTGAGGTGAAGATGAGGGGTAGTATTCCCTATGAGAAATAACCCATCAGGTGGTGGGTCACTTCTTGTGAGGAAAGCCCCCCTGTGTTGAGAAATACCCCACCCCACAGGTGGGTTATTTTGTAATGAGAGGGGGTTATTTCTCTGGGCAAGACCAGATAAGGCCAGACGATCCTGAGGAAGACGAAGATGAACTCGATGACTTCACAGACCAGCTGTACAATCAGCTTGGAATCACTGGTGTTCACCCTTTTGTCGAGGAGGCTTTGAGGGCTCGTCTGAAGCGGAGACTGGCTCGATTGGGCGTAGACGACCAGATACGCCTACTCATGTATCTAACGTAAACTAGGGGCAATATGCAGCTTCTCAAGAGAGCAGCTCAGGCCCAACACGAAGCTCACAATCCAGTGATGTCGCAGGCGCGAACGCTGAACCGTCCTCTAACTTACGGCCCGGCTAATGTCAACTATTAATTACTAGTGTCAGGCCTAGCTTCCAGTGATTAAGACAAGCTGGTTTGGCGGTTGAGGTTCAAGCTTCTATTACCTGTCGTGTTGGCGGTTCTGCTGACTTTGTCTGCGCGGGTTCAAGCAGCGCCTGTCAAGATATACAGCGACGTGCAAGATGGCTACGTGGATAGCTTCCCTACACCCGTTTCTTGGACCACTACCATGGACGCTGGCGATACTGGCGTACCCCAATATCGTCAAGCGTTTGTGAAGTTTAGCTTGTCCGGCATCTCTGGGACATTGTCTTCTGCAACATTGTACCTGTATATGTTTTGTTCATATCTAGATGGCGTCTACGATGGCACTAGTCCGTTGACTAATCCTGGGTTGGGTGATTGCGTAGTACGTCACATCAATGACTACGGCACTCTTGATGGGTCCGACCTTAATGCTGCGTCCATCCTTAACGATCCAGGTGTGTTGCTCAGCAGTAGTGCAACCCCTAACGTTGGCTATGTCTCCATAGATGTGAAAGCCGCCATGCAAGATGACATAAACAAGGGAAGAGCATTCAGTTCATTCATGATCAAGATGATCACGAACACAGACGCTGATCCTACCGTAGACGAGTGGGAGTTCTACACATCTGAGCAGTCTGGCACAAGTCAAGACCCCTACGTAGAATATGCCATAGGAGCAGGAGCGTCTTCACCTTCAGTCGGCGGAGTCGTGTTACCCACTAACACGCTAACAGTGTTGGCGCCTTACTTCACGTTGATCGGTCTTGTCGCAACTGCAATGGTAGCGGTCAAGAGAATACGCAGAGCCTGACACATGGCTTGCTCTTCGACTCCTGGTATTCACAAGTAGCTTGTTTGATAGTCAGGTTCCTGCCTACTGCTTTCACGGGTAGTGGAGTAGATAACTTTGGAAGACCGGGTCCTTCCCGATCTCACTCATGGTCGCTTGAATCGCCTCTGGAATCGACAGCTTCTTCTCGAAAAGATTCCTTGCGAGTGAGAGTATGGCTTTGTCGTTGTGGTCGAGTCCGACGCTGTCGCTCCAGCCTATCACTTGAGACGCACCTCTAGCGACCAGAGCCTTTGCCATATCCTTGTTCGCCAGAGACTCGCATCCTGCAAGGACTATCAACGTGCCTCGAAACGTTCCTCCCATTGACTCAGCAACGAACTTCGCGCTGATTCCGAAGAAAATCCCGGCGTCTATCTTGACCCGACACACCTGACCCATCATCTGCTCGTAGGGATATCTTAGCTCCTCGTATGGTTCTCCTGTGAGAAGAACCGTTGGCGCGCCCGTTCCCACACGGCCCGACTCTAACTCAACAGTGGCAGTTGAGTGAACTCGTAGAATGATCACATCGTATTGTCTTGAAGGCAACCCTCGGTATAGTTCAACTGTGATCTGAGCCCCCGAGAAAACCTCAACACCGTACCCGGCTCTGCCAAGACTTCTTCGCACGTTTTCAATCAGCTCTTGGTTCATGCTGTAGGTTGAGACCTGATCCAGTATCGCTGCCTTTTTCGGACTTGCGATAGTCACTTGTGGTTTCGAGGTCTGCGCGACGGTTCGCGTCCAGACAGGTTCATCCTGTCTTACTGGCTGAGGGTAATATGCGATCGCCAGGACAATGATCGGAACTGAAACGATCATGAGGTACGCGAACCATTGAAGCAGGTGCTGTGCATTGACTCGTCGCCTGGGTCTTCTTCGGGGCAAATCAATCGGAACCTGCTTAATGACTCTGTCTCGTCTGTCGAATTATCCGGTCCTACTCTCTTATGGTTTATTAGTCACGCGCATGGTCGTGCGCAGGAAGTCTCGGTCAACGCGCACGCGTCGTCCCGTCGTCGTTCGTCGTTAATCAGTTTTGTGTGTGTGTGCATAGCTTGGTGCGGCCGGTATCATTTGGGCTAAGGAATTCTGATTTGTGCGACTACCAGATCAGGAACACACATAGCGAAAAGTTACTTAGGTAGGACGGGGATCCTAGCTCTGTGGAGAGAATCATGGGCAGGCTGTCCACCCTACGCCGGAGTATCGTTTTCCTTACACTCTCGCTGATGTTACTATCGACCATTCTTGTTGGTGGAGTTGCTGCCGAGACACCTCAAAACGTGTATCAAGGATCGTTGATTGATGCTCATTACCACTACTCTTTTGGTAATGAGCCGAATGCCGAGTCGAGTCCAACAGAGAGACCGGTGGCCGAGGCAATCGCGCAGATGAAGCAGGCCGGAATTGTCAAGGTAGTTGCTTTCTCAGAACTCGAACATATCGACGTGTTGAAGATGTATCCAGAGTATTTCATACCGTTCTTTCAAATTGCGCGTCGCCTCTCGCCTGACGACCCTACTATTGTGGACGAAATAAGCCGGGCGTTGGACGGAGGCTTCATCGGAATAGGTGAGATAGCTTATCGAAGTACAGGAGCGAAGGAGAACGTTGCTGCGGACAGTCCTCTTGCGAAAAAAATCGTGGATCTAGCGGCAGAGCGAGGGGCTGTGATCGAAGTTCACCAAGAAGTTGGTACAAAGACGTATGGAGCAGAGTATATTCCTGAGTTCGAAAGACTGCTTGACTATAACAAGAATGTGACGTTCATCTTGGCACATGTCGGCTTTGCGAATCCTGAGACCGCCACAAAGTTGATGGCGACGCACTCGAATCTGTATGCTGATCTAAGTGATAGGACGCCTGGACACGCATTGAGCGCCTATTCAGGCTTCATAGGAGATGATGGAGGAGCGGTATCGCCGACATGGAGAGCGGTACTTGAGAAGTTCCCTGACAGGTTCATGTTTGGAACTGACAACGTATTTGAGACACGTGCTCAGAAATACCGAGACTATCTTCTCACTGAAACTGCCTATTTCAGGAAGGTTCTAGGACAACTACCGCTTGATCTCGCTGAGAAGATTGGCTACACCAATATCCAGAAAGTGATGAAGATGGAGAAGCCGACCAATTCGTCCAAAGGCATTCCCAGTACTTCTGCATCCGTGGGCCTTCAAAAGCTCTCTAGCAATCAACTGCACGCAGCGATGAGTAGCATCACGGTTGCGACGACCGAGATAGATCATGATGGCGGCTATTCCGTTGTAACAATTGATGTGGATAGAACTATCGGTGCGGGTTCTAGAATTCTACTATTTGCTAGCGGAAGTTGTGGGTAGAAGGAAGAGGAGGTCTGGAGGATTCTTCCTCCAGCATGCGTCGTCGTCAGGAGAGTCAGAAGCGTGTGTATAGCGTGGTGCGGGCCGTTGTAATTTGAACCGTCGTCGTAGGTAGTATTTTGTGTGTGTGAGAGGTGGGTGGTGGGCCGGGTGGGATTTGAACCCATGACCTTCCGGTATCTGCTGCCAGCTTATCAGCCGGATGCTCCTTGGCCTTCAGATCTGAAGATAGCCAAACTGAGCTACCGGCCCATTCCTTATCGACAAATCGGCTCACTCCTAATAAGATTTGTTGAGCCGTGAGTTCCCTATGATAAGTCTGATTCCTGGCTCTACGACGAAGAAGACGTCTGAAGTACAGGAAGAGTTGTTGGCCCTTGAGGAAAAATCGCCACTTGAGAGTCTTGTCCAACCCTGCCAATCGATTCGTCAAGGGCAGCTTGGACAGACTCACCCTTACTGAACCCCATGGCTTCGACTTGCTTTCGAGTCAATCCATCTGAAACCAGAACTACGTTTATTCTCTTTCTCGCCTCCGCCATTAGATACGCGATGACCCCCGAGACTAGATTCGTGGCAGGATTCAGCTCCTTGAGCGCCCTTAGAATTCTTTCGGGCGATTCCATGATCAGAAACCTGTAAAGATCCTCTTCTCCAATTCCCTCATAGCAGGGAGAAGCGAGAATGAATGTTCCGCCATCTTTGACAATCGACTCACACATTTCAAGAGCCTTGGAAGCTTGGTAGAAGCTTATGTCCATTGGTGAGCCGCTTGAGAGTACAATTCCGGCTCTTGAAGGCACCTGAACACCCATCATTTCACCGGCAAATTCCACGCCCTTTCTATGCGCATTCAGAAAATGCCCTGAAAAGACCTTCACGATGCGCCCTTCATGATTCATAACAGTGTTGACAATGAAGTCCAGGCCTACCATCTCAGCAGCTTCTTCCATCTCAGCTCTGACAGGGTTACTCTCTAGAGAATCTCGTCGACACTTTCCCTCTACGACATAGAGATGGTTTCTATAGATGGTTTCTCTGCCGCACACACCTGGAAGGATGCTCTTTGCTCCTCCTCCGTAGCCTGCATATCTGTGGGGAACAATATTCCCTGTACTGATCTTTAGGTCAGCCCTGACGACCTCACTGTTGACCATGACCCGGTTACCTGCATGAGTAACTCCCGATTCTACAAGGTTTCTGTCAGGGTCATGTTGTTCGACAGAGACTCGACGCAGGACTCCGCTTCCCAGCTTCTGCTCTATTTCTTCCTGAGTCATCTCCCTGTGTTGACCACGAGCCACTATGACTTTGATTCTTTTTTCTTTGACCCCAGCTTCCACAAGAACATCGAGTATTACGGGAACGATCAATCGATCCTTGGTCGGCCGCGACAGGTCCGTAGCCAATATCACGACGCTGTTCCTATCCTCCGCAAGGTCTGGCAGTGGTTCACTGTCGATTGGGTTCAGTAGAGCGTCTCGAATGGCTTCTGATTCGTCTTGGACTCCTGGGACCGCCTTGGGTGCGAACACTCCCATGAGGTTATGCTGAGGAATCTCGAAATCCACCTTATCTTTGCCATACGGGATCGATAGCTTCATGCATTTCCTCTTCTCACAACTCACTCAGGGAACCTGGAGTCTTTCCATAGCCTCTATGATTCTGACGGTGGCTTCCTTCAACTTGTCGGTCGAAGTAGAATATGAGAGGCGAATGTGATTCTCCCCTTTGGCTCCGAAGAATGGATACCCAGGGAGTACAACGACTCTTGCCTCATTCAGAAGGTACTTGAATAGATCCATTGATGACATCTTGGTTGCTGATATGTTCGGAAAGGCAAAGAAGGCTCCTTGAGGCTCCACCAGGCTGAATCGGGAAATCTTGTTCAATGCGTCAACCAGCATTCTCCTCCGTATTCTGTATTCCTCCAGCATGTTCTTTGTAGGTTGCTGGGATCCTTGCAACGCCGCCAAGGCTGCATATTGAGAGATCGAACTCACACATACACCGGTTGAGTGGGACACCTTCGCGACTTGGGCGATTATGTCCTTTGGTCCAACAGCGTAGCCGATCCTCCACCCGGTCATTGCATATGTCTTGGAGAAACTGTTCACGACGATTGTCCGCTCGCTCATTCCGGGGAAGCTCGCTATGCTTCGGAATTTCCCGTCGAATATGAATTCTTCATAGACTTCATCCGACACAACCATGAGATCGTTGTCGCAGGCGGCTTCCGCCATAGCCTTCAAAGTGTCGTCATTCAGCAAAACCCCAGTCGGATTGTTGGGAGAAACGACAATCATGGCCTTCGTCTTGGGCGATATCTTGTTCGCCAGTTCACTGGTCTCTACTTGGAAACGCTTCTCTTCTGACTGTCGTATCCCAACTAGTTTTCCACCTGCCATCTGTGTCGCATAGTAGTAGCCACTATAGTATGGATCAGGCAGTAGGACTTCGTCACCTGGCTCGATCGAAGCCATTAGTGTCGAATATGTACCACCAGTACCGCCAGCAGTCACAACAACATTCTCCTCGTCTAACTCTAGACCCAGCTTCTTCGATTCCTTCTCGGCTATGGCTGTGCGAAGTTCGGCGATTCCTTCATCGGACGTGTAGTGAGTCTTTCCACTATCCATAGCTCTCTTTGCAGCTTCGACTATGTGTCTTGGCGTAGGGAAATCGGGCTCACCGACATTGAGATAGATGGCATCAGGAACGTTTCTCGCCATCTTTGCGACTTCGAGATATGACAGTTTCTCAGTAGATAGTACTCGATTTGATAGCCTCATTTCTGACATCTTCCAGCTTCATTTGATTGAGATTGTCTGCTCATTTCTATGTCTGTTTCTGACCTATCAGACTCAGTATTTCCTTATTCAATAGTGAACTTGTATTTCTCATACAACATGTCTAGGATCTTGGAGAGAGACGCAATCGTGACGAGGTAGATCAGCCCGACGACCATGTATACTTCCATCGGTTTCATGTTTTCAGATATGACAACTTTCGCTCTGGCCATAAGTTCAGGCACCGTCACCAAGAATGCGACTGAGCTGTATTTTGGCAGATAAGCTGCCTCATTCGACCAACTCGGTAACGCTAATCGTATTGCCTGAGGAAGTATTATTCTGGTGATCGCCTGCGGTCTACTCATCCCAAGGGAAAGCGCAGCCTCCATCTGCCCACCGCCGATGGATTCTATTGCGCCCCGAAAATACTCCGCCTGATACGCCCCACTGTTTATCCCCAGAGCCACTATGGCTGACAGTGTCGGTGAGAAAAACAGACCAAGTACTGGTAGTCCAAAATAGATGATGAAGAGTTGAACCGTAAGAGGCGTTCCGCGGACAAGCTCAATGTATGCGTTTGCAGCGTAGGAAATCGCTTTGCGACCGTATGTCCTAGCGAGAGCGGCCGCAAGTCCCAGGATCATCCCAATTCCGAGAGCTGTGAAGCTCAGTTCGAATGTCACGAGAAGCCCTTCGACCAGTTCGCCAAGGTAGTTTATCATTTCTTGTCGCCAACCGTATCCTTCTTGTTTTCGTGTCCTCCATAGAGCTCCGTTAGCCGACTCAGGAATCTCCTTGTTCGCTCATTCGCTGGGTTCGTGAAGAAATGATCAGGAGAGCCTGTTTCCATCACAACTCCTTCATCCATAAAGATCATTTCAGAAGAGACCGCTCTCGCGAATCCCATCTCATGAGTAACGCAGATCATTGTCTTCTTCTCTTTGGCGAGATCCAACATCGTTTGCAGAACTTCTCCGATCAGCTCAGGATCAAGAGCAGACGTTGGTTCGTCAAATAGGAGGACTTCTGGATCCATTGCCAGCGATCTGGCGATGCCTACTCTTTGTTTCTGGCCTCCTGAAAGCTGACTTGGGTGATGTTCGCTCCAGTCTTCCATTCTGACCTGTCTAAGCGCTTCTAGTGCTGCGAGTCTCGCTTTGCCCTCCGGGATCTTCTTCACAACTCTGGGCCCGATCATCACATTGTCGAGAACCGTCATATGGCTAAAAAGATTGAAATGTTGAAAAACCATTCCGAATCTTGACCGATAGTAGTTGATCTTGCTACCCGCTTTCATGAGATCAATGTCGCGTAGGAACACTGTGCCACGATCCGGAACGTGAAGCATATTGATGCATCGCAGAAGTGTGCTCTTCCCTGCTCCGCTCGGCCCGAAGATTACTGTCGTCGTTCCTTCCTCGACATCGAATGATACACCTCTTACGACCTCCACCTTTCCATAGCACTTCCATACGTCTCTGACCGATACTACCTTTGTCAAGTGCCTACCACCAGTCGTTTCTTCTCTCGTCCCCAAGTCCCAGCTATCCTAGTTATTGGAAACACTACGACAAAGTAGATACCTGCCACGAGAAGGAACGGAATGAGTGGATCATATGTTGCCGCTCGAACGTAGTCAGCTCTTCTCATTAGTTCAGCAACACCCACAACAAATGCAAGAGACGTATCTTTGATCATGGTTGCAAGCTCATTTGCCCAACTAGGTAGAGCGAACCGCAGAGCCTGGGGTGCGATCACAAACCGAATCGCCTGCAACCTGGTCATCCCCAACGATCTCGCAGCGTCCATTTGACCGCTGCCAACAGACTCAAGCGCACCACGAAAGACCTGGGATTGATATCCGGAACTACAAAGTCCGAGTGCAAGAGACACAGCCAGAAAACCAGGCATGTCAAACACAGACGAGGGAACACCGAAGTAGAATAGGAAGATGAGAACCAGAGGAGGAACACTTCGCGTCACCCTTTCGTATGAGGCCACGGACAGCCGTCCAATTCCTCCACCATAGACTCTTAGAATTGCCAATGGCAAGCCCAAGAGAAATCCCAGCCCCATTCCGAGGGCGGTGAGGCCCAGAGTCACGGGTAACCCTTCGACTATGAATGCCAAGTGTGACGCTATTAGATCAAAAAAAGACAACAAAAAGGGGATTCCCGTCATCGATCAATTCTCGGAGACTAAGTCGAGTGCCACTTGTTTATAAGCTGCTGGATTACTCCGTCTTTGTGAAGCTTAAGCATCGCTGTATTCACTGCGTCCAGGAGCTCCTTCTCACCTTTAGGAACCCACAGACACTTAGGGGGCGCCCATTCGGTGTACACAATCTTGATTGAATAGTGCGTCGCGAAACTGTCTGCAACGGGCTTGTCTATCATAGCAGCATCTATTCTACCGGAAACAATATCAGCGATCATCAGGTCGACTCTTTGATATGAAACTACATTCTCTTTCTTGATCTTGCCTTCCTTGACTAGGTCGTTGACTCTGCCCTCCTGTATTGTTCCTGTTTGAACGCCTATCTTCAGATTCAGGTTTCCTACGTCTGCTAGGTCCCCAAAAGTCTTCACCGACGAATCTCCCTTGACCACTACCACATTGTCGCCCTGCTCGTATGAGATGCTGTAGTCCATCTTAGGAATCCGCTCCGCCTTTAGCCCCATGCCGGCAGCGATCATGTCTATCTTTCCTGTTTCCAAAGCCGCCACAAGAGACTCGAAAGGCATGTCCTGCCACGTCACTTTGACGCCCAGCTCTTTCGCGACTGCCTCAACTATGTCCACATCAAGTCCAATGATCTTCTTCGTTTTCTCATCGATCGATTCATATGGTGGGTAGTCTGCGCTTGTTCCGACAACGATCTGCCCTTTCTGCTTGACTTTGTCAAGTAGGCTTACTCTCTTTGGCGGTGGTGGAGGGATCTGAGATTGACTGTAGACATAGCCAACACCGACACCGATGCACAGCATAATCAATGCAACGGCAATGATCTGCATCGATTTGCTTCCTTCCGTCTTGCTCATTCTGATCATTCACCTCCGTTCAACTGTTCACGAAGATTCCGTTCTCGTGATAGCCGCGCCTCAACCAGTTCTCAAAGGCCAAGTGATCGACGACACCTTCGAGGCAGGATCCCAAACGATCTCTGCAGACCTCTGAACAGAAACTAGCTGTCAGCTTCCTTTCGCCGTTCAGCGCATTTTCGTTTTCCATCGTTCAACTGAATCCTCGTCGTCGTCTACCTTCGACTGAGGAAGATTTTTATTCCTTGTGGTCGAAAATCCCCCAAGAAAGACCAAAAGTGACCAACATTGGTCAAGAATAGCGTATCCCGCTCTGTGCAGACTCTGATAGACAACGATGTTTCGATGCAGGACGCGATAGAAAGAGGATACGGAAACTACAGCGCTATGGCCAGAATTCTAAGGCCGCGGGTTGAGGAAGTCCTAGGACGAGCGGCAAGAATCGAGAGCATCATAACTGCGGTCAAGAGAGCCAAATCAACCATCCAGGCCAGCCAAGAGAGCATAGCAACAATCGTCAGCAATAGCGTCATTAACCTCAGAACTGATGTCGCGAAAATCTCCATCGAGAAGACAAGGCGCACCACTCAGATAGTGAGACGAACGATGGCAGATCTCAGAGGAGAATTCCTTCAAATCCTAGAGGGTCTATCAGCAATAACACTGATCTTCGACGGGAGGCTTTTTGACAATGTCTGCTCAATGTTTCGAAAGGGAGACATCCTGGACGAGAAAAGGGGACTTGCAGCCATAATGGTTCACAGCCCTCGAGCCATCATTGGTGTCCCAGGAAGCGCAGTAGCCTTCTACAATCCTGTCTCAAGACGCCACATAAACATTGAAGAAACTATGAGTTGCTTTACAGACACGATTCTAGTCGTCCGTATGGAAGATGTGGGAAGAGCATTTTCTAGTTTGACAGAGATGATCTCTCATGCTCGACGGACAAGTAAAACCAGGCCAGGTAGGATCGGGCGCCACCCAAAGAGGAAAAGAAGATAGTTCAAAACATTCTGATCTCGAAAGCTTCAAGTGAATTCGGGAAACAGATGATCAGCGTGTACGCGCGGGTATAGCATGCCTAGGAGGTTTCGAGGAACGTACTCAACAATTGAAGATCCTATTCACAACATACGCAGTCTGAGAACAGGGATGCGGGATCTCGAAGAAGATGAAGGGCTGCGCATTGTGGGGAGAGCACGACCGTTTGCTGGAGGGGGATTCCTATTTGTATCCATCCATCAAGGGAAGTACCGTGTCAACATCTGCGACAGGATCCGACATCAAAAGAAGGCAAACTTCGTTGCAGGTGAAGGAGGAGAGTGGCATGAGTTTGAAACGTTCGAAGAGGCATGGAAGTTCGTCAGTCAGAAAATAAGGCGCCCTGTCCAAGCATGGGTTTATTGAGAAACAATCAAAACGATTTCATTCTTCAGCCTGTGTTATACAAGTCCCAGAATACTAGACAGCTTTGCCATTAGTTCTAAGGCATTTGAAAAGCCTTGACGTTTCCTTCTCAAATGCAAGTCCTTCACCAGACAATCAGCGAAAGCGATGACTTCTCTAACAGCTGTCTCCGTGTCAAAGTCATCATCCATTGCCTTGACAAAGCGTTCTTCAAACTGTAAGGACATCGTATTGACACTGCCAGCCGAGTCTTCTCGGTGGCAACGAGTTGAAGCCTGCTCTAACTCTGCCAGCTGAGCACGAAGGCGACGGGAGAGTTTGACGGCTTTTTCTAGGTCTAATCGTCTGAAATGAATCGGTTTTCGGTATTGAGTTAAAGAGAAGAAAAGCCTGAGAGTCTGCAGGTCGTATTGCGTCAGAATGTCCCGTATCGTTATGGAGTTTCCTAGGGATTTGCTCATCTTTCTTCCTTTGATGTACAGAAGACCTGTGTGAAGCCAATATCTGCAGACTGACGTGCCAGTTACTCCTTCGAGTTGAGCTTTTGTCGCTTCATGATGTGGGAAGACCAGTTCGTTCCCACCTCCGTTGATGTCGTATGGCACACCCAGATGCTTGAGACAAGCTGCGGCGTCTTCCATGTGCTCTCCAGGCCGGCCTCTACCCCACGGTGAATCCCAAGTGTCTGTGTCTGCCTGGAGAATACTCCAGAGAGGAAAATCCTCAGGATGCCTCTTTGCCGGACTCAAGTTGAGTCTTCGCAATGCAATCTCACTCCTTGACTGGTGGGACAGTGCGCCATACCCTTTCACTCTGCTGGTGTCCAGGTAGACTCCTTCATCTGTCACATAGGCGACCCCTTTCTCTAGAAGCCTCTCTATCCAGTTCATCATCTCAGGAATGTTGCCCGATGCGCAAGCAAAGACATCTATCGTCTCTATTCCGAGAGATTTCGCATCTTCAAGGAAAAACCGAAAGTAATCATCCGAGTAGTCTCTCGAGGACTGACCTGTCCTTTTCGCATTCCTTAAAATGCCTTCAGAGATGTCGGTCACATTCATGACTACCTTCGTCTTGTAGCCGCGATATCGCAAATATCGGACGATCGTATCGAAGGCCACAAAGGTTCTAGCGTGGCCTATGTGACAGAAGTCGTAAACTGTGGGGCCGCAGAGAAATATCTTCACTAATCCGCTTCTCTTGGTGAATGCTCGTTTCTTCAGGGTTAAGGTGTCAAATATCCGCAATGTCATTTCATGACACCACACATGCTGGCGTCTTATTCCGTGTCCGCTTTCTTCTGAAAGAAGGTCGAGTAGTACGGTCGGCTAGACCTTAGAAATCCAATGAAGGTATCTTGGTTCTTTTCCTCGCACAATCTTGCGGTAGATGTCAACGAGCTTTGCCGTTGTCGGACCGACTTTGCCATCAGAAATCGTTCTTTTGTCGATTGACAGAATCGGTTCTATCTCCGCCGCTGAACCAGTGAAGAATACTTCGTCACTCATGTAGAGTTCGGCTCGGCTTATCGCTCTCTCCTCAACGCCTATTCTCAAGTCTGACGCCACTACCATAACTGTGTTTCTTGTTATTCCTGGCAAGATAGAGCACGTTAGCGACGGTGTTACCAGTTTCCCGGATTTTACTATGAATACGTTCTCTCCTGTGCCCTCACTTACCATACCGTTCCGGTCCAACAGAATAGCGTCATCGAAACCATTTGCCGACGCATCAATCTTGGCCAAGATCGAGTTGATGTAGTTTCCGCAAGCCTTAGCCAAAGGAGGAGTTGACGAATCGTCTATTCTCCTCCAAGATGAAACGCACACGTTTAGGCCAGACTTCTCGAAAAGCCTCTCCATGGGAAAAGTGCAGATCGCGATGGATGAGGATCCGTTAAGTGTGTCCAGATTTACTGCTAGGTCGGATGAGAACATGATTGGTCGAATGTAGGCGGAAGAATCGATTTTGTTTTTTCTCAGCAATTCCAAGGTTGCGCTGCAGAGTTCGTCAACTGTGAACCTGCATTTGAGCCGATACACGTTGGCAGACTTGAGCAATCGGGTCATGTGATCCTGTAACCGAAAGACCCCCAGACCCCCATTCGAAGGATAGGCTCTAATGCCCTCGAATACTCCTGCACCGTAGTGCAATGCTCTCGTCATAACGTGAACTTTGGCATCTTGCCACTTGACGAAATTTCCGTCCATCCACACATAATCTGCCTGGACTGTCATAACTGCTCAAACCCGAATCTATCTAGATTCGACTGGTTTCATGACTTTTGAAAGCATGAGACATATCATATGGTCCTATAAGACTTTGGGGCGGCCCCGGTATTCATGGCTAAAGAAGCCGTGCCTAGATGCTGGTTGTTCTATCCAATTGCTCAGGCCCTGTTTCGCACAACTTTCAGGAGATCTGCCCGCGTAACTATACCAGAAATGCGACCGCGTTTCGTGACAATCACTGCGGGGCTATATTGTAATATAGACGAAACCGCAGAGAGAGGGGATTTCTCATCTAACTGGGGAAACGGTTCATCCATAACATCCTCGACATGCTTGCGCGATAGTTCTGATAGATTCTTTACATTCAGTATTTGGGCAAGCATAGTTCTCTCTGAGATGCTACCAATTGCGAAATGCCCGTCGAGTACAGGAAGCTGTGAAAACCCTGTTTGTCTCATTAGCTCCGTGGCTCTCAAGACAGGATCTTGAGGACGAACACTGATGACTTTCTTGCTGACTATGTCCCTAACCCTTGTCTCAATCCTTATTTCCAATTCCTCAAGAGCATCAAATATCTTCTTAGTCTTTTCATAGGAAGGGCTGATTCTGAGTGCTTCAACCTTTGCGATCATAGACTGGCTGACACCAGCCAAGAGAGCTAGTTCCTTCTGAGTGAGATTGAGGCTTTTCCGTCGTCTTGCCATCTCTTCCAGTTTGGGCAGCATGAACTCAGATTCTGAAGTACTCCAGTATATTATTTCGCCTTTGCACAGGATGGAATTCTCTCGTAAAGGGACACAAATGGTGGACAAAACAGGTACTCACTGACATCCGCTACGAACTTCTTTGATGCGCGTGGAATATTGATCGAACGGCGTTGCCAGCAACCATGTTCATTTCTTCGCGGGCTACTGCGACGCAATGTTCTCGTATTGTTGAAATGCGTTTTGATTGATTATTCCTATAGGAATAATCACCACCTCAAGGTATTAATAGCGAGAGCAGGTTTTCCCCGTCAAATGGCGATATCGATGCGCAAGATCGTAGTAAATGAGCTACATCAAGTTCCGTTGAAGAAGCAAGCGATCGAGATCGTTGAAAGAAAGGGCCTTGGACATCCTGACTACATTTGCGACTCGATAATGAACGAGATCTCCGTTGCCTTGAGCAGAGAGTACAAGAAGAAGCTTGGGCACATCGCTCATCACAACATTGACAAGGGACTTCTTGTTGCAGGCAAAACAGAGGGACGCTATGGAGGGGGAATCATCAAGAAACCAATGCTGCTTGTCTTCGGAGACAGGGCGACCTTCGAGGTAGGAAAGGATAGGATTGAAGTTGATAAGATTGCGGTTGACACAGCGAAGAATTGGCTCAAGACAAAGCTGAGATTCGTTGACCCAGAAAAACATGTTAGGTATCAGGTAGAAATCAAACCTGGGTCAGCCGAGCTTACGGACATATTCGAACGGAAAGCGCGGTTCTTGGGTGCGAATGACACTTCTGCAGCTGTTGGATATGCGCCACCTACACCAACTGAGAGCCTTGTACTCGAAATGGAGAGATACCTTAACTCGTCAGACTTCAAGAAGAGATTTCCGGAAAGCGGTGAAGACACCAAAGTCATGGCTCTTAGACGGAACGACCTACTTGAAATGACGATTTCCATGGCATTTGTCGACAGATTCATCAAGAGTGAAAGCGACTACTTCTCAAAGAAAGAATCAATATTTGAAGAACTCAGGAACTTTGTGGAATCCAAGTCGAGCATCAGCAAGATTGAGTTGAACCTGAACACGCTCGACACAAAGGGAAGGGGTTTGTCAGGCATCTATACGACTGTCACGGGTACATCTGCCGAGGAAGCTGATAGTGGAGAAGTGGGAAGGGGAAACCGTGCAAACGGAATAATCTCCTTGAATAGACCATCAAGTTCAGAGGCGGCTGCAGGAAAGAATTCTGTCAGCCATGTCGGCAAGATCTACAATCTGCTCAGCTTCAGGATTGCTGACAGGATAGTCAGAGAAGTCTCTGGCATCGATGAAGCATATGTCTGGCTGTTGAGCAGGATCGGAATACCAATTGACCAACCCGCTATCGCATCAGCACAACTGATCC
>Ga0315279_10003996_pt1 | contig 20024 bp, 22 predicted proteins | sample YL17G06_20_MG_FD_203694 | JGI IMG/M metagenome (GOLD analysis project Ga0315279, IMG submission 203694) | Sediment microbial communities from Yellowstone Lake, YNP, Wyoming, USA - YL17G06_20 | ecosystem: Environmental > Aquatic > Freshwater > Lake > Sediment | place: USA: Wyoming | collected... | reverse complement strand
TTCCCCTCTCTTTTTCCTTTTTTTAAAAAAGCATGAAATTTCTTTAAAATTATCTTCTTATTAGCATTATCCAATAAAATAATAGAACTGTTTTTTCTAGCCATTATAGTAAATTTAAATAAGTATTTCCTTATTTTTGATGATACCCCTTCCGATTTTTCGATAATTTGGAAGAATAATGAAAACAAATGCCTTTTGATTTATTAAGCGATTGACTGAGAAAAAAATTTTTATACAATAGAAGAGAGTAATTATTATACGATTAATTACTTAAAAATTTGAAAAAAAAAAAGAAGGTCCAAAAAAATGAGTGGATTAAAAATTGCTGGTGGAATACTGAGTCTGATTGGCGGCGCACTGGTTCTGCTTATGCAGATTATATATATAATGACCTATGCGTTTTCTTGGGGCATTCTAATCTGGATGATCTTGCCGATTTTAGCTGTGGTTGGTGGCATTCTTTTATTAGTGAGGAAGAGAGCTGGTGGTGTCATTGCATTAATAGTGGGAGCAATATGGCTCACAATAGCAATATTACTTAATCTGGGATTAGGAATGGTGTGGATGGATTTTCTCATGATTATTCCCCCGTTCTCATTCTTCCTCGGGTATCTAGATTTTACTATTTGGGACTATTTATTTGTTGAAATAGTGCTTGTGTTCGTCGGTGGCATACTCGGAGTCGCTGGAGGCTCAGACTAAATTTTTTCCCCTTTCTATTTCCTTTTTTTTAAAAAAAGCATGAAATTTCTTTAAAATTACCTTCTTTTTAGCATTATCCGATAAAACAACAGAATTGTTTCTTCTCGCCATTAAATTCATTTAGTTCGATTCAACAAATCCTCCACTAGGGATTCGGCTTGGGCCAAGGTAAGTGGTAGTTTTGTTTCTTCTATTATATTTCGCTGCATTAAATTGTAAAATAATTGTCCAATGATGGGCATCCGCATTTTATGCTTCAGTAATAACATAGAATCGGTGAGGAGGTCTTGAGCACTCCGTTCTGCCACTACTTCGCCCTTATCCAGCAAAATACACTTATCTACTAATTCAGGAAGGACATCCACATCATGAGTCGCGATTATTATTGTTAGATTCCGTTGTCGATAAGTTTGAATTATTTGAAGGATATCAGCACAACTTTCCGGATCCAGATTAGAGAATGGCTCATCTAACAGAATTATTTCGGGATCCATAGAAAGGATAGTCGCAAGCGCTGCCTTCTTCTTTTCACCAAAACTTAAATAATGGGGAGGTTTATTTTTCAAGTGTAACAGCCCAAGGCTTTCGAGTGTTTTTTCAACGCGACTATTTATTTCAGCTTGATCATATCCAAGGTTGAATGGTCCAAAGGCCACATCTTCCCATAAAGTGGGGCTAAACAATTGGTCATTGGGATTTTGGAATACTAACCCCACTTTTTTTCGGAGGGATTTTTTGGTTTTCTTATTTAAAACCTGATTGAGGATTTGGATTGTCCCCTGAAATGGTTCAAAGAATCCCATCAGCAGCATGAAAAGCGTGGATTTCCCAGCGCCATTCGGCCCAATTAACCCTACACATTCACCTGTCTTTACTGTGAAATTGATGTCCTTTAAGGCTAATGTTTTATCAGGATAGGAATACGATAGTTGTTGAATGACGAGCGCATTTGAATTTGTCATATATATTTTTACCTCATTTTAAAATAAATAGATAAATGGAATTATTCGTAAATCAATGAGAAAAATAGCAGTTACAGCTGAAATAATGATAATAGCATAAAAAATTGTAGCACGGTAATTGGATTTATACTCTTTGGTGACCAAATCACCCATATAACCGCGTGCCAGCATGGCACGGTAGACCTGTTCGCTCCTATCAATGGATCGCACTAGAAGCGTGCCAAATAACTGTCCCAAAATTTTGAACCGCAACCGAAACCCCAGTGAGCGGAAACTCCGACTATCTTTCGCTTGGAGCAGTCGAATTAATTCCTCAATGAATAGAAAAATATAGCGGTACGTTAAAGAGAAGAGAATTAGAAAAGTAAGGGGAATATGCACGTGCTTCATCGCATGGATCAAATTGGCAAAGGGGGTCGTGAAAATAAGAGTCATTACTGCCATAAGCGATAGCCAGACCCTTAAAATAAGAGAACTGGCTGATAGCACACCTTCTAATGTGATGACAATATTCACGGTGCCAATGGACCATAGAGCCACCACCTGTCCAGGTGTAAAGAAGAGAAGGGGGAGAGCAATAACAACCGCAAAGATAGTTATAAAAAATAAGGTCCGGATAAAATAATACCTGAGCGGGATATGAGACACTACCATTATTCCTACAATAACCACCATTAACAGAAAATAAGGCATTATATGGACAAAGCTCATATTAATTATAATAATTCCAATCACGATTAAGAATTTCACAATGGGATTCACTTGATGAACAGGTGAATTAAGGTTCGAATATTTCTCAAAATAAACCAATTCCTGAAAGCGCTTTAAAATACTGCTTAACTTAATCACATCCACTTTTTAAAAGAAGAGGGAAAAAAAAGAGTCATTTCCTACGGACCATGAGTTTTCCAAGGCTATACGTAATGGCAAACACGATCAAGATTCCAAGAATGCCTGCTAGCAAACTCGTAACCCATTCGTTTGCAATCCAGGGGATTTGGTAATCGGGAATGAGGCCACTCCAGATCTGGTACAGAGGAGTGAATCCGTATGTCTGAAACACGGCCTCAAGTCCATCGGGTCCTGCAATATAGACTGGTACAAAGAGAAAGACGGCAAGAATGACTATTATTGCAATTAGCCATTTCCATACAGTAATTTCTTTCATGATTTCACCACCATAGCTTCAGTTCAGTTGTTTTCGGAATCAAATCAGGCCGACTCTTTTGGAGATACATTATTATTGCCAGTGTGATCGCTGCCTCGCCCAATGCTATGAAAACATGCCATAACAACATGGCGGGTACCGTCACCGCAATAGGATATGGAAATAGCGAGGAGGCTCCAATTTCTATGCCACAAACCAGGGAAGCAAGAACTACCGAGATATATGCCCCTATAAAGGTGCCGATATACAAGCCCTTATTGTCATCTTTAAATTTCCGTATGCCATAATAGATAAAATAGCCAATCAGCGGAACAATTGCCATATTGAAAACATTGGCGGATAGTGCCACTAATCCTCCATCACCGAAAATAAGAGCTTGAATAATTAACACTGTTGAAATAGAGAGCAGCGCCTGTGCTGGAGAGAGAAGAATCGCAACCAAAACAAACCCCAAGAGGTGCCCACTCGTTCCTCCAACAATTGGGAAGTTCAGCATCTGCAATGCGAATATCATTGCGGTCACAATCGCTAAAAACGGCAGCTTTGACTCTTCCTCATTCAAGGTTTTCCTCGATTTGATAATTGCAGCAGCCCATGCTATAATTACAATCACCCAGAAGGAAATGAGCTCCCATAGATCAAGAACACCATCAGGAATGTGCATCTTCTTTGCCTCAACTTTTTTTTGGATAGTACTACTAAAGTTATGTTTGGGTAGTACTCATATAAATATTACTCAAAATGGCTAATAGTATTACTGATTTAAAAAAAGGAAATTCCTCTAATTAGGTAAGTAAAATACCAGTGGAGTGGCAGGTATAAGTCATCACAGCCAAGTGATAGAAGGCATCTTCGATTCCCTTTCCGGTTTTAGCGGAAGTTTCATAATAGGCTAATCCCTCGAGCAGAGAGCACAATTTTAGGGCATCTTCTCTTGTAACTTGGCGTTCAGTTTCGAGATCGATTTTGTTACCAATAATAATAAAGGGAATAGGGCCAACAAATTCATTCAAATCAGTTTTCCATTTTATGATACTGCTAAAGGAGTTTAGATCATTGACATCGAATACTATAAAAGCAGTATTTGCCCCTTTTGCATATTGTTTACGCAAATCGCTAAAGCGCTCTTGTCCTCCAATATCATAAATCATCAAGGAAATTAATGTATCATTATGAAGTATTCTTTTTTCATAAACATTATATCCGAGTGTGGCTAGATAATTCGCTTCAAATTTATCATTTATAAATCGTTCTACTAAAGAGGTTTTTCCCACACCTTCATTTCCGAATAGAATCATTTTGTAGCGCATCAATTTTTCAGATAGCCACATCGTATCACCTTACTAATTTTTTTCAGCAAATTACTTGTTATTACATGATTGAAAGTATGCGGTAAAATATAAGATTAATTAATTTTGATTAATTTTATTCAAGCGTGCAAGCTTACATTGCAAGCTTGCATATTTTTAGAAATAAACACTTTTGAATAGTTAATTTTATCGAAAAAGAAATGTTAAAAGGTTGTAAATTAAAAGTGAAACAAAAGGGATAATCATGAATTTAACTTTTCTAATTCCTCTATCGGCAGCTGTTATTCTATTTTCTATCGCAATAATGATCCTGCGGGAATTATTTAAAACTAGGTTGGTTACTCTCATGATTCTCGAAATAATTCCCCTAAGTTTCGGTTTCTGGATGGTGGATCGTACCATCTCAGCCATTTCATTAACCTATGTTGATTTCTATCGTATCTCCAATCTGTGCTACATTTTAGCGCCAATGTTTTTAATTTATTTCGTCGATCTAATTGCCAAAGGGATATTTACCTGGAAAAGTGTTGGATTTACATTCTACAGCGGGGCTCTGACAGTGGCAGCCCTGTTCATAGACGAATATACGGTTGGGTACAATCCGAACTCAGGGTGGGTTCAAGTCGCATGGAAGCAACCGCTTTTCTACATATTTCTATATCTCTATATTCTACTCATCGTGTTAGTCTTTTTACGGCATCTCTTCATTGCTTATTCAAATAATAGAGGCGAAAACAAACATTTAATGAAGCAAATCGTTCTTATTTTCACAATATCCATCCTTGGAATTTTTATCTTCAATAGTTTGCGGTCCCTTCGCTTGATTGATTATCCTTACCTCAATAGCGTGGATACATTGTTCTTCACGCTTGGTTTCGGCATGATATCGTGGCATTATTTGAAACGGCCCTATCTGTTTCATCTCGATCTCTTAGATGTTCAGCTCTACGGCTTATTTGTATTCGACAATCACGGACCTTTATTGTATTCCTACGAGTTTCAAGCAGCCAGTCTAAAGAGTGCGGACAAGGATTTATTCGTAGGAGCCCTTGCGGGATTCGATACACTTTTCAAGGAGGTTTTAGCCGGTGATCAAAACTTGAAAGAGGTTCGCCAAGAATCAAATATTATTATACTCGAAAGCGGGAAGGGGATCACATTCGGGCTTGTGACAAACCGTGCCACGCTCATGTCTCGCAATTGGCTCTGTCAGTTTCGAGTTGCCTTTGAAAAAAATTTCAAAGCAGACCTAGCACAATACTTCGCTACGCAGCGGTTAGACTTCGAAACTAAACCAGACACACTTGTAAGGCAGATTTTCCTTAAAATATAACTCATTCGATTCTTGAAGATGCTAATGATTTGAGCGATCTTGGTTAAAAGGAAATTGGAAATCTAATTTCGAGAAAAATTTGAAAAAATTATGGTTCCTTAGTATTCAGGTGCTTTTTCGATGTAGGTATCTTTGCTAGGAGAAAGTAATGTAAGGTATCATACAATAATTCGGGATTTATATTATCAAAACTTGAATCAATTCCGCTCCCGCCCATAATTTGCAGCGTAGGGCCTCCCTGAATAATAATCAATTGTGGTTTTATCTCCATTGTCCTCTGAATCCTTTTTTTCCGAATTGCTGCATGATATTCTGGAGCGGCTGGGGCTTCTAACTTTTGAACGGGCGGCGCTCCTAACACATTTGCGACGCTGCCCAAGAGAGTACCAGCTGTTTTTGCAATACTATTAAAGTCAAACCCGAAGTCTTCCGTTGTTTTCTTTATACGGCCAACAATCTCCTTTGCTGCGACTTCTTGCGCCTCCTCCCGTATAAATTGATCTGTATCTTTCATCATCTCGCGTACTTTGCGCACACGCGGACCAAGCGCATTAAGAAACTTTTTTATTGGCGCATTGACCTTGCGATAATACAATTCTTCGACACGTCGTTCCTCTCCAGGCATAAATTCCGGTTTCGTGCGTATTACATCATATTTGAGGGTTGAAATTGGCCGTTCTCCACTTCGTCCAGTAAGTTCTTTAAATATTAGCATGAATTTATCTATACCGTAGGTTAGAAAATCGCTTCCCAATGTCAACTGAATCTCTGTTCGTACCTCAAGTTCTGCTTGAATAAGCTCCTCTAATTTTCGCGGATTCGTTATGAGGCGAAATTGTGTAACTTTGTCCTCTTCCACCTCTATCTCTAATTTCTTAACCCCTTTGTGCCTAATCGGTTCGAGAAATTTGAAGTCCATTCTGACCCTCTTATTTTTTCAATAAAATTAATTTCCAAATTCATTCAGGGCATTTTATTCTACCATTTAATTTATTGCCTTAATTCATATAATTGCCGTATTGAGATTAATTTGATTTATTTACCGAAATATACGTTGAGGTGTTGTTATGTGTGGGTTTAAAGGGGAAGGAACATTTGCAGCCAATTTAACTCAATCCAGAGGACGAGAGAGGCTACGCCAACTTCAATGAGGGAGAGGAGCGCGCCAATTTTGAGGTAGTCGCGGATTCGGATAGTGATACCTTTATTTTTAAGTACGCCCATCCACATTAAGATGGCGAGGGAGCCAACGGGAAAGAAGTGCGGGCCTAAATTATTGCCGATGATATTCGAGAAAACTAGTCCCGTACGGGATTGAGCGCCCAAGATAGAAGGGAAAGCTTGATTAACAGACAGTAATCCTAGCATTGTCATTGGCCAATTGTTCATAGCGCTGGCCCCGAAGGTAACAATGAGACTAGGTACGAGGATTGAGAGGATTGAAGGGAGGGCAGATGAATCGACGAAGAGAGAAGCGAAGAAATTGATAATGCCGACATGCTTGAGTCCCTGCACGACCAAGAAAATGCCTATCATAAAGGCGAGGATATCCCAATTCACTCTCTTTAAAATAAAAAAGATGCCCTTTCGTTCCTCCGGCTTTTTAATAGTTTTTTTGTAGGTTAAGAAATAGAATAGAAGGAGCGAGAGCGCGCCCAAACAAATGACGAAGGAGACGTAGATGTGGTTCAAAGAAGTGATAATATAACCAATATCTATAGCGATTAAGGTTACAAAACTGGCTTTGAGCCAAAGGGGGCGGATAACTGGACCACTTTTTATGAGATCTTCTATTGGCTCTATAGTGTAGGATCGAGGGATTTGCTTTCGGAAGAAGAGGAAAACGATCGCAAGGCTGACACCGACTGTTGCAAGAGAAACAAGACCCATCATAAAGAAGTGATCGAGAAAACTATAATGGAAGTAATCTGCGCTAACGATATTGATAGGATTGCTTGTAATTAGGGGCATTGCGGCGGTGTCTGCGATTAGACCAGCACCAAAAAGGTAAGCCAAACTCCCAGCTTTATCGATTTTTAATTCACGTATTATTTCAACAACAATGGGGGTCAAGATTAGAATAGCGCTATCGTTGGCGAAGAGAATACTAACAGCTGCGGTAAGTAAAGCCACATAGAAATAAAGACGAATACCACGTCCCCGTGCCATTAAGACGACTTTCAATGCAGCCCACCTGAAAAAGCCAATTACATCTAAAGTAACAGAGAGCAATACAATCCCAATAAAGGCAAGAGCTGCATCCCAAATAATCTCTAAGGAATTGAGCGCCTCTTGAAGGCTGACTGTGCCAAAGATAAGTGAAGCAAGAGCGCCAGCTCCGGCAGCAAGCCCTAAATTCATCTTTCGAGGGCGTACAATAATAAGGAATAAAGTGACCACGAAAATGACCAGGGAAGCGATTAGAAGATAGCCCATGCACGTATCACGCTCTGAATAGGAGATGATTTCCTTCAAAAGCCTTTAAGTGTGTTGCATAAACAATTTATTTTTTTTTGTTGTATTTGGAACATAATATTTAAAGATAATGATGGGCGAACCAAAGATAATAAAGTTAGTAAAGGATATAAATAAAGAAATATGAAATTAGGTGAAAAAGATGCAAGGTAAATATCGGGCATACATTTTATTACGACTTTCAAATGTTGGAAAAGAATGGGAAGTAGTGGATCGGGTTAAGGAGATGTTTTCCAGGGAGCTAGTGACCTATGCGGTTCCAGTTTATGGCGCGTGGGATGTCACAGTTGAGGTAGCGTATGATCAGCTCAATGAGCTGGATACGATTGTGACCACGATTCGTGAGGATGAAATTTTGAAAGCGGCTCTTGAAGAAACCACCACAATGGTTGGTGCACGTGCAACGTATCCTTGGGAATAAAAAATCTAAGGAATTGTTCCTTTAATTTTTACTTTTTTGCTTATTGGGAGAATTGAATTCATGGCAATGAAATCAACTTGCCTGTATTCATTTTCAGCATTAAAATTAATCAGCTTATCTTTAAATTGTCATAGATGAAACATAAATTTTAAACCTAAAAAAAGTGAAAATCAAATAAAAGAAGCTTCAGAGCGATTCAAAGTTAGGAAAATTAAAAGAAATACACTCAAAAGAATCAGAATTTGGTGATTAGAATGAAGGAGAAAACAGCGAGTTTTGTGCCGAATCCGGAGGATGTGAAGTTATGTGTGTTATTGTATTCCGGAGGGCTTGATACTTCGTGTATGTTGAAGTGGATTCAAGAGACTTATGAGTGTGAAATGATTACAGTCACGTTAGATGTGGGACAAGAGAAGGATTATAGTAAGATAGAAGAGAAGGCGCTCAATTTAGGAGTAAAGAAGCATTATACTATAGATGCAAGAGAAGAGTTTGCGAAAGATTTCGTTTTTCCTGCATTGAAAGCAAATGCATTATACCAAAAGGTATATCCACTGTGTGCATCCTTATCACGCCCGCTCATTGCTATGAAAGGCGTTGAGATTGCGAAGAAAGAAAATGCGGATACCATAGCCCATGGTTGTACGGGAAAGGGGAATGATCAAGTACGGTTTGTGAACACAATTCTCTCAGTGGACCCAAATATGAAAATTCTTGCACCTGTTATTGAGTGGGGCATGTCCCGGGAAGAAGAGATTGCATATGCCCAAAAGAATGGGATACCCATCCCTGTGGATTATGATTCGCCATATAGTATTGACGAAAATCTTTGGGGGAGATCCATTGAGAGCGGGTTAATTGAGCATCCTGAGAATGAATGTCCCGAGGATGCATACAAATGGACTGTAGCACCCGAGAATGCGCCGGATGTTCCTGAATATGTCACCATTGCCTTTGAGAAAGGGGAGCCGATTGCTCTGAATGAGGAGGAAATGAGTCCTGCGCAACTCATCATGAGTTTGAATGAGATCGGCGGAAGACATGGAGTAGGGCGTTTGGACCATATGGAGGACCGCATCGTAGGATTAAAGAGTCGTGAAGTTTACGAAACCCCAGCAGCGACCATATTGATTAATGCACACTTAGATTTAGAGAAATTTGTATGCACACGCCATGAGAACTTGTTTAAAGAAAACCTTGATGCTCAATTTGCGTTCTTAATCTACGCAGGGTTATGGTTGGAGCCATTACGGGAAGATATTCAGGCTTTCTTAGAGAAGGTGAATGAGAAGGTAACTGGAAAGGTCCGGATGAAGTTATATAAAGGGCATGCATCAGTGGTAGGTCGCAATTCGGAGAATGCAATTTATAGTTACAATTTGGCGACCTATTCGACAGCTTCGACTTTCAACCAGAAGGCATCTTTCGGATTTATAGAATTATGGGGGCTGCAATCGCGAATTGCGCACCTGATAAAGCGGAAATCAGAGGAATAAGTGGTTCTTGAATGAGTAGAAAATTACTCAAGGGTAGATTTGAGGAAGACGTAGATAAGAACGTCGAACAGTTCCTCTCAGGAAAGGATATAATATTCGATAAAGAGCTTATTCCGTATGATATCTTAGGGAATTTTGCCCATAGTCTCATGCTGAATAAAATTGGGGCGATTTCAGATGAGGAACTCAAGCTGATATTAAAAGCCCTGAAAGTGCTTTTTGATCAATGGAAGAAAGGCGAATACACACTGTCACAGGAATTAGAAGATGTGCATATGAACATTGAATCTGCAGTGACAGAGCAATCGGGACCAGAAATAGGGGGCAAAATGCATTTAGCGAGATCGAGAAATGATCAAGTGCTCTTGGATCTGCGACTCTGCATGAGAGCTGAAATCCTCATTATTCAAAAGTTACTTCTTGACCTGTTATCTGCTTTAATAGAAAAAGCAGAAGAACACATTGAAACGCTATATATCGGGTACACGCATTTGCAGCAAGCTCAGCCAATTACTTTTGCGCACTGGTGTATGGCTTATGTAGATACCTTTCTCAGAGATTTAGACCGGTTATGTGAAATATATCAACGGAGTAATCTGAATCCCTTAGGCGCAGGCGCCATTGCGGGCACGAGTTGGGCCATTGATAGAGAATACACTACCGACCTTTTAGGGTTCGATGGGCTCCAGGAAAATACCTTAGACGTAATTTCTTCGAGAGGCGAACTTGAGGCGGAGTTGCTCAGTGATTTCGCTTTAATCATGACACATTTAGGAAGAATGGCAGAGGATATTATTTTAGGGGCCACGGCAGAGTTTGGATTCATCATACTAAGTGATAAATATAGTACTGGCAGCAGCATTATGCCGCAAAAGAAGAATCCAGATGTAGCAGAATTAATACGGGCTAAAACAGCCTCAATTGACGGCGATCTTCTGAAAATTCTCGGAATTCTCAAAGGGCTCCCATCGGGATATAATCGGGACCATCAGGAAATAAAGGAAGTATTTTTTCAATCTGTAGAAACGGTAAAACTCTCATTAACGGTGATGACCGGGCTTCTAGTGACCATGCAACTGAACACAACGAAAATAGAGAACGAATTACAAAATAATTTTATTACCGCCACTGAGTTAGTAGATTTGTTGATAATAGAATATCAACTTCCATTCAGAACCGCTTACACTATAATTGGAAAATTGGTGAAGGAATTCTCGGCAGAGCATAAGAAACCATCCGAGATCACGCCCGAACTTCTACTAAATTATGTCAAAAGTAGCTCACCTAAAAAAAAGTTGATTTCAATGGAAAAAATTAAGAAAGCATTAGACCCATGGGAAACCATCAAAAGAAGAACCCATGTGGGCGGACCTGCACCTCAAGAAGAACAAAGAATGATTCAGAATAGAAAAGAGAGATTAGCAACTGAAAAAGAGAAAATTTTAAAAAATGAAGAAAAAAATGATTACATCTTAAATAAATTAATAGAGTTGGTGAACGAAAAAATAGGCGAATAAATTATAGTCGGAGGTAAGAAAGATGAAGGCTACATGTCCAGAGTGTTATTTTGAATTTGAAATCGATGATGATGTCATGCTTGGTGAAGTTATTGAGTGTGGTGATTGTGGTATAGAATTAGAAGTGATTAATATTCAAGAAAACGTGGCTGTTCTTCAAAAAGCAGAAAGTGAAGAAGAAGATTGGGGCGAGTAAGCAGTAATTTAGTAAAAATCAGTAGTTGAGTAAAAAAAGAAGGCGAAGACATCTATGGAATTTTCGATGGTCTGTAATAAATTATCATGGGAAGAAAAAAGTATCATAGATGCGGCAAAAAGCAAGGATGTGAAAGTAAAAATTATATTAAATAGCAATTATTTTGCGAATCTCGAGAAAGATAATGTACCAACAGAAATTGTGCTTCAAAGATCTTTAAGTTTTGTGCGAGGGCTCTATATTACAGCCATCTTAGATCATTTCGGACATACGGTAATAAATTCGTATAAAACTTCCGATATCTGTGGAAATAAACTCTTAACGACTTTAACCTTACTCAAAGCGGGTATACCAACGCCAAAAGCATATTGTGCCTTTACAGAAGAAAGTGCCCTTGAAGCCTTAAACGAATTAGGCTACCCTGCGGTAATAAAACCCGTTATTGGATCTTGGGGACGAATGGTGGCGCTCTTGAAGGATCAAGATTTTGCAAAGGCAATCCTCGAAGAACGGGAAGTTATGGGTGATGTATTCCAAAAAATTTACTATCTTCAAGAATATATTTTTAAACCACCTAGAAATATGAAACAGTATTTAAGAAGAGATAAAGTTTCACGGGATTTCCGAGTATTCACAATTGGAGATGAAGTTGTAGCTGCCATGGGCAGACATGAACTAGAAGGGGATTGGCGAAGCACTGCTACTAGAGGTGCTAGAACTGAATCCTTACATATAACCCCCGAAATCGAGGAATTAGCTATAAAAGCGGCGAAAGTGGTCGAAGGAGAAATTTTGGGGCTTGATATCATGGAAGGCGAAGAGCTAATGGTGAATGAAATAAATCATGTTAGTGGGTTTCAAGCACTGGCGAGTTCCACAGGTATAGATATCGGCGGAAGAATAGTTGATTATCTTATGGAAAAAATGAAGAAATAAAATGAATTTATTGACGTTAATACGTGATTTTCCATGTTAATTGTATTGAAGTTAGGTGGTCAATTACTTGCACAAGATGTGTCTCTGAAAGAATTATATGACGACCTCGCCAACCTCCACAAGACCCATCAGATAGTAGTTTGTCATGGGGGCGGTCCGCAAATTGATGATATGCTCACCAAATTAGGAATAGCCCCCGTGGTCTATGAATCGGCTTCTGGGGTGAAAAGCAGAATTACAGATGCGAATACATTAATGGTAGCAGAAATGGTAATGGCGGGAAAAATAAATAAAGAGATTGTTTCAGAATTGCTCAAACGGGGAATAAGTGCCGTGGGAATTTCTGGATTGGATGGAAACACAATACAGGCTAAAAAGAAGGATAAATTAACCATTTTTGATAAAGAAAGAGGGAAGAAGAGAATCATTAGAGGAGATCTTAGCGGAAAGGTTGAGAAAGTTGATCCAAAGCTCTTGAATCTACTTTTAAACAATGGTTATATGCCTGTGGTTGCACCTATTTCTGCGAGTGAGGAGATGGACCCACTCAATACCGATGGAGATAGAACAGGCGTATATATCGCAAGCGCGCTGCACGCGGATAAATTAATCCTATTCACGGATGTTGAAGGGGTATTAAAGGAAGGACAACTGGTTCCTAAAATTGGGAAAGAGGAAATGAAAGAAATTTTCGATCTCACGAAAGGTGGCATGAAAAAGAAAATTTACGCGGCTAAGGAAGCCCTAGAACTAGGTATCGTAGAGGTAATTATAAGTTCAGGTTTAATCCCGAACCCGATAACTGCAGCCCTAGAAAGAAAGGTAGGAACATCCTTGTCCTATAAATATCTTTAAGGTCATGAGGATTCACATTGAAAGAAGTAGAATTTCTTAAACAAAGTCTTGAGATCCCTAGTGTTTCAGGTAATGAGAGAAGGTTTAGCCTATTTCTATCAGAAAAGATGGCGGAACTTGGGTATGAGGTATGGAGCGATCCGGCGGGGAATATTATTGGTCAAATTGGAAGTGGAACACCAGTTTTATTACTCGCATCACATTTAGATACGGTTACGGGAATGATTCCCATCGAAATAAAAGAGGGCAAACTATACGGACGTGGAGCGGTTGATGCTAAAGGAAGCCTCATTTCGATGATATGTGCAGCAGCCAGATGCATTGGAAAAAATATTTTAGGAAAAATAATTGTCGCTGGGATCGTAGAGGAAGAGAGTTCTCTCAGAGGAATAGAAGCACTACTTGGAATTGCTGAAAAGGTAGATTATGCAGTATTTGGTGAACCAAGCGGCATTGATCGCATATGCATTGCCTGTAAAGGACGAATTCACCTTCATGTAACATTTCAGGTGAGTTTTGGGAGCTCGCATGTCTCAAGCTCAGAAATTAACAAGAATGCAATTCATGAATCTATTGAGTTTTGGAATCAATTAAGAAATAAGATGCAAGAGAAACCATTTCAGGGAAAGACAGCCTATTTCAGTGTTGAACCAAATATTACTCTAATATATGGAGGTACCTCTACCAATATCCTCCCAGATATTTGCATGCTTGATATAGACCTTCGGTTTCCTTCGGGAATCACCTCAGCTCAAATCCTGAAGGCTATAGAAAATATTATTGAAGATTTTCAAGCAGCAAGGGGCATTCAAATCTCTTACGAAATATTGAGTCGGATCGAGGGATATAGAGCTGAAAAAGATACAAAACTCGTGAATTCTTTAAAAACAGCTATTGAAACTGTTATAAATCAAGATCCGAAATTTTTGCGTAAAGCTGGAACGAATTTTATGGCGCCGATCGGAAACGCTTGGCAAATTCCAGTGATTAGTTATGGCCCGGGGAATCCCTCTTTAGAACACACGCCCATCGAATCCATCGATTTAAGTGAATTTCAACAGGCAATAAATGTAATAGAGAGATTTATTTCAATATTTTTATCTGAATAACTATTCAATGGGTATGTCCTTATAATTTTTTAATTATCCTGATGAATATTTTATAGCATAGGAGAGGAGAAAAGATTTTGACTAGTCAAAAGGAGCTTTATAGATATGTAATTCCAAAAGATGTGAGTCAAAGATGCTTTGGCTTTAAAATTATCATGATAATATTTATTATCGTTGAATTAATATTTATTATTATCTTGCTTTCAGTAATATTAGGAAGTACACATAAACCTTCTCAAGATTTTAACAACTTTTTTATTGTATTTTTTACAATTCTAACCCTTTTTCCCGCTTCATTTTATTTGTTACATCGGTACTATAGAAATCGTAGTTTTGAATGGGTTTTTGACAAATTATATCAGAAGCTCAGTTACAACCAGGCTTCTCCTACCTTTAAAGAATTAAAAACCTTTGACCTCAATGACATCGTCGCAGTTATTTATAGCAAAAAGTATGCATATAGTGACCTTCAACCCTTTGATTTTTATGTTGCTCTCTACTTTGAAAATAAAAAAAGGATAATAGTATATTCTAAATCTGAAAATCAAGAAGGAAAATCAAAATGCATAAAAATAGGCGGCGACATTGCCAAATTCTTGGAGAAGCCTTTTGTTTATCGCAGAGATTTTAAATTAAGGTTCATAATTTCATCGATAATTATATTAAGTGCAATTATTGCGACGTTGTTTTTAATAGAATTTAATCCCTGGGCTGGATATCTTTATTTTACATTTTTTTTTATTATTTTCATTATTTGCGGAATTGCAATTGGTATAGAATATAAAAAATACAGAGCAAGTTATATTCCCATAAATTCTGAAGATTAAGGGATTGTTTTATTTCTGAATTTTTCCGGAATAACAAACTCTTCTCACAATGCGAGAATTTGAATCTATTGCTTTAAATTTATTTTAATAACTTGAGAAGAATCGATTTTTGGACGTGCAAACGATTTTCAGCCTGATCATAGATTATAGAGTGAGGACCATCTACCACTCCATCAGTGGCAACGACATTCCGCCGCAAGGGAAGGCAATGCATGAAATTAGAATCTTTTTTAGTTAAATCCATTTTAGCTTCATCACAAATCCAATTTTCCCGATAGGGCACTCGGAGTTTTTTCTCTTCCGCGGGATTTCCGTAATATTTCAAAGAGCCCCAAGATTTCACGTAAATGATGTCGGCATCACGATAGCCCTCTTCGAGATCATTTTCAATCGTAAAAGATCCACCGCTCTCCTCTGCATTCTGTTGTGCCATTGCTATGATATTATCGTCTAATTCAAACCCTGGAGGGTGAAGAAGTGTGACATCCAATCCAAAACGGGTCATGATGAGAACGGTCGAGTTTGGAACGCTGACAGGAAGGGGTTTAGGATGATATGCCCAACTTAATACAAATTTTTTGCCGGCAAGCTTTTTCTTTTTTTCACGCACCGTGAAAATATCGGTAAGGGCTTGGCAAGGATGGTATAGTTCGTCCTCCAAATTGATGAAGGGAACATCAGACCATTTTGCTAGCTCCTGTACGAGATTGTGAGAGGCACCATACTTCCATTTGGTGACATTCGGGAATACCCGAACACCTATTACACTTGCATAGCGGGATAGGACCTTGGCAGTGTCTTTGGGTGATTCTGAATCCTGCCCCAACCACATCCGATCCGCTTCGATAGTCATCGGATACCCGCCCAATTCCACCATTGCGGCTGTGAATGAAGTTCGTGTGCGGGTTGAGGGGTTAAAGAAAATCATTACAAAAACTTTCCCCTTAAGATCATCCGTCATTTCTCGATTCTTCTTTAATTCCTCGGCTTTTTGTAGAACCATCTCTATGTCTTTAGTTGTCCATTCTTGAGTGGTAATCAGATGCAGCGTTAATCACCAATTTTATAATACAAAATCCATTTAATTCTGAATAGAATTAAGAAAAGTTAAAGGAATTAAAAAATTTTGTTTTAACTATAAAATAAAGTTTTGAAAATAACGGATAAACGGTAAGCATGAGGAAAAACTGTGGCAAAAAAGAAGACAGCGGTCATTGGGGCGGGATGGTTCGGGAGAGCTCATGCGCGAGTTTATAACGCAATATCGGATTTACATGCTATCTGTGATCCAGATGAAGAACGAGCGAAAGCGGTAGCCGAGAGTTTTCATGTCAATTATTACTTAGATTATAAAGAAATGATCAGAAATGAGGATTTGGATGCGGTAAGCGTTGTCATTCCACCACGTCTTATTCCCTTGGTCTCGACAGAATTCGCTAAAAAAGGAATTGCAGTTCTTTTAGAGAAACCACTTGGTACGAATTTGGAAGATTTCGATGAACTCCTTAAATATACATCCGATGTCCGACTTACCTGTGGATTCATCGAGCGATTTAATCCTGTCGTGGAGCGTTTGGCTAAGCGGCTACCTGAAATTGGCACACCAATTATGATAAGTTCAAAACGTATTGGACGATATCCGAAACGATTTTGGGACCTTGGTGTTGTATTAGATTTAGGAATCCATGAAATTTATATACAACGGTTCCTTTTTGGAGATGTCACCGATGTCCAAAGTAAATTATGCTATTTTCATAGGGAGAAAGGCACCTATGAAGATGCGGCTTTCATCCTTCTGCAGTTTTCAAATAATGTCCAAGGGTTAATCGAAGTAAATTGGCTTACACCCACCAAATACCGTAAATTAAGCGTGTATGGAAGCGAGGGTGTGATGGAAATCGATTATTCTACGCAGGAACTTAAATTTATTCGAAGTTCAGAGGAGCCAGCACTTTTTAGGATAGAAGAGGTAAATCAGCCTTATTCCACGGACGAACCACTTCAGTTGGAGCTCAATGCTTTTCTGTACGGGAAGGAGAACCCGTTTCCTCTAGAGGAAGGAGTTAAGAGCCTAGAGATTGCGTTGAAATGTTTACAATAGAGGGGAAAAAATGGATAATTTAGAGATATTAATCGATCCAATGGCTTTAGCCAAAATGATCCAGCACACAAGTTCAAATATTCACAAAGAAGTCGCAGGATATTTGATTGGCAAAATAGTCAATGGTTCTTCAGTCGAAATTACCGATACCGCAATTGCACGACAACAGGGGACATCAGTCCATGTCACCCTTAATGATGAAGACCAAGCTGTAATTGCAGAACGCCTTGAAAAAGAAGATTTGAATGAGGTCATTATTGGTTGGTACCACTCTCATCCCCATATGGGAGCTCACTTCTTTTCTGCAACAGATGTAGCAACTCAGAAACGCTATGAATTCTTTCTAAAACAAGCGGTGGGACTTGTGCTTGACCCGTATAAATACGTGATGTCGGGCCAGCCAGACGATCTGGATATTCATGCCTGGCGCGTCGGAGAAGCAGAATATGGAAGTGAGGTGCCTTTTAAAATTATGAAAGATGCGGGTAAAATAACCTTAAATATTTTGGAGCATCTAAAACGGCAAAAAGTATTAGAACAGGCAGTTTCTCAGATTATTTATAGCCTGAATCCGAAATTAGAACAATCCCTTACAGATATGTTGAATATGGGAATTGGGGGAGCTATTTCAGAAGGAAAGGGGATTGCTTTTAGAAAAGTTGTACTATTTAGTGTCTTAATTCAAGCTTTGGTACTTTTAGGAGTTTTCTTTATTGTTTGGGCAATAATTCTTCTAACAATCTAGCTGGTTTTCAGCGGCTTTATTTTATTATAATTTATTGGCTTTTTCTATTAATTTGATGTAATCCGCGTGGACTTTGATTGGGATCGGATAAGCGGATTCGAGTAATTCTAAAGTGACCTCTTCTTTGGTCGTATCGATGCGGGTAACCTTGGCTTTCTCACCCTTGAATGGTCCGCCGACGATTTCTACGAGGTCGCCAATGCCTAAGCCTTCAGTGGGGATGCGAGGTACCAGGAAATGTTCAATTTCTGCGAGATTTATTTTTCCTATAGGTTTGCCACGAATATGAGGAACGCCCAATACCGCTTGTTGGACTTCTTCCGCTTCTATTGCTTCAACAAACACGTATCCTTTTAACTGTTCAGGCACAAGGATTGCTTTAAAGGTTTTCAGCGCTAATGCATCGACCCGTTTCATGATTAGTTCAGCAACACCTTTCTCCTGACCAATAGTGGTACGGATTGCAAAAAGCGATGTTTCTTGCGGGGGTTTCAAATAGAACTCCATTCTAAAATACACCTGTTCTTAATTATCTAAAATTATCCGAAAATCGCAGTGAAAATGATTTTTATCACAAATCCCACGAGCCCGATAATGGCAACGCCAAGAAGACAAACCCGGGTAATTAGCCGAACCTCTGTAAATGTTGGTTTGCGGGACAATCGAAATATCCGTTTTGAATTTGCAATAAATCCTTTGAATTTATCAATGTAGCCGATACAAATCACCTATCGTTAAAGTAGACGATTAAATAAGCTAGACATAAATAGAAATTAAAGAACTATTAAAAATTTTTTGATTTTATCGAAAAGGAAAAAAAAAGGCTTAAAACGGATCGGAATCGAAGCTAATTGCCTTTTCAACAGTATCTGAGGATGTATGAGGAATTTTTAGGCTTGAGCTAATCCCGCTGATTATTGCAGTGACTCTAATTGTGTTTTTAAGATTAGGATCGAATACCGCGCCCCATTTGACTTCAACATCACTATTCAATTCCTGAAGAACTGTTCGGATAATAGATTCTGTTTCTTGCAAAGAAAGAGAGTTACTGGAACTAATATGCAAGAGAACTTTCTTGGCATTGCGATAATCTAAATCGAGTAAAGGATTATTAAGGGCATTAAGGCCTGCATCTACAGCTTTATTGGCTTGCCCAATTCCAATTAATGCCTCACCACTATTTTTCAGTGTATTCTTAACATCAGCAAAATCTAAATTGATGAATCCAGGTTTAGTTATCAGTTCGGTCAAACTTTTTGCGCCTTGAATTAGAATTTCATCTACAACACGAAATGCTTCATTAAGCGATAAGTCTGGAGCAATATCTAGTAACTTTTCGTTAGGAATTATAATAATCGTATCAGAAACTTTCGCTAAGCGTTCGAGCCCGATTTTTGCATTCTCTTTTTTCTTAATACCTTCAACTTCGAAAGGAAGAGTACAGATTGAGATCGTAAGTGCCCCATTTTCCCTGGCAATTTCTGCTATGATGGGTGCAGCGCCAGTTCCAGTTCCTCCACCTAGACCACAAGTAATAAAAACCATATCAGCATCCAATGCCTCTCTGATTTGTTCCACACTTTCCTGGGCTGCGGCTTCGCCAACCTTTGGATTATTTCCAGCGCCGAGTCCATGCGTTAAATTTCTACCTATTAATAATTTTCTATCAGCAGTAGTATATAATAAATCCTGCGCATCTGTATTGATAGCTAAGGTAGTTCCACCTTCAATCCCAACTTCCATTAAACGTGAAATTGCATTATTACCAGCCCCACCAACTCCTACCACTAGAATTTTTGCCTTACTCTTTTTTAATAGTTCTTCTAGCTCTGCATCGACTTCGCTAGCTTGTATTTTGAGTTCATTTTTGC
>Ga0315279_10003995_pt1 | contig 20029 bp, 14 predicted proteins | sample YL17G06_20_MG_FD_203694 | JGI IMG/M metagenome (GOLD analysis project Ga0315279, IMG submission 203694) | Sediment microbial communities from Yellowstone Lake, YNP, Wyoming, USA - YL17G06_20 | ecosystem: Environmental > Aquatic > Freshwater > Lake > Sediment | place: USA: Wyoming | collected... | reverse complement strand
AGAAAAACTAAGTGGTCTTCAACTGCGGTACTTAGGCGATTTAAATTCACCCATTCAAAAAATCCTTATAACTCTTGAGCCATTAACCACTGGACTTTTAAAACAAGCAAAAAGAGCAAATATTGATACGATTATTTGTGCCGATTACAATTTTGAAATAGAGAAGGCAGCAGAGGAATTGAATCTGAATTTAACTGCTGTAACTCTCAACATTATAAACCTCGGATTACTCAAATTAACCCAAGCTTTACGATTGGAGCACTCAAATATCGATTTCGAATTTATAAATTTGCAATCTTTATCAAATATTTTCTAATTTGATATATTTTAATTAGAGCATTGAGAGCATTCCATTTATGTCAAAGACACTGAAGAAACGGGCAGTCTGTCTCAATTTGATTAAGTCTATCACCAAAATGAAAGGATATTTCACAATTAATGATATCTTAAAAGAAACGAGCGTTCCTCGGAGCACGATCCAGGATTGGATCAACCGACTTGTGAATGAAGGATACATCAATCGTGCTGAAGAGCCATCTGGATCAAGGCCTGCAAGATATGATTACGTGTTGAAGAGTGAATATCCCGCCACGGCTTGTAAAAATATTTTCACCTGTTTGGATCTCGAGCATAATCTGGTCGAAATCTATCACTTCTGCGGAAGTGAGGGATGTACGAGCTACTGCGCCTACGCCCATAAAGAGATGGGCGGCGTAATTCTAGAAACAAGAAATGAAGGTTTTTTTCTTCGAGAACTCGCAAAAATCGGCCGAGCGCCCCTTGAAGGATTGGGTTCAAGGGCCGGAGTGGGTATTGAAGAGATTGTAATCCAAGATAATATGGTCATCCAATCCATTAAAGCAACGGGCGGTCCTGCTTATTCGCTTACCGAAACAATGGGCGCTGCACTTGGCGTTAAACAAATTGTTCTTACAAGAGATGGAGCTTTTATCGAAGGGAAAATATATACTGATGTACTTGAACACATTACTATCGGGATTGATGATACCGATGATTTAGATGAAGGGGCCACTTGGGCGATATCGCTCTCTCTCCTCAATAATTTGAAGGATATTAATCGGATTGCTCATAAAATCGTGTTTTTAAATCCGAATATACCCTTTAAAACACTTGGAAATAACTCTGCTTTCATCGAATTCGCAATTCAAGAATCGAATTTTGAACGTATTTTAGGTGATATTCAAAATTTCTTGCAATATAAGACTGTTTCTGAACAAACGGCAATCGCAGTAATGCGGGGACTAGTAGTTCCTATGAAATTAAAACAATTCGCCAACAAAGTTCGTGCGAAGGAAATTCCTATTGCTGAAGCCGATAATTTAGCTAAGGAACTTAATATTAGATTGATTGAGATAACAGGACCACGTGGTAAAGTTGGCGCTCTTGCGAGTCTCGCTTTTCTTCGAGAAGATGCCGCTTGTTTACTTAATTACGATGCGCAAATTCAGGTTTGACCCTTATAACTTTTCCTGGCAATATGGACAGAATTTGGCCCCTTTCTTTACGCTACTTCCACATTTCGGGCAGAATTCTATTGCCTCATCCTTAAGCGCCCGTTTTGAATATTTGCCAACATCCACTGCAATAGCCACTATTATGGCAACAATTCCAATAATAATTGCAATGGCAAATTCCAATAGATAAACCACTCCAATCCCTCCCAAAATGATTAGAATTAACCCGATTAACGACAAAGGTTTATTCATTTTATCACCTCATATCTAAACCAAAATTAAAAATATAAGGAAATCTTCTTCTTAACAAGAATAACAGCAAATAGGGAAAGTGCCAAAAATAGGAATATTTGATGCCTTAGGTGATGCCTTTCGGAAATTACTCCGGCTGCCAATAGTAGATAAGAATGCCCTTGAGGAATTTATTAAAGATATCCAACGCGTATTTTTAATGGGCGATGTTAATAGTGAGTTAGTCAACAAATTAAGTGAAAATATAAGGGAGAGGGTTTTAAGAACTCATATTCCGCAGGGCATTTCTTTACGAGATTATACCATTAAAGTGGTCTATGAGGAGATTACCAATTTTATGGGAAAGGTCTCTTACCCCATAGAAATTATAACAGGCACTCAAAATGTAATACTAACTGTCGGGATTCAGGGGTCTGGCAAGACGACCTCCGCAGCGAAGTTAGCGTTATATTTCAAAAAGAAGCGGTATAGGACTGCTTTAGTCTGTGCAGATACATACCGCCCGGGTGCCTATGACCAATTGGCTCAGCTTGCAGCCCAAATTGATATTCCGATTTATGGCGAGCCCACTTCCACTGATAGCGTGAAGATTGCCAAAAATGGTGTTAAATATTTCACGGATCAAAATTTGGAAGTTATTATCGTTGATTCTGCTGGTCGGCACAAAGATGAAAAAGCTTTGATGAAAGAAATGGTTCAAATTGAAAGAGCCATCAATGCTAAGGAAACAATACTCGTCATTGATGGCACGCTCGGGCAACAAGCTGCGAATCAAGCAATGGCTTTCAATCAAGCTACTCAAATTGGTTCTATTTTAGTCACAAAATTAGACGGATCAGCCAAAGGCGGTGGCGCCCTTTCAGCCGTCGCGGCTACTGGGGCGCCCATCAAATTTATCGGGACTGGCGAAAAGGTGGATGACATTGAAAAATTTGACCCCAAAAGTTTTGTAGGGCGGCTCATTGGTGTTCCTGACTTAAATATGATTCTGGAGAAGATCCAGGAAGCCGAGATTCCCATCTCAAGGGAGGTTCAAAATAGGTTTCTTAGTGGGCGCTTTAATCTCAGGGATATGTACGAGCAAATGAAATCTGTACGTAAAATGGGACCTATTGGAAAATTTTTACAGATGATGGGGCTAGGTTCAGGAAAATTGCCGGAAGGTTTTCAGGATGTAGCCGAAGAAAAATTGGATCAATGGAAATATATTATGGATTCCATGACTGCCGCTGAAATGGAAGAACCTAAGATTATTAACAGTTCGAGGGCAAATCGAATTGCAAGAGGTTCTGGTACTAATCCCAAGGATATCAAGGACCTCATCAAACAATATAATATGGTTAAAAAAATGGTAAAGCAATGGGGAAGAAACCGAAAATTCAGGAGAGGAATGCCGGGAGGATTCCCCTCTGTTGGTGGCCCGCCCCCAGGACTTCCTCCTGGAAAAATTCCAGGATTAAAGAAAATGAAATTCTAAAATCTAACTTGCAAGAATGTCAGGTTCTCTTTTTTCTTAATTTTTATCATTTTACATTTCAAAGGATTATATATTATTATATGCGCAAATGTCCAATTTGCGCATTTTCTGTGCAAACCTTTATAACGCACCATCGGCTGAATCCTCTTAAGAATTTCATCCGAGATTAATGGGACTACCGATATGCTCACCACGAGTGTTTTTCGATTACATCCGTCAGAAGCGCAAATAAACCAGCTCAACGAAATTTTTACCGTCTATAATCGGATGAAACGCAAGGGGTATCAGTTCATCTTCAACGGCACAACGGGGATTCAACAGAAATTGATGCAAATTTGCCAGAATAACCCTTACGTCAATACCCTCATGACCGAAAATAAAACTAAACTCGCACAACAAAAAACGTGGCAGAAGAAACGCGAGACCTATCTTGAGCAGAAAATTGAAGTTGTTATCCGACAGATTGCAGGAAATAAAGAGAAGAACCCCAAAGATCGGAGCTTGAAAGGATTATACTCCCTATTATCTTCTTTCCAAAACAGGCTGGCATACATGACCCTGAAACCCGGCGTCTTTGGCACGAAAAGCTTGTTTCGGAAACGTATTCGGGGGACCATTTCCCGAGACGAATTTCTCATTCAGCGAGATGCGTCGTTTGGCTGTATGGGCAAAGTGCAGGGTGGGGTGCAAAATAACAATTTGAAGCTCTTGCCTAGCGACGAGTTGCGGATTTCGACCTTTTCTAAAGCGAGGGGGAAGATTCCGAAACGCCTTCGCGTTCCGCTTGCAGTGAATCCACAGCAAAGAGCACTATATCAAGCACTCCTCCAATTGGATAAATACACCGTGGTTGTGAAACGGAAATTCATCAAAGAGGAATTGCGATATTATGCCCATATATCATATGACACTCCTGGACCCACCACGCGCTTTGGATTTCAGCACGGGGCGATAGGGTTGGACTTCAATTATAATTTCATAATCCTGGTCAATATGGATAAAGAGGGGACTTTTTTAAGTTATCACCAGATCCCGTTTCAGAACTTGCATTCCTACCGCAAGGGCAGACAGGACGATTACGCGAGCTTCAAGCTCGATAAAGTCATAAATTATTGTTTGAACAAAGGGAAAGGGCTGGTTATTGAAGATTTAACATTCGAGCAGTCTTTCTCTTATAATAAGAAACGGAATCGTAAACTCACTCAATTAAAAACCTCAATGCTCTCCGTGCTGGAGCGCAAATGCGCCCGGCATGGGATCGCGGTGCGCAAGGTGGATCCCGCATATACCACGATCATTGGGGTATTGAAATATTCTTGGTCATTTAACTGCTCAGATCACGTCTTGGCAAGTTATGTGATAGCTCGGAAAGGCTTAGGGTTCAAGGAAGCACTTCCAGCCTGCTACAAGCGGCTGCTTACACAAGTCGGGGGCGTTCTAAAACCCCGTTTGAAACCAAGCAGTCCCTACCGGCAGTGGGCGCAGCTCTATGACCTTTTCAAGCACTATGGGGTAACTCCCTTCAGGTCTCCAGACCCAGCGACCAACCTCAAGAAGAATCTCTTGGTGGCCCTCGAGACCGTGCTGGATGGCTTGAACCTGGCGACAGGCGTACCACCGGATAACCTTACGGCGGGTCTACTCGCGTATGGGTAGATGGAGAATTGGCATAGAATCTTATAGATTTTTATAGAAATTTATAAGTTTTTATAACTAATTTGAAGGTTGTCAATAAACGAATAGAACCTTAGAATTGTTAAGAACGCTCTCTGAGTTTTTGGTAAATCTTTGATCTTAAATTTGAGCACTGGTTGATCAGAAAAAAAGCTTTCAATAGAGGATGCCCCATTTTGAATAACTGGAATGAACAGCGTTAAATCTTTTTGCGGGACTTCTTCCAGATCTGCATCCGAATCATTATCTGCGAGAATTATTTGATTAGAGTCCCTGAACTCATTTAAAATATCTTCAGTTTTCCTTCTTTGAATCCAAACTCCTGGCGTAGACCTAATTCTTACATTATTATGCGCCTTATCTTTCTTCTCCAATGCTTTCATTAAGAGCATACCAATTGATCGTTCATCGGGTCCGAGAAATCGTAATTCGGTCCCAATGTACTCGATCACCAGATTTTCATCTAGAAACATCAGGGAGACATTGGTATTTATTCTAATTTGATGGGATAAGAAAAATGAGGCTTGGATAGCGATGAGAATTTCATAGATCTCAGGAGGGAATCCCGTTTGAAAATACTCCTTTTTTATGGTGAATTGAGAGGGAACTAGGAGGCAAATTGTTATTTTAGAACTCAAGGAACTCCCTGCGCTAAAACTTTTATAATTTTTCTCTTCTTTCTAAGACGTCGCGCTGAAATTTAATTTCTTTTTTATATGTTTGGGCAAGGTTCATTAGAGTTCCCACTATTGTAGCCCAACGACCCATTATACTCGTCCCTCCAAATACGGTCAATTCTCCCAATTGCGTACTGATGTGTTGAAGTAATTCCTTTGGAAGTAATTCGGTTCTGAATCGATATATTGTCGAAACAAGTTCCAGCATCTTCTCATTTTCCTCTTTCACTGCAAAGGGGCACAAAATGCATTTTTCAATTCGATTTTTAAGCAGACTAAAATTCACCAGTTCCAGCAAATACCGTAAGTTTTCTTCCCGGTCAATTCGCAGAGTTCGAGCGAAAAAGGCTGTTTTACAAAGATAGGATGGGAGAATACAAAAATTCCGGACAATATAAATTGGATGAACGCCTGAAGGCGGTTCATAAGCCAATTGATAATGGACTTCTTTTCCTTTTCGTGTTTTTGATAGAATCCCTTGTTTCTCCAATTGATTTAAATAGGTACTTATTGTGCTCCTTGATACATTTTGAAAAAACTTCTCATATTCTTCTCCTAATCGCTCAGTGGTTACATCTTCCTTTTTAACTGTGTAGAACCACAAGAAAATTCCTAAGAGATGATTTTCATGTACTCTGCCGAGCATCGCATCTTGCATTTCTATCGTGCGATTCCAGTTATTACGCAATACCGGTTCTTTTTCCACAAATTCCCGAACTGCTTGTAAATCGCAATATGCTAAGACAGTGGTGGCATCCGTGTTTCTATCACCTTAATAATTCAATAACTAGATGAATGACCAACTTTTTAAAATCTATCACTTTAAATTTATCAATGAAATTTCAATTTATCTGATTTTGGTGCAAAAATTGGTTCGTATAGTAGGTGTAGATCCCGGAACAGATTCGTGGGGAATCGCAGGTCTCGACGATGAAGCAGTTATCTTGGACACATCAATCCCGACTAAAAGATTAATAGAAAAACCTAATATTATCCTTGATATCCTCCAGTCGCTTGAAAATATTGATTTAATAGTGGCTCCGAGTGGTCATGGCCTCCCATTAACGCCAATACAGGCTTTAACAGAACACGATTTATTTTTAATGACATTGAAAAAAGGTATTTCATCTAAAATCACCGGATTAGGTGAAATTGCGAGGCTTTTAAAAGATAATGGCTTTAGTGGGTATTTTATACCCGGTGTGAAATTATTATCCACAGTCCCAACGCATCGAAAGATAAATAAAATTGATATGGGAACTGCTGATAAGGTTTGTAGCGCCGCCCTCGGTATTTATGATCAAGCTAGCCGATTAAATATTGATTATTCAGAGGTATCTTTTATTTTAGTTGAAATGGGATCTGGGTTCAATGCCGTGTTGGGGATAGAAAATGGGCAAATTATTGATGGAATTGGGGGAACGCTGGGTTCGGCTGGATTTTTAGCATGTGGCGGCATTGATGGTGAAATAGCTTATCTTTTTGAAAAAATTTATAAAAGAACGATTTACAGTGGTGGGGCTGCCTATATTGCCGGATATAACGAATTAAGCCCCGAGGAGTTTGTCATTCAAGCCAATAGTGATGAAAAATTTCAATTGGGTAAAGATTTTTTAATTGAGGGTCTTCTAAAGGATATTTATGCAATGACTGTTTCCCTGAGACACCCCACGGAAATTCTGCTTTCTGGAAGATTAGCCAAAATTGATGCCTTTTATGATATACTGAAAAATCAACTAGAAGTAATAGCTCCCGTCCGGAGAATGGGTGGTCTTCCAACCGTTCAGATTGCAAAGGAAGCAGCTCAAGGCGCGGCGATAATCGCGAACGGGTTAGCCAATGGACAGTTCAAATCATTAATCAATCAAATGCAATTAAAAGAAGCCAAAGGCACTGTTCTTGATCATATTTATTTGTATAAATTTGGGGAAAATATTTAACTATCCAAATTAAGGCTTGCAATCACAAGCTTAATCGAAAAGGGAATCTTCTTACTGTTCCATTTTTTCAGGTTCTTCCTCTTCTATCTTCGACTTCTTAATTGGGACTGGTTTTGGGGTAGCAATAGCGCCTGTTGGTGTTTTTGGTAGCTGATTAACTAATTCTTGCAGCCTTTGTTCAATGTCCTCATCTAACTTGACGTCAGGTTCCATTAATTTCATGATAGCCTCTTTCTTACTCTCATGGATGCGTCGCATCATCATATTTTTAATATCAGGATCGTTTTTAATCTCGTGAACATCTATATGGATGATATAATCAATAACTTGGTCACAATAATCTCGCAAAAATTCCTCATCTTCCAGAGAGTCAATTTTGACACTGCTAATTCCTTTCGTTATTACATCGAAATCCTCAATCCAGCGTTTTTCCCAGGTAATTGAAGCTAGATCTTCAATTGGAAACAATCTATTTTTCATTCGCCACTGTCCCATCTTCTGGTCTTTCTCTTTATTCTGTTTGGCTCTCTCTTGCTCCTCTAATTGAGCGAGCTTTTCCTTTTCCTCTTGAATTTTTTGTTCCAATTCTATTTTCCGTTTTTGCAGGAACTTTTCTTTTTTCTCTTCACTCATTTTTTTGATGAGAGTAAGTTTTTCATCAATTATCTCATCTACACGTAAAAAAATTTTAGGATTTGACTTAAGCCGAAATGATTGGGATAACGAGTCAAAAGTGTTCTTAAAGTCATCCTTTTTCCAAGCTGTTTTCGTTTTAATCAACAGCCGTCCTGGGTAAATTGGTGATGGGCTAATTTCGATATAAACCCGCCCTCCATATTTGACAGTTCCTCCGTATAATAAGAAATTCTTCTCAATATTCCACAACTCGCTTCTCAACATTGTATGTGCGAAATATCGTTTAATATCAATGGTTCGGTACTTATCTGACCCCTCGTTTAATATCGAGCCCGTGAAATTAAAATTTTCAATTACTTTAAAAAGATAAGCTAACGCTTGTTCGACCGCTTTTTTAGGCGTTAAATAGTCTATTACTAAACTTTTTTCATTATACTGGATTACAATTCCTTTATAATCAAGTTTTTTCGATAATAATTTCCCTAGCTTAATTTCAGCCTCCGATTTCACCTCTGATTTCGCATTGCCTTCTGATTTTCCCATGAAATGAGAACCTTCATAATATATGAATTTCTATAACTATAAAATACTTTTTTGTTATTAAAGTAATTTTTCATTTTCCAGCAACTTTCATGGAAATTTAATTTATTTAGTTTTGTTTTCAAAAGTATTAAACTTTAAGTTAAGGTTTATTGAAAAAATCTAAATAATGACTAAAATTAACTAACTAAGAACTAAATAGAAGGATGGATTATTTGAATATCTTGATTCTTACGGGAAATATGGCGCATGAAATCATAAAGGACTACGTTAAACCCTTTGCCGATCTTGTTCAAGTCGTAAATTTGCCTATCTCAATTGCCGCCTTCATAACTCCTGAATTTGTGATACAAAACTTGAAAGAACTAGATCTTTCTCCTTTCGATTGCATTATAGTCCCTGGATTAATGCAAGGAACTACCCAATCCGTCGAAGACTTTTTTCAAATACCCACCTTCAAAGGACCGCGCTATGCAAGCGATATCCCCTTAATTCTGGAAAAGCCCTTCGAATTATCCCACACCTTGCCTGCTGATAAATTAATTCTTGACAAAGGAATCGAGGAATTTGATAGTATCGTGAAGAATCTCTTAGAAACTGAACCTGTCCATCCATATCTTCCAATAAATTCTCAGAGGATCGGAATCGATTATCCGCCGCTCATCTTGGCAGAGATTGTGGATGCACCAAAGCTCTCACTCCAGAAGATCCTCTCCCAGAGTGAATACTATCTTAAACAGGGGGCTCATATGCTGGATATCGGGGCAATTGCCGGTCAAAATAACGCCAAATTGATCGGAGAAATTATCGGAGAAGTCAAAGCGACCTTTAATGTTCCCGTAAGCGTTGATAGCCTAATTCCGGAAGAAATCGAGACTGGCGTCGAAGCGGGCGCTGATATGGTTTTAAGTATGGATGCAGGGAATCTGAATGAGTTGAAAGCCCTCCCGAAAGACCGACTCTACACCATCATTCCTACGAATGTAAAAGAAGGTATTTTCCCCAAATCTCCTACCAAACGGATAAAACTTCTGAAAGAAAATATTTCTAATGCAAAGAGCTTGGGGTTCAACAACATCATTATTGATCCGCTCCTGGAATCGCCTATTTCTCCTGGACTGGTTAAATCCCTCGAATCCTTCATCCTTTTTCGGAAAGAGGACCCCAATATTCCTATGCTTTTCGGGGGCGGGAACGTCTCGGAACTTATTGATGCAGATAGCATTGGGATTAATGGGTTATTGGCATGTATCGCAGTTGAACTTGGCGTATCTGTGATTCTTACTACTGAATTCAGTATTAAAACACGAAAAAGCATCAATGAGTTATCCACTGCCTTAAAAATGGCGTTTTTAGCGAACTATAAAAAACGTCCTCCTACAGGTCTGCCATTCCATTTACTCCGTGCTAAAAATAAGAAGCGCTATGATCAGGAAGTCTACGATACCCCCAGCCAATGTTTTCTCGCTTCGGATTTCGATGAATCTTACACTCCTGACACTAAAGGCTATTTCAAAATCTGGATTGATTATGAAAATGAATTAATTTCCGTCCTTCACTACCAGAATTCAACCCCAAACGCCCTAATTCAAGGGAAATCGGCTGAGGCTCTCGGGAAAAAAATCATTGAACTAAAGATGATTCGAGATCCTACACATATTTTATATTTAGGCCGAGAGTTAGAACGCGCTGAAATCTCTCTATATTTAGGAAAAAGCTATGTACAAGATTTAAAATTTGATGAAATTTATTAATTTAGATAAAAAAGAGGATTAACCCCCTATTGAAACTAAATTTTGTCAAGGAGACCACTCATATTCTCTATCAGTTTTTATTTAAATGATACTATGCTCAAGAACCTCTTGAAGAATTATTCAGATAACAAAAGACCTCCAGAAATCCATTATAGGAGGTTAAGGGCAGCCAAAATATGTAAACTTTTCTAGAAACTGGCTTATTATCAAGATCATGCAATATCCGAATAATTTTTCCTCAAGCTAATGAACCTCAAAAGTTAAATAAACTAAGTCATGGCGATAAGAGCTTGGAAGTCTTCGATGAACGCGAGGGCCATGCTTCAGCTACTAATACTTGAAAATAGTGCATCCAAGACTTGGCTATCACTTCCTATACTCAATTTTTGGGTGGTCCAATTATTTCTATCGTCTATTATATTATCCATACAGGCGGATCAGCTGATGCGCCGCCATTTCACATAGCTGCCCTTATAGACGGTCAAAGCGGTTGCTGAGGATGCCCTCTGCGCCCATTGTAATTTGAAGGTATCAGCCACTCCTGCATTACATTGTACTGTGCCCCGAATAATTTCAATAGCTGGATCACAATTGGTTGAACCATAATTGATATCATTAATATTGCCTGTAACATTAGCCGCTCCTAATTTAAACCCCGTATATTTATTTAAATCATCGGCGCAAGTCTGAAGTCCCCCACCAATACAAAATTGCCAGTTATTGTTCTCGGTTGCTAACTGCCACTTTGAGTCTGGATTTACTGATTGTTTATAAAAAATTATGAATTCAAATTGATATATTCCATCCGCAGCCATTGAAAATTTCAAATCGTCATCATCTTGGAATGTCGTGGAACTAGTCACACTTTCATCTATAGCTTTATAGACGATGCCTTCCCAATCAATAATTTGCTCATCAAAATCGGTTTCACCTAAAGTCATTTGTAGTGTTCCAGGATCAATATCACCAGAAACACTAATTCCGTTGAAATATGCTACGCCTGTCTTCCCGCCTCCAAATCCAAAGAGTTGAGTGCCATATAAATCATAATAAGAGGCATCTCCTTCATACGTAATTTCATGCGTAATCGGGTCTCCGCGTGTTCCGGTAGGAATGGAGATATCTTCCAGTTTTCCGAGTAAGGTTGTTCCATCCTCCTCATAAATATAAACAGAGGCACTCCGCGTTTGCATATCGATAGTATACCGCGTAAAATACCAAGTTGAGTCAGCCCAGTCCAGATCTTCCTCTGGATCATCAATTTTTTTAATATTTCCTACATTAGGTATTTCCCAATAGGATATCTCGACCTCACTTACTATAATTTTTTCCATAACAACAAACATTGTGCAAAATCCAGTTCCATCTATAGTTCCTGGAAACCCGCCATACTCTATATAATTTGCTACTCCGGCTTTCGCTTCATCTTTTTCATAAGCGTTAAAACAAAGCCCTTTTGGGTATCCAGGGGGATCATATGGCTCAAAACGAACCCAAGCGCTGACTTCAATATTTCCAGTACATTTATAGGGGGTTATATAATACAGGCTAGCTTCTGCCATATCCCATCCATTGTCTTTTGTTAAAGCTATTTCTAAGGTGGCTGTCCCACTTCTACCCGATGGACATTTGTCTTGAATTATATCATAATAAGATTCCGGATTATGAGATCCAGGAGGTGCTCCAATCCCAGCATCATATCCTCCAAAAAAGTGCATCTTTGGTCGTGTCATTTTATCTCACTCTCCTTTTATTTTCTTTTTTTTAAACAACTATTTTTGGTCCTATTTATTCCCTATAAAAAAGGTATATAAGGACCCCAAAACCTAACTGCTAATCTTGGCATTTCCTGAAGGTAAGGTCATTAAAGAGATTGGGGTAAAAGGAGACTATAGCAATTACGACGGTGTTTAATGTTTCGATTTGTGAATTAATTAGATTTTTCTGTTTTTAACTTAACTAATAACTGCTCATTTTTCGAGTATTTTCTGTTAATTACTAGTTTATCATTAATTTAGATTATAAGACCTGGCAATATGGCATTTCCTCACTATTCTAGCCTATTACTTTCTCAATAAAACCTAAGAAATCAAAATTTTATTAGTGAGGAAAAGGCGCCAATTGTCAGTTATTAACCCGATTTGAAAGTGATGCAATAGCATCACTCCAAAGGTTTATTTTATAAAGGAAGAGAATATTATTTGCTAATAAATCCTATTTCTTCAAGTCTTATGAAATAGGATATAACCTTATTAAAGACCTTTTAGAGGACGAAGTGGTGTTAGGGTTATGAAACTGGAAAAAGGGAATCTTAGATTCCGTGTTTTGAATCAAATAATCTCTTACTTTCTATGGCATTGCCTGGATCACAAACTGAGTTATATCAATTGGAGGATTGTGCCATAATCCGCAGAGGCTTCGTAAAAAACACTTGCATTATCGTCATTTTCCTAATACTCTACTGGGGATCGTGCATAAATTTCACAGCCCCTCATACTGAAACGGTCCGTTCAGACTTCTTGGCTATTACTAATGTCCCAGGGAGTAGTGACCCCAGCCAGGATGAATGGCCCATGTTCCGTGGGCAGCTCAATCACACGGGTGAGGCGCACACCCTCCCCTTAAGTGGCTCAGGTCCCTTTTGGAATTATACCACTGGGGCATTGGTGGAGTCATCTCCGGCAGTGGTGGGCGGACGTGTGTATGCAGGTAGCGGCTTTAGTGTCTACTGCCTGAACGCCAGCACAGGCGGGCTCCTTTGGACCTATCGCACGGGGAATATCGTATCTTCTTCCCCGGCAGTGGCAGAGGGGTGTGTGTATATAGGCAGTGATGACGATAAGCTCTACTGCCTGAACGCCACCACGGGGAACTCCCTCTGGAACTACACCACCGGAGGGGACGTGGATTCTTCGCCAGCGATAATGGGCGGACGCGTGTATATAGGCGGTTATGATAAAAAAGTCTACTGTTTAAATGCCACCACAGGTAACTCCCTTTGGAACTGCACCACAGTGTCTTCTGTTCGTTCGTCTCCAGCTGTGGCGGGCGGGCATGTGTATGTGGGGAGTGGTAAGGAAGTCTATTGTCTGGATGCTATCACAGGTAACCCCCTCTGGACCTACACCGCAGGGGGATATGTTTATTCATCCCCAGCCGTGGGAGGTGAGCGCATGTACATAGCTGACAATGATGGCAAGGTCTATTGCCTGAACGCCAGCATTAGTAACTCCCTCTGGAACTACACCATGAAGGGACCTACTGGATATACGAAATTTACCTCTCCAGCCGTGGTAGGCGGCCGCGTTTTTATGGGTAATTATGACGGCAATATTTACTGTTTGAACGCCACTACGGGGACCTCCCTCTGGAACTATACCACCGGATATTTTGTGATCTCTTCCCCTACAGTGGCGGGCGAATATGTATATGTAGGTAGCGAAGACAATGCAATCTATTGTTTGAATGCTACTTCTGGCAAGTTCCTCTGGTACTACCTGACAGGAGATAAGGTGCTTTCCTCCCCAGCGGTAGCGGGCGGGCGTGTGTACATCGGCAGCTGGGACCGCAAAATTTATTGTCTTCCCTGTATTCTTAATATGACCTCTTCATCCGTACCTGAAATCGCCAACACATGGTCCTATACCACTGGCAGCAGTATATCTAACGTGGTAATTTCGAGCAATGGGCAATATATTGCGGCTTGCACCCTTAATGGCAACCTCTATCTCTTTCAGCGCAACAGCTCCACGCCCTTGTGGTCTAATTCGACCTGTCAGGCTTCGTGCGTAGCGATCTCGAGCGATGGACAATATATTGCGGCTGGGAGCGGAAGTAGTAGCGGAAACGGCTATGTTTATCTCTTTCAATGCAATAGCTCCACGCCCATTCGGACTTATTCCACTCCGTATCCAGTAATAAGCATAGCAATTTCGAGTGATGGGCAGTATATTGTGGCTGGAGAATATTATTCCATTCCTCTTGGTGGTACTTGGGGGCGGGTCGACACCTTTTGGCGTTCCTACCGCTATAGTTATGGGAGTCATTCTTATCTCGGGTCGCACGTGAGGAGCGTAACGATCTCGAACTCGAGCGTGAGTGGGGTGCCATACGTTGCTGTCGCAGTTGATTATAACATCTCTCTTTATAAATTCCACCCCTTTCATCAAATCTGGGCTAAGAAGACTGGGGGCTATGCGCAGAGCGTTGCGATCTCGAATGATGGGCAGTACATTGCGGCAGGAAGCGATGATGCTAAGGTCTATCTCTTTCAATGTAACAGCTCCATCCCCCTCTGGGCTTATTCGACCGGTGGCTCTGTGCAGAGCGTCGCGATCTCGAGTGCAGGGCAATACATCACAGCAGGAAGCGATGATGATAAGGTCTATCTCTTTCAATGTAACAGCTCCACACCCCTCTGGGCTTATTCTACTAATGGGTATGTGCAGAGCGTCGCCCTCTCGAGTGAAGGGACTTATATTACCGCAGCGAGTAGTGATACTAAAGTCTATCTCTTTCAACGCACTAGCTCCACGCCCCTCGGGGCTTATTCCACTAGTGGGAATGTGAAGAGCGTTGCGATCTCAAGTACCGGGCAATATATCACCGCAGGAGGCACTGATGGGATAGTATATTTCTTCGATGTTGGGGGGATCTCCATAGTGGAAAGTGCGGACCCGCTAGAACTAGGCAGGACGGAAACAATTACAATTACTGGCGTACTGGCCCTTTCCGGACTTCAGACGGCCCAGATTGCCTTTGAAGGAAGTAACCACACCATGACCAACGTGGGTGGCGGGACTTGGCGCTATAATGTATGGATTCCTGGGAGCCCGGGGGACTATACTTATACGATTTACCTTCAGGATAACACGGGAAATTGGAATATGACCTCCGGCATGATTCACGTTGTTAATGCAACCCCTCCGACGTATACCTCTGTAACAGAAAATGCGAATCCACTGGAACTCGGTGGAACGGAAACGATCACGATTTTGGGGGTGGCAGACCTTTCCGGGATCCAAACGGTCCGGATTGCCTTCGAGGGGAGCAACCATACCATGACCAACGTGGGTGGCGGGACCTGGCGCTATGATGCATGGATTCCTGGGACCACGGGGGACTATACCTATACGATTTACCTTCAGGATAACGTGGGTAATTGGAATGCGACCTCTGGCATGATTCACGTTGTGAATGCAACCCCTCCGACGTATACCTCTGTGACAGAAAGTGCCGACCCGCTAGAGCTCGGTGGTGTAGAAACGATTACAATCTATAGCGTGTCAGATTTTTCAGGGATCCAGACGGTCCGGATTACCTTCGAGGGGAGCAACCACACCATGACCAACGTGGGTGGCGGGACCTGGCGCTATGATACCTGGACTCCTAGTACTGTTGGCAATTATTCATATACCATTTTCATCCAAGATGCTGTGGGCAATTGGAATGCAACCGCCGGGGTCATTCAAGTAGTCGATACCACCCCTCCTGCGTATACCTCTGTGACAGAAAGTGCCGACCCACTGGAGCTCGGTGGTGTAGAAACGATTACAATCTATGGCGTGACAGATTTCTCAGGGATTCAGACGGTCCAGATAGCCTTTGAAGGGAGCAACCATACCATGGCCAACCTAGGTGGCGGGATCTGGCGTTATAGCACTTGGACCCCTAGCAGTGTAGGCACTTACCCCTATATCATTTATATTCAAGATAATACAGGATATTGCATTATAGTTAACGGCACGATCCGAGTTCAAAGGACATCCCCTCCTGCTTTCGAACCTTTCATATGGCTTTTAGTAGGTATTATCGCCGGAACTGTAGCTTTTGCTATCGCTCTTTATCAACGATTGAGTAAAAAAGTCCAACCGCTCTCAAGTCCGAAAACAATTCCGCCAAAGGATCTTCCGAAAAAAATGCAGAGCCATTGAGTAATATTCAATTTCTAACTCTTTTTTTTGCTATTAGAAAGATAATTTTTCACGGTAATCTGGAATAACTTTTTGCAATACCAAATATTCTTAAAATCTTAGGATAAGGAGTTTTATAAGAGATTAAATATGAAGAATGAAAGGTAATACTCGAAAAAAGTGTAATTTTTACAAAAATCGAGAGTATAGGTCAAACTTAATATGGAAAATCCATTGAACCTTTAAAAAGAGATTAAGAACTTCAAAAAGGGATTTAATAATAAAATAGATTTTACGATTTAAATTTGAAGAGGTTTACTAATGACTGAATTACCAGATGTTCAAAATCAAATGCCTCAATTTATGATTCCAATCGATAAGGTTGGGATTGTAAATTTACGGAAGAGAATTAAAATTTTACATGGGAATAAAGCCTATGAATTTTCCCCTATTTTCGCCGCCTTTGTACAACTTCCAAAGCAACAACGAGGCATTCATATGTCTCGGAGTAGTGAAGCCATTGAAGAGGTAATTGATGAACTCTCGTATAAGTCCTATTCTAGCCTCGAAGCTGTCTGTAAATCCATGTCTGAAACCTTATTAGAAAAGCACGATTATTCGCCTCGGTCAGAGGTGACCTCAAAAGGCATTTTAGTTGTCGATATCCATCAAGAAGGCTTTGGGAAAAGGCAACAGAGCTATGAAGTGTTTTCTAGGGCCATCTCAGAGCGGACCGATGATGGAATTAAAACAAGATTGTTCTTAGGCGCGTCAGCCGAAGGGATGACTACCTGTCCTTGTGCAAAAGAATTAGTCTATGCATATGCAAAGCAAATAATTCAAGAACGCCAAGAATTCTTTAACTTGAATTCAGACCAAATAGACCACTTATTAAATATTATACCCCTCGCCTCTCACAGTCAACGATCTCGAGGCACCTTATGTGTGGAGTTATCCCAGGAACACGAAGTAGATTTACTTTCGATCACAAATGTCATTGAAAGTTGTATGTCTGGGGTAGTTCAGGATGTTCTAAAACGACCTGATGAAGGGAAACTGGTACGCTTAGCGCATCTTAATCCTCTTTTTGTTGAAGATAGCTTACGATTGATGAGTCAAAAGGTAAAAGAACAATTTGCTCATCTATCCGATGAGAGCTTTATCTCTTTACGAGTCGAAAGCATGGAAAGCGTTCATAATTACAATGCATGTGCTGAAAAAAGAACTACTTTAGGGGAATTAAAAAAAGAGTTTGCAGAAATTGATTTATAACTCTTATATTTTGAAAGATATCATTCACTTTTAAGTTGATCCAGCAATTCATTCCCTTTTGCTATAAATTCAGCCCAAATCTCATCCATTTCAGGGTCGTAAGCTCCATTTTCAATTTTTTTCAAGAATCTTAAAAAATTCCCGATAATTGGCGCCTTAAATAGCCTAATAACACCTCCCTCTTCCGAATACACATTTATTTCTGAAATTATTGCAGAATCTACCTTCTCTCGTATTCCTAAACCCTTTAAGAGAAGCGATCCATCCTCTTGATATTGCAAATAACTTATATCTTCTGCAGCCAAACTCTCTTCCTTTCCAGACTCAATTAACTTAATTTTAAACTCGCACATGCTCTATTACTCCGTTTTATGATTCTATCAAAATAACCACAAAATACTCTTTTAAATTCTCGCAATATACTCCTTTTTAGCCTTCTGTGAACCTACAACAATCCTAAAATAATTTCCTTCATGTTGATTATCAATAACCGATTCCAACTGGCCTTTTACCTTGATAAGCTCATTATTTTCAGCCACTGAATCGAATAGACCCTCATACGATACTACTTCACGAATGTCCTTCACTTTCATCCCCTTCAGAATTCTGATATCATTAACCTTATATTTTGATGGCAAAAATAACGCCTCTGAATCATCAGTTATTGTCGCTTGAATCTCTATGTCCCCCTTGCGAATAAAAGTTTTATCGCCATAATTCTCATTTATCTCATCTATATTTCTGATGGGATGCAATGAAAAGCGGGTGTTTTGATATTCCCCCATGTTCCATTTCCGTGTAAATAGCACTGCAGCCTCCTCTTGAGTCATCCCAAAGCGTTTAGATTTATCGTTTTGCCACCTTTCCCTCTCGTTTAGATTAAGCGGTAAGATATCCGGATGCCCTTCACTAAGAAGCTTTTTCATTTTCTGCTTAACCCTAAAAGCATTTTCATACCCATGGATTGTAACATCCATGTCCGAAAATTCCGGATTATGAATATCTAACAGGATTGACCCCGTAATTCCAAATGCTTCGATTGGTACTCCAGATGCGTTGGATAAGGTAGTAACAAGGGATTTCAATTTGCTCTGAAGCGGGTCTAAGTTCGATAAATTAAGGATTTCTTCCAATTTCATTTTTGCAGGATAATAGGTTTTAATGAACTCGAAAGGCACGGTTGAGAAGGTCATATTATTAAACGCATCATGAAATAGATAGTGTGGGTAATTACTTTTCAAAAATTGAAAAGTATTTATTACCGCTTGGGCGGAATAATAAGGAAGCATTCGTTGAAGGGGCTGATCTTCAGATTTCCATTTTCCTGAATCGGATGGAATGTATTTAAGATAAGCTAAGATTCGATTTGGAGGATGCACATATCCCACCACGCAAAAGTAGAGCCCTTCGACGGTTTGAACGAAATCTCGATCTAAAGGTATAGTATCCAAAAATATCACCCTATAAATTCAAAACTCTGAAATAATCTCCCTGAGATGAACCAATTAAAAATCTATAATATTCACTTTTTCTTGATTTAACTAATTCAACTTTCCCAGACGCCTCAATCGCCTCTCCTCTCTTTGCTTGCTCACAAAATCTTCCCCGAAACGAAGCGATCTCCTGTAGCTTCTTTGGAGTATCGATTCCATCTATTTTTATAAGATTAAATAAATATTTACAGGGCGTGAAAATTGCTTCCGTGTCATCAATTATAACACCACTTAAGGTCCTCTGTCCAAGAGATTTGTACTGAATTTCTTCATATTTGTATTTTATCTCATTTCTATCCTTTATACAGCGAATATAATATTCTGTTCCTTGGAAAAAACCTTGTAACTTCTTTCTTCCCTCTATTTTCACGAACTCTTGGAAACTTAAATTCGATTCTTGCCCTCGGAATTCGTATAGATTCCCTATTTCCTGTTCAGAATAAGGATGAATCAATTCTGATGGACTATTGTGGATTTTTGATAGGCTTTCATAGACTTTACGTGCATTCTTAGAACCATATATTATTAAATCAATATCCGATTTTTCTGTTTCTAAATTAACAAGAACTGACCCTGATATTCCTAATTTATTATAACTAACGCCTGATTGCAAATGAATCCATTTCACCATTTCTAAACTTTTTTTTAACACTGCTGACCAAGAGTTTCTTTCTTTAATTTGATCTTTTTTGAGTATGTCTTTTACAAATTCATCTGGACGATAAATTCTCTTAATATCTTCATTCGGAACTCCCTGCAACGTTTCATCTGAGAATTTATCATTGAATAAATAATGGGGATAATTTTTTTCAAGAAAAGTATAACGTTCGGTTAATGAATAAATCTTTTCGTAGCGGATTCCATCCCTAAATCGGATTCCATTAATATTAGGATAATACCTGAGATAAGCAATAATTCTATCGGGTG
>Ga0315279_10003994_pt1 | contig 20036 bp, 18 predicted proteins | sample YL17G06_20_MG_FD_203694 | JGI IMG/M metagenome (GOLD analysis project Ga0315279, IMG submission 203694) | Sediment microbial communities from Yellowstone Lake, YNP, Wyoming, USA - YL17G06_20 | ecosystem: Environmental > Aquatic > Freshwater > Lake > Sediment | place: USA: Wyoming | collected... | reverse complement strand
ATCGACGCGTTCATCGAAGCATACAACCACACCGCTGCCCCCTTCGAGTGGGCCAAGCGGCACGTCAGACCCGTAGCCCTCGCACATTCTTATGCCGAACTAAGAAAGTAGGTACTAGGCAGTACCCGTCCACATGCGCTAGTGCCTACTTTCGCAAGTTCATGTATGCGGAACTGGCTGTCGAAGTCCCAGCAGATGGGCTTTCTCTTCCGCAGTATTCGTATGCTTTCTTCTGCAAGTAGGCACTAGCAGGTACTTTCTGCCATCTTCGCGCGTCGTGTCGTGGTCCGCCACACCATAGCGACCAAGGTCAACCCATACCCCCTGCCCCGGACGCAAGGTGTCGGCCAAGGCGTGCTGGGGTGTGGAGAATCGGGGTCGCCTCACCCCACTAGTTTGTGCTGGAAACTCCCGCTCAAGCCTCGCCAGGAGCTGTACCTGAGCGATTGTCACAGTCCCGGTGTTGCGCAAATGCACCTCGCCGCCCGACACCCATGCGTCCAGCCGCGGCTGGATCGAGGACTCTATCTGTCTCCACATCATCTGCAACGACTGCCTGCCCTGCGATGTCGACGAGTCGATCTGCGTCCTCGTGAGTTCTAGGTCTTGTCGACCTTGTTCAATCTGGTCCCTGGAGCTCCGCAGATTCTGGTAGGCGAACCATGCCGTGACCGCCATCACCACTGCGACGACGATCTCCACAGCGGCAAGAATCGTCTGCGCGTTGATGACACCTGGGCGGCCCCTACGGCGATCTTTTCGCTTCCGTCGGTGTAGCCAAGCAAGCATGCTTCGCCCTCCTCACCGCGCACAACCGGGCCAAGCACGATCCCCCGGTCACGACCACGGTTGAAGATATGATGCTCTTCCCCTCATCCTTGCCCCTCTCCCGCGTTTCGCGCACCTTCTTTCCGTCATTCCGCCGGCAACCGCGTCCGTCCCACCGCTGCGAAGGGTTCACCCGTGAACGTCCTCCTCATCGCGATCGACACGCTGCGCGCCGACCACCTCGGCTGCTACGGCTACCCGCGCGTCACGAGCCCGCACATCGACCGCTTGGCCGCCGAAGGCACCCTCTTCCGCGACATGATCAGCCCGCACATCCCGACGCATCCGGGCTACACGACCATGTTCAGCGGGCACGACGTCTTCTCGCACCAGATCGTCTGCCACGGCGGCAGCCGCGAGCCGGAGCCGGAGGTGCGCTTCCTCGCCGAGATCCTCTCCGACCTGGGCTACCACACGCTCGCCGCCGACAACCTCGGCCGCTGGTTCGAGCGCGGCTTCGCCGAGTACCGGCGCTACTCGTGGGTCTCGAACCAGGCCGAGCCGCAGCGCAAGGCCGAGGCGGTGAACGAGGTCGCCCTCGACGTGCTCAATCGCGCCGCCGGGCAGGACAAGCCCTTCTTCCTCTTCGTGCACTACTGGGACCCGCACACGCCGTATCTGCCGCCGCCGCCGTTCTCCCGCATGTTCTACGAGGGGAACGAGAAGGCCCCGGACAACCACAGCATGGACGAGGTGTTCGGCTTCGCGCCGTTCGCGAAGTACTTCGGCGCGTGGCTGCCCGGCGTCACCGACCGGGAGTTCCCGAAGGCGCAGTACGACGCGGAGATCGCCTACAGCGACCTCGCCGTGGCACATGTCCTCGCGCGGCTCCACGAACTCGGCCTCGACGAGGAGACGCTCGTCATCCTCTCCGCCGATCACGGCGAGACGATGGACGAGCACGGCTGCTTCTTCGATCATCACGGCCTGTACGACGCGAACGTGTGCGTGCCGCTTGTCCTCCGCTGCCCGGGAAAGGTGCCCGCGGGCCAGCGGCTCGCCGGGCAGGTGGCGATGTACGACCTCGCCCCGACCGTGCTCGACTACCTTGGCCACGGCGACCGCATCGCCCACGAGCGCATGACGGGCAGGAGCGTGAAGCCGCTCGTCGACGGCGGCTCGCACCGGGGCAACTACGAGGTGGTCTACCTCGCCGAGTGCGCGTGGATGCGGAAGCGGGCCGTTCGCACGAGCGAATGGAAGTACATCGAGGCGCTGGAGCCGGACTTCGAAGGCCTGCCGCCCATCGAGCTCTACGACCTCCACGAGGAGCCGGTGAAAGAGGTCACGAACATGCTCGACGCGCGGCCGGACGTGGCGGACGAGCTGCGGACGATCCTCCACGACCACGCGAAGCGCCGCCCGCTGGAGGCCGGCAAGCCCGATCCCATCATGGAGCAGAGCATCACCATGCGCTCGGTGGGATGATGAGGGGAAGCTCACCGCGAAGAGACAGGCGACGGCATGGCAGCGGGTGCCGTGGGATCTCCGTGCGACTGGAGGCCGCCACGCGACGACGGAGGCGACCATGGGGGCACCATATACCCGGCTCTACGTCCACTGTGTGTGGGCAACCACTGGCCGTCTTCCTCTCATCCAGCCCGAGATCGAGGTCCGGCTCCATGAGGTGATCGCGACCAAGTGCCGCGAGCTTGGCTGCCACCCGATCGCTGTCGGCGGTACGGAGGATCATCTCCATCTGCTCGTGGGACTTGCTGCCGCACTCAGTGTCGCGGATCTCGTCCAGGCGGTGAAGGGCGCGTCGTCCCGCGTCATGAACCGCACTGCCATGCTGGGGGGCAGGATTCCGGTGGCAGAGAGGCTACGGTGCGTTCACCCTCAGCAAGCGAGGTCTCGGCATGGTGAGGGAGTACGTTAGCAGCCAGAAGACCCACCACGCGGCCGGTTCTGTCATCGATCCGCTCGAACGATGTGAGGCAGATCCGGAGGCAATGGAGGCTGAGGCCGCGACGCGCGTCCGGGGTCCCGGCCGGTGAAGGGGCGACCTATGCGCAGTGCTGCCGCGGCCAGGCGTCCTCGTCCACGCGACCGAGGACGCCGCGGAGCAAGATTGCCGTTCCTCTCACTGAGTAGCGTGTAGCCCTTCCTCGGCGCCTCGGATCAGCGCGTCGATCTTCAGCACAGCCTGGCGCGCATCCTCCGCGCTGACGTGCGGCTTCAGCCGGTGCAGCTCGCCCGCCCTCCACTCCACGCTCTCCCCCGGCGATGCACGAGTGACTAGGAGCGCCGTGGAGACCCGCTCAAGTTCGGTCACGTTCATCCCCCCGAGGACGCGCGCAGTGTAGTCCAGAGCATCCCGGTAGCGCGAGACCGCCTCAACATGCTCCGTCAGCAGACGCTCCCCCCAGCGATCCAGCACGATGCTCGGCCCATAGGGGTATTCCCGGGGCTTCAAAGCTAGATAGCCCTCCGCCAGCATCCCTCCAATGTCATCGCGTAGTTCGAAGCCGAACGGGCCGTGCTTGTACAGGATGAACGAGTACCCGAGCGGAACCGATGCCAGATTCTGCAGAAAGTACGCCGCCTTCTGCAGATGCGTCTCTCCACACCAGCTTCCGTGAGCCCTCAGCAGGCGTGCCAGTTCGACTATGAGAGCGTGTCGTTCAGGCCCTAGCAGTTGTGCCATCGCCTGTCTCCTCCCCCGACTCTCGTACGCTCCCGCGTATGATGTCGTCCCTGCGCATATCCAACCACGCCGCCGCCTCATCTCGTCTCGATCTTTCAATGAGAATGTAGTCTACAGCCAACAGCGGCACCTCTTTCAGCACACTGGAGATCGCCCACGACGACGCGATGCGGTCGTCGTCCTCCAGCACTGGAAAATCGGACGCACGGTCTCGCTCTCGGTAGGAGTCCAAGCGCACAACATCGTCCCCGTACCGGTCCCGAACCGCTTCGTACACTAACTGCGGTGCGTCTGGATTGCGTTCCTGGTCGTGCGGGTTCCGTTCGTACAACTTCTGGTAGTGTCCTCTGCAGACAATCCGCTTTGCGTGGATGTGTCCCGGCTTGGCTGGGTCCGCTGCCGCAGCCAGCACTGCCGACATCACCTCGTTGTCCGTTATGGCAAGATAGGAGGGAAGGTCCAGGGGGAAAGTGCCGCCTGGCAGCCATCCGCGGAGGAAGTCGCGGAGGTGTATGTCGTAGGCCCGTCTCACGGGATGGAAATAGAGCTGCGTGTACATGAAGTACCGGGCCAGCAGAAGCGCCTCGGCCGTGTGGATTCCCCCAACCTGCACCCCAAGTGCAGGTTCCGCAGACTCCTCGTACTCCTTCGGCAGAATGCGCATCGTATCGATGAGCCTGTAGTGATCGAATCGGCCGTATGCCACGCCGCTATGATGCGAGTCGCGGAGCAGGTAGTCCATCCGGTCCACGCCAAACGAGTCTCCGACGATGATCTCCGCTAGGATGGCCTCCCAATCTGTGAACTTCACCTGGCAACCATCGTGCGCTCGGTACTTCCGGGGCCCCACAGCCAACTTCGCCACATCCTCCCTCTGAACCTTGATGTCCCCCCAAGCCTTCTCCAGCTCAGGACTTCTAATCACCTCAAGCGTGAGCAGTTCATGGCTCCAGCCGTGCGGCAGCAGATACCCTTCCGCCGCGTGCGAGAATGGCAAGTGGCCCACATCGTGGAACAGCGCGGCCATCCGGAGAACGCGTCTCCAGTACGGCAGATTGTCGCGCTCGATTATCCCCTCAACTGACTGCAACACGTTATCGCGGCTGGTGACCACATCGAACACCCGACCGGCCAGTTCCATCACTCCCAAGGCGTGCTCGAAGCGCATGTGAGTCGCGCCCGGGTACACCAGGTACGTTAGCGCCAGCTGGTGTATGTGCCGAAGACGTTGAAGGGGATGCTTGTCCAACAGGCGACGCTCGTCGGTGTCGAGCCGAACGAAGACATGGATCGGATCTCGCACCTCATGCGTGCGCTTCGGGGGACTACCCCTCTTGGCTGCAGCCTGCACGTACTTGCCCTCCTCGCCTCCCTCACTCCGCGAACAGGTCCTCGTACAGCTCCTCCGGCGACGCGTCGGGGCTCGCGAGGGCGAACGCGGCGGCATCCGCGATCGTCGCCTGCACCTCGGCGCGGGTAGCGGCGATTGCAGCGTCGTCGAGGAGGCCGCGCTCGCACGCGTACGCGGCGAAGACGTCGATGGGGTCGCGCGCACGCCAGCGGCTCTCCTCCTCGCGCGTGCGGTACTTCCGCGCGTCGGAGCGCGAGTGGCCGCCGAAGCGGTACGTCTTGCACTCGATGAACGTCGGCCCGGCTCCCTGCCTCGCCTCCTCGGCGTGAAGCTTCGTCGCCTCGTACACCGCGACCGCGTCCTGCCCGTCGACGATCGCCTTGCGCATGCCGTAGCCGTCGGCGCGCGTGGCAATGTCCTCCAGCCCCATCGCGCGGCTCACCGACACGGACATCGCGTAGAGGTTGTTCTCGCAGATGAACAGCACCGGCAACTTCCATGCCTGCGCCATGTTGAGCGATTCGTGGAAGATGCCCGTACTGACCGCGCCGTCGCCGAAGAAGCAGGCGACGACCTGGCCCGAGCCGCGCAGCTTCGCCGAGAGCGCCGCGCCGCACGCGATCCCCATCGAGCCGCCGACGATGCCGTTCGCGCCGAGGTTGCCCGTGTTCATGTCCGCGAGGTGGAGGCTGCCGCCGCGCCCGCGGCAGACGCCCGTGGACCGGCCAAGGATCTCCGCCATGAGCGCCCGCGGCTCGCCGCCCTTCGCGAGGCCGTGTCCATGCCCGCGGTGCGTGCTCGTGATGTAGTCGTCCGGCCGGAGCGCCGCACAGACGCCCGTCGCGACCGCCTCCTGCCCGATGTAGATGTGCGATCCGCCCTTGATGACGCCCGTGTTGAGGAACTCCAGCATCTGCTCCTCGAACAGGCGGATCGTCAGGAGCATCCGGAGCATCCGCTCCGCCTGCTCGGCGGTGATCGGGGTCGCGCTCTCCCGTGCGATGGCCTTCTTCACCTCTGCGCTCCCATACGGTTCATGGCCCGCCGTCTCACCTCGCCAGCCGCTCGGCGCCGATGTTGACGAGCACCTGGACGAGTTCCGGCTGCAATTCGTTGATGAGGAACCAGTCCCGGCCGCTCGACGCGTTCACGTGGAGCCCCTCCTTGGGGTTCGCCGCGATGCGCCGGTCGCCGTCCTCGACCCATCGCTTGAGCGCCCTGCCCTGCGTGCTCGACAGGCCCGTATAGTAGCGGAAGATCGCCATGCCGTGGAGCTTCCGCCAGAGCCCGGCGTTCTTCGGGCTCGACGGATCGAGGCAGCTCGACCCGTGGAGGCTGAAGATGCACCCGCTCGACTCCCGGTACCGCGGCATCGCCGCCACGCGCTCGTGGAGCGTCCGCGCGAGGGGCTCGCGGTAGAGCTTGTCCACGCCCTCGGGATTCTTCGCCCGGTGCTCGGTGCCGATGGACGGCGCGAAGAAGTCCGCGCCGGAGATCGAGAGGAACCGCTCCATCTCGTCCGGCCGGGTGAGCGTGTCCTCGACGTTCGGAAGGCTGCCCTCCGCCGGCGCCTCGGGCAGGATGTCGCACGCCGACTCGATGCGCACGTGCTTCCCGAACCGCGCACGGTACTCGCCCGTCGCCTCGGCCATGAGCCGCACCGCCTCCGCACGGTCCGTTTTGAGCTCCGGCCGCCGCTTGAGGAGTTCCGTCACGTCGTACATCACGACGCCCACCTGCCGGAGCACGTCCTCGTCCTCCAGCAGGATGCGGTCGGTCACGGGCTGGCCGTGGTCGATGGTGAAGATGACGCGCACGTTCGGGAAGTACGACGTGCCGTCGAAACAGTCGATGTCGTGGTTCGACACGTGGAAGCCGAGGCGCAGGAACCGGTCGAGTTCGTCCTGCGAGTAGCGCTTCGTGAGCGTCGTGGCGAAGTCCTGGTACGCGCCGCCGCGGCCGGCGACGTTGCCCCGGTCCGGATAGCCGAGCGTGACGGACGGCATGAGCGGCAGCCGCGCGATGCCGAACCGCTCGGCGATGGTCTGCGCGGCGGTGAGTTCGGCGACGAGCTCGGTGAAGCTCTCGAAGTTCGGCGCGAGAATCGGCACGCCCGCCTCGCGCATCTCGGCGAACAGCTCGTCCACCTCGTGGACGTCGGTGACTTTCCGCATGGTCGCTCCGTGACAGGATGATACGCATTCGCCCTGAAAACGCTACAAGGGAGAACACGGGGTTCGTCCTTGTCGTGGGTTGTATGATACGTTGTCACAAGTAGTTGTAGGGGCGAGGCATGCCTCGCCCCTACGGCCATGATGTAGCGTCCTCAACACGGAATCGTATGACACATCTCTACAGCCCGAACAGCGCGTCGTCAGAACCCATGATGCTCGCTTGCTGTACCCGCTGCCCCTTGAACTTCCGGGGCGCCCGCGGGAAAGTCGCGGCAGGGGCGACCATAGGATACTGGATGGTCTTGCCCTCGAAGATTTCGGCTACCGTCAGTATCTGCAGACGTGGGTACTGATGCCCCTTGAAGTGCTCCGGCTCGTACACGCCGACCGCCGCCGCCTCTTGGCGCATCGGTCGAGTGGGCTTGTTGAGCGTGATCAGCGCACCGATGGCTACCTGCTGCCGGATGATCCCGTCCCGGAGCTCCCGAACTACCCTCACATCGACGCGGCCGCTCTTTACCTGCACAATGAGCTGCTTCGCCTTCCCGGAGTTGTCATCGAAGAAGTTGATGAGACCGTCGATCCCTTCATCGGCGCCCTTCTTCTTGTCTTTCGCCGGACGCCCACCGACTCTCGTCACCGCCCACCACTCGAACTCGTACCGGTCACGCTTCGCCAGCGCGCGGGCACTGGCTTCGTCTTTCGGCACGCCGAGTACCTCGTAAGGGCTCAACTCGTCCTTAAAGGCATTCTCCAGTCGACGCACGATCAGATCGACGGCGAGATAGGTGATGTCGATGCCGATCCATCGCCGGCCGAGGTGCTCGGCTACCGCCACAGCGGTGCCACAGCCGCAGAACGGGTCGAGCACGAGGTCGCCTTCCTCACTGCTCGACTTGATGATGCGCTCCAGCAAAGCTTCGGGCTTCTGCGTGGGGTAGTTCAGGCGTTCCGCCGACCCGGCATGCAGCGGCTGGACGTCGGTCCACACGTTCGTGAGGATCGAACCCTCCTGCTCGCGCAGGTACCGCTTCAGCTGCGGCCGTCGGCCGGTGTCGAGGTTGCCGTGCTTGTCTACGGGGTAGTACACACGGCCCTCGTCGTGGAGCTTCTGCATGGTGTCGAGCTGGTAACGCCACCCTTTCTTCGGGCACGGGAACCCCCGCCATACGTACATCATCTTCGGTCGAGGGTTCGGGCTTGCCATGTTGTCGAGCCGGTACGGGCCGCGTCCGTCGCCGTCGTCGAAGCGGTAGAACTTCCGGACGTACTCTGGGTCGTGTCCCCCGTACTGGGGGTGGAAGGAGAAGCGGTGCGACTTGCTGTAGAACAGCAGGATATCCGCCACGTCCGGGAACTTCCACCGTGCGTCGCTATGTGCTGACTGTCGCTTCCAGATGATCTCGTTTCGGAAGTTCTGCGGGCCGAACACGGCGTCCATCAGCAGACGGAGGTAATGGCTGGCCGTAGGATCGCAGTGCAGGTAGATGCTTCCAGTGGCCTTCAAGACGCGGTGGAGTTCGACCAGCCGCGGGGCCATCATCGCGACATACGCCATCATGTCGCTGGTGCCGAGAAACGCTCTGATCGCCTGCGCAAGGTCAGCCAGCCTTCTGGGCCCCTTGGTGACGACCAGGCGGTACGCCAACTCCGACTCGTCTCCCCACTGCCATGTGTCATCGAACGCGGTGATCTGCGCGGCGGATTTCTCGCCGCTCTTCTCCTCGAACAGGACGTTGTAGCTCGCATTGCTGTTGAACGGAGGGTCGAGGTACACAAGATCCACGGTCTCGGGCTCCATATGCGCAGGCAGCACCGCCAGGTTGTCTCCGAAGTAGAGCTTGTTCGTCCAGTCCTCCGTCTTCACCACTTCACGCTCCTCTCTAGTGCGTCATCACCTCGCTGGCGACGCTGCGGCTCTGATCTGTCACCTCCGGATGCCGTTCCACTGCGCCACGCAACATTCGGTCGCCCAGGTAGTCCTCCACTCTCTTGCCGCGGACGAACTCGCGGATCGCTCGTGCTGCGTCGAGCATGTCCCACAGATACGCCGGGTCGCCTTGCTCAGGCCGCATACACGACCTCCCTGGTCGCCAGAATCTCACGCTTGCGATAGGGGTTACGCAGCGCCTCCTCCTCCACGAGGTCCACCGGGCGTCCGATGAGCGCCGCCAACTCGTCGTGCATGTCCGACAGGTCCCATAGGTCCCATCGCGCACCCGGCTCGAACTGCACGAGGAAGTCCACGTCGCTCTCCGGTCCGAAATCATCCCGCAAAGCCGAGCCGAACACCGCAAGCGTGCGAACCCGCCATCTGCGGCAGAATTCCGTCAGCGTGTCAGGCGGGAATTGGAGATGAACGGCCATTCCTAGTGCCTCATGAACGCGCCTCCGGCGCGTTCAATGCATCACGGTCCCGCCGGTGACGTTGTAGCTCTGCCCGGTGAGGTACGCCGCGTCGTCCGAGGCGAGGAACGCGGCGACGGCGGCGACATCCTCCACCGTGGCGGCACGCTTCATCGGGATCTTGCTCACGAGGTACGGCTTGACGTCCTCCGGTCGCATGTTCCGCTTCCGCGCGTACGCGTTCACCTGCTCTGGCCCCCACATCTCGGTGAAGACGACGCCGGGGCAGATCGCGTTCACGGTGATGCCGGTCTCCGCCAATTCCTGCGCGAGCGCCTGCGTGAGGCCGATCACGCCGAACTTCGACGCGCAGTAGGCGGTGTAGGAGCTGCTCCCCTTCTTGCCCGACTGCGAGGAGAGGTTGATGATGCGCCCCCAGCCGGCGGCCTTCATCGCCGGCACGGCCGCGCGGCAGGTGAGGAACGTCCCCTTGAGGTTGATTGCGAGGGTGCGGTCCCACACCTCGTCGGTGGTATCCTCGATCGGCAGGATGCGCGAGTACCCGGCGGAGTTCACGAGGATGCTCACGGCGCCCCAACGCTTCTCGACGGCGGCGAACGCTGCGACGACGGAGTCCGACGACGTCACGTCGCACCCGACGCCGACGGCACGATCCGTAGCCAACTCGCCGGCGGTCCTCGCCGTGCCCTCCTCGTCGATGTCGAGGATGGCGACTCGGGCGCCTTCCGCGAGGAAACGCTCGGCGATGCCTCTGCCGATGCCGCGCGCCGCGCCGGTGATCGCGGCGATACGACCTTCGCTCCGACCCATTGCGTCCTCTCCCCTACCGCCGGTACTCGATCGCGATCTCGATCGCCTGGCCCTTGAACGCGTTCTTGCCGCGCAGGTCCCTCGTGTAGCCGATCTCGAGCACCGAGTTGGGGCGGATGGCGAAGCCCGCCGCGGTGGTCGCGCTGATGATGCTTCCGCTCAGATAGACCGGGCCGGCGGGCAAGGGATTGCCCTTCCGATGCAGGTTCTCGACGCCGACCGCACCGGCGCGCAGCCGCAGGCGCGCCATCGGCTCCACGGATGCGCCGGCCGCGTACACCACGTCGTTCGCGTATGGCCCGCCGCGCAACCGGTAGCCACCCTCGACGCCGTACGAGCCACCGATCGGCCCCGCCTGCCAGAGCCCGCCCGCGAGGAGACGAAACTCCACTTCCGTCTCCCCCGTGCCGAGCGCGTAGAAGTCGTTCGCCGTTGCGTGCGTGATCTTGCGGTACCCGGTCGGGATATCAACCGTCGCGACGCCCGAGAGGACGACGCCCCGGTTCACGATCCGCTGCTTGAGCCCGAGGGTGAGGTCGCCGAAGCCGGCGATGCCCTGCGACGGCGCGTCCGGCCCGCGGTCGGCGCGGATGTCCTTGTAGACGAGCCCGGTCACGAGGGCCAGCCCCTCGCGGAGACCATACTCGCCGACGTGGAGAAACTGCGTGTTCCGGAACGACGTGGTCGCGTAGGACCAATCGCCCGGCTGGACCGCGCCGTCCTCGTCGTAGTGCCGCGTGGCGCCGTAGAAGAAGATGCTCTCGCGGACGTACGTCCCGCCGGCCTCATACGTCCACGGACCCGCGCCGCCGGTAGCGCCGCTGGGCGTCGCTGCGCCGGCGCCGAATGCGAGCCCGATGGCGGCGCCGAGTGCGACGAACGCGCGGACCCCGCCGCGCATTCCCCGACATACAGTCATTGCCACATAGACCCCTTGGACCGGCCGGACCCGACGCGACGCTAATCTCGCTGCGGCTTGATGGCGACCTTGAGCCCGCTCCGGTCGAGCATCACCTGCATCCCCTCGAAGAAGCGGCCGAGCGGGAAGCGATGGGTGACGATCTTGCGCCAGTTGATCCGGCCCGCCGCGAGCAGGTTGATCGCCACCTGCACGTGCCGCGCGGTGGAGTCCGACCCGCCGGTGATGGAGATCTCGTTGTAGTGGACGAGCCTGCTGTTGATGGTGATCATCGGGGCATCGCGCCCCATGCCGGCAAACAGGTTCACCATCCCGCCCTTGCAGGCCATCTCCAGCGACCGCTCCTGCGCCTCGCGGTCCGGCGCGGTGACGATGACCACGTCGGCGCCCCGGCCGCCGGTGAGACGCTTCACCACCTCCACCGGGTCCGCGCTCGTCGCGTCGATGACCTCGTCCACGTCGAGGGCCCGGATGAGGTCCTGCCGCGCCTTCGACCGCTGGCTGACGATGATGCGCGTCGCGCCGTTGGCCTTGGCCAGCTCGACGTGGAGCGCCCCGAGCGGCCCGCCGCCGATGATGGCGACTGTCTGCCCGGCGCGCACGCCGGCGAGCTGCTGCGCGTTCACCGCGCACGAGAGCGGCTCCGCCAGGCACGCGCCGTCGTCTTCGAGGTGAGGCGGCACCTTCACCGTGTTGCCGGCGCGGAGGCCCTCCCACGGGATCGGGACGTACGGCGCAAACGCCCCGGGAAACGCCCGGCTGACCGGCATCACGCTCGGACAGAGGTTCGTCTTGCCCGACCAGCAGTACTCGCACGCCATGCACGAGAGCGTCGTCGCCATCACGACGCGCTCCCCCACCGCGAAGCCGGCGACCTTCGCGCCGACCTCGATCACCTCGCCGACGAACTCGTGCCCGACGATCTGCGGCGGCTTCACGCGCGGATCGGGCGCTTTGAATATCTTCACGTCCGATCCGCAGATGGCGCAGGCGCCGACCCGCGCGAGCAGCCCATCCGACGGGCAGGTAGGCTCCGGCATTTCCTGGAGGGAGAGCTTGTGATCGGTGCCGTACACGATTGCCTGCATGGGTCCGCTCCTCGTGCAATGTCCGCGCGCCGTGCGTCCTGGAGCGGGTACCGTCCCATCCGCTGGTGCAGGGCGCATGGTAGGATCGGCGGAGAGGGCGGGAGATGGTGCCCTCTTCATTCGATGGTACGCCGTCGTGCCCCGGGTACGCAAACACGCGTGCCGCTGGGCAGACGGCCGGACGGACGTCCTGGCACCGCTCCAGGTGAGAGCTGACTCGACGCCTACTGCTGCTGGCTCTGCGTCGCCGCGGCGCCGCTCGTGGTGGATGCCTGCGAGGTCACCGGACGGAGCGTCCGCGCGAAGGCACCAGTTCGCGCCGTCACCGTGATGGAGCCGCTTGCGGTGGTCACCTCGAAGGGCACGCCGCCGTTGCCGGCGACCCCGCGGGTGCCACTGGTGCCCTGCCGTGCGTCGCGGAGGGTCAGACCATCGACGGCTACCAGGCCGGTCGCCGTGCTCGCGCTGAGGTCGGCGTTGAGATCCGGCGGCACGCTCGCGAGCACGTCGCCCGTCGTCGTCACCACGTGGACGGAGAGGGCCCTGCCCAGGAACCTCAGGCGCACGGGGCCGCTGACGGTCGTGATGTCGAGCGGGCCGGTCGTCGAGTCCGCCTCCACTACGCCGCTCACCGTGTGCACCGTCGCCGTCGGCACCCCGGAGAGCAAGACGCCGCCCTCCGTGGTGGTGACATCCACCTCACGCACGTCGCGGATCTGTACCACGCCGCTCGCACTGACCGCCTCGACGCGGAACGACGCCGGCACGGCGATGAGGTACTCCACCTCGTACGTCCTATCCCACCCTTCCGGGTGCTCCGGACGGATCTCGAGCATGTCGCCCCGCGGGTTGAGCGCGATGGCCAGGTCCGCCATCGCCCGCCGCGCTCTTCCCGGCGTCCGGCCCCACACGATCTTCGTCGCGATCACGCTGATGCTGCTCGCCCCCTGCACGCCGGTCACGACGATGCTCCCGCCGGCGTTCGACACGTTCACCCGGGTGTACACCCCGACAGGCACGGTCTGTCGAACCGTAGTCCGGGCATTCGGCGCGACTTTGCCCATTGCCGCGGCAACCCCGGCGGCCGCCAGGACCGCGGCCACCGTGGCGGTGAGCATCCTCGGAGCCGAGCGGCCCTCGCTCAAGTGCCCTCGCAGCATGGTGCACCTCTCCCCTCTTCCGCTCGCCGCCGCAGCGGCGTTGTGACGGTGTTCGTCCATCGACGGCTGCACATACGTCACCGGTGTCGGGCGACGCTCATTCCAGCGGGATGACCGGCAGGATGAGCGCCGACGGATGCTCCCGGTCGTGGTAGATCGTGTTCGTCGCGACGACGCCGACGCCATCGGCGCGGAACGGCGTCGCCGTGTTCGGGTTCGGCTGGAACCGCGGCGCGTTGCTGCTCGTGATGTCGACCCGGATGCGATGGCCGCGGTTGAAGACGAGGGCCGTATCCCACAGGTTGATGTCGAACTCGTAGACCTCGCCAGGTTCGAGGAAGTCCCCGCGGCTCATGGAGACGCGATGCCGCGCCCTGATCGCGCCGTCGAGGACGAGCATCGACCGGCCGTCGGGATACACGTCCGTCAAGAGCGCCATGAAGTCGGTGTCCCGCGCCGACGAGGACGCGAACAGCCGCACGCGCACCTTGCCCGCGATCGCCACCGGCCGCTCGAGCGGCGGCGTCGTGAACGAGAGGACGTCGGACCGCGCCTCGTTCAACCGCAGGTCGGCCGGCCCGATGGGCGGGAAGAGGTTGAGACCGCCCTTCGTGGGGACCGGGTCCCGCGGGTCGTAGCGGTAACTCTGCGGCGCCTCACCACCTGGCGCCGACGTGGCGAGGAGGCCGTCGGCGCGAAGGTAGTAGCTCGCGGGCGTCATTCCCGGCGGCGGCCACGTGGGAGCGGACATCCACACGTTGCCCGGCGCCGTCGAGTCGCTCACGTCGCCCATCAGGTAGTACCGCACCGCGGGCAGCGTATCGACCGCGCTCGGCCGTCCCTTGAGGTACCGGTCGAACCATGCCTTCGTCTCGGCGGCCGGGTTCACCGCCGTGCCGTTGGAGGGATAGGTGAGCTCGCCCTGCTTCGGCCCGACGCCGCCGTGCGACCACGGCCCCATCACGAGCATCTGGCGGCCGCGCGCGCCCTCGCCACCGCGCTCTTGGAGGGTGCGGAATGCATCGGTCTGCCCCTGGCTCATGCAGTCGAACCAGCCGCCCCAGTGGTAGATCGCCGCGTGCGCGCTTTCCGGCCGCGCGGTCAGATCGACCCGCCGCCATACCTCGTCGTAGTCGGGATGGGCATAGAGGAACGGGAGGAATGCGGTGCGGTTCTGAGCGGTCACCCACCCATCGCTCATGCTCTGCCGGTAGACGCCGCCGGGGTAGAAGATATCCCCGTAGAGGTTCGATCCGGCGGCAGTGATCACCGCGCACGTGAGCGCCGGGTGCCCGCTCGCGGCGGCCATGTAGCCGGTGATGCCGAGGGCCGACATGCCGAGCATTCCCACCGAGTCGTTCGACCACGGCTGGTTCACGATCCACTCGATGGTGTCGTAGCCATCCTGGTTTGGCCCGACGCCGTCGGTGAGGAAGATCGAGTCGACCCCGGCGGAGGCGAAGCGGCCGCGCGTGTCCTGCGCGACGAAGGCATAGCCGTCGTCCACGAAGGGCTTGCCCATCGCCTGGGCGAGCTTGATGCCGGCGGCCTTCGCGTCCTTGTTGTACGTCGTCCGCATGAGGACCGTCGGGAAGGGCCCTGGCCCATCGGGAAGGTAGACGTCGGCGGCGAGGGCCGTGCCGTCGCGCATCGGGACCATGTGCGTCCGCGCGCTCGGAAGCCCGAGGACATGGCCGCAGGCGGCGAGCAGGAGCGTCGGCACGAGCAGGATGCATTCCCGCGCCCGCATGGCATGTCCTTTCGATGGCGTGGGATCGCGCGGCGAGCACGTATCTTCGGGCCCAGCCTGCGGACGAACCATGACGAATGTACAACGCGTGCCCACGAGGGGATAGCCACCCTGTCCGCCGAGTCGGCGACCCCCTCAGTCCTGAGACTGCACCTCACTTGCAATAACGACCTGCCACGCCACCCTGACCGTTCCCTCCTGCGTGCTACCGTTCGCCATGTGCGGCCGCCGCGCCCGTGGCCGTAGCGCGCTCATCCTGCCGAACTTTCCCATGCGCGCACGTCTGCGCCGCCGCGCACGCCGCGGCGCCCGCCATGGCTTCGTGCTGGGGGGACGGAATGCTATCACTCGGCCTCGACATTGGCGCGATCAGCATCAAGCTCGCCCTCGTCGGAACGGATGGCGACGGGGATCGCCTACGCCGCATCGCCGCGGCGTGCCCGGAGTTCCTCCTCCTTGACGGGCCGGCCGATGCGACGGTCCTCGTCAGCCGGTATCGGCGACTGCACGGCAGTCCGCGCGAGTCGGCGGACCAGCTCCTCAACGAGCTGAAAGAGCACGTCAGCTACAGCGACATCGCCTTCGCCGCCCTGACCGGCAGCGGCGCACACCCCATCGCCAAGGCCCTGGGGCTGGCCTCCGTCAACGAGTTCCGCGCCGTCACCCAGGCGATCGGCCGGCTCCATCCCGAGGCGCGCACCATCTTCGAGATGGGCGGCGAGAACTCCAAGTTCATTCGGATCGAGATCGACCCGACGACGGGCGACGTGGGCATCGCCGACTACGAGAAGAACGGCGACTGCGCCGCCGGCACCGGCTCGTTCCTCGATCTGCAAGCCTCCCGCCTCAAGTACTCCATCGAGGAGGTCGGCGAATTGGTCATGGGAGCTGGCAAGCCGCCCACGATCGCCGGACGGTGCTCCGTCTTCGCCAAGTCGGACATGATCCACGCGCAGCAGAAGGGCTACGAGCCGCCGGAGATCCTGAGCGGCCTGTGCGAGGCCGTCGTGCGCAACTTCAAGGGCGCCATCGTCAAAGGCAAGGAGGTCGCCCCGCCAGTGGCGTTCATTGGCGGCGTCGCGGCGAACGCCGGCGTCGTCCAGGCGATGCAGGTGGTGTTCGACCTCGGCCCCGGCGACATCTTCGTGCCGCGGGCCCACTTGTGGACGGGTGCGATCGGCGCCGCCATGCTCGCCCCACAGGAAGAGAACAGCGATCGCGTGAAGCTGCTCGCGAGGCTGCGCACCCGCGCGAAGGTAGGCACGAAGCTCGCCGCCATGCCGAAGCTCACGATGGACCGCGTGGTGTCGCTGCGAGACCGCGTCAAGCCGTACTCGTTCGAGGGCAAGCAGCTTCCGGTGCCCGTGCATCTTGGCGTGGACATCGGCTCGGTGAGCACGAACGTCGTCCTCATCGACGACGAGGGCGATCTGGTCTACGAGGTCTACACCTACACCGAGTCGCGCCCCATCCAGGTGGTGAACGCGGCGCTGGCGGAGATGCGGCGCGAGCTCGGGGAGAGGGTGGAGGTGAGGTCGGTCGGCACCACGGGAAGCGGCCGCGAGCTCATCGGCCTCCTGGTCGGCGCGGACACGATCAAGGACGAGATCACCGCGCACAAGACCGGGGCGAGCTACGTCGGGGAGCGGCTCATCGACACGCTGCCCGACACGATCTTCGAGATCGGCGGGCAGGACTCGAAGTTCATCAGCCTGCAGAATGGCATCGTGGTGGACTTCACGATGAACGAGGCGTGCGCCGCCGGCACGGGGAGCTTCCTCGAGGAGCAGGCGGAGAAGCTCGGCGTGAAGATCAAGGACGAGTTCGCCGAGCGCGCGCTCGCGACTCCGCGGCCGCTCCAGATGGGCGAGCGGTGCACCGTCTTCATGGAGAAGGACGTCACGGCCTACCTCCAACAGGGCGCGTCGGTGGACGAGGTCTGCGCCGGGCTGGCGTACTCGGTCGTGCTCAACTACCTCAACCGCGTCGTCCGCGGGCGACACATCGGCGAGCGCATCTTCTTCCAGGGCGGCACCGCCTACAACGACGCCGTCGCCGCCGCCTTCACGGAGGTGCTCCACAAGCCGATCATCGTCCCGCCGCACAACGGAGTCATCGGCGCCATCGGCATGGCGCTCCTCGCGCGCGAGGAGGTCGAACGCCGGAGCCGGCGGACGACGTTCCGCGGGTGGGCGCTCGACAAGGTGGACTACACGCTCCACGAGTTCACCTGCAAGGGCTGCTCCAACCACTGCGACATCCAGCAGTTCACCGTCGAGGGCGAGAAGACCTACTGGGGCGACAAGTGCTCCGACCGCTACCGCAAGAAGGCCAAGGTGGACCATCAGCCGGTCATCCGGGATCTGATGGCGCTCCGCATGGATGCGCTGCTCGATGGCTACGAGGAGCCTGAGCCGCGCGGCCGTCCGCGGGTCGGCATCCCGCGCGCCATGTACTTCTACGACTGGTTCCCGTTCTGGCGCGCCTACTTCACGACGCTCGGCGCGGACGTGGTCGTGAGCGAGACCTCGTCGAAGCAGGTCGTCAACGAGGGGACCGAGACGGTCGTCGCGGAGCCGTGCTTTCCCGTGAAGGTGGCGCACGGGCACGTCCGGAACCTGTTCGGCAGGCAGGTGGACTTCATCTGGATGCCGAACATGCTCGACGGGGAGACGGAGTTCCCGGACCAGGGCTCGATGCTGTGCCCATGGGGGCAGACGCTGCCGTTCGTCATGCGCGTCGCGCCGCGGCTGGCGGAGGCTGACGGGCGATGGCTCGTGGCGACGCTGCACCCGCGCCGCGGACAGGGGGCGGTCGCGGAGGAGTTCCGGCCCGTCTCGCAGCGGCTCGGCGCGGACATGGCCACGCACCGGGCGGCGGTGGCCGCAGGCTACCGGGCGCACCTGCGCTTCGGCGATCGGCTCCTCGAGATCGGCGAGGAGGCCCTCGACGCGCTCCGCCGGAACGACGAGATGGGCATCGTCCTCATCGGTCGGCCGTACAACGTCCACGACTCGGGCACGAACCTCAACGTGCCGAACAAGCTGCGCGCCTCGTACGGGATCAACGTCATCCCTATGGACTGCCTCCCCATCGCGGGGATCGACATCCGCGACGTCAACGACAACATGTACTGGAATTACGGCCGCAAGATCCTCCAGGCCGCGCGCTTCATCTCGCGCGAGCCGAACCTGCGCATGATCTACATCACGAACTTCAAGTGCGGGCCCGACTCGTACATCAAGCAGTTCACGCGCGACGCGGCTGGGGTGCCCTTCCTCTCGCTCCAGTTCGACGGGCACGCCAACGACGCCGGCACGATGACGCGGTGCGAAGCGTACCTCGACAGCCAGGGCTTCTTCACCCATGTGCCTCGGGCGAGCGCCGGCTCGGGTCGCCTGCGGGAGGTGGTCGGCGCCTGACGGGCGCCGGTCGATCGAGTCGCCGCGCCAGGAGATCGACCACATGCCGAAAGAGACCGCGTCGAACCCCCTCGAGGGGCGCACGCTCTACATCTCGCAGATGGCCTACGCCGGCGCGCGGATGATGGCGGCGGCCTTCCACTCCATCGACGTGGACGCCCGCGTCGCGCCTGACAGCGACCAGCGCACCCTCGAACTCGGTGGCCGCTACACCTCAGGCGAGGAGTGTCTGCCGGAGAAGGTCACCCTCGGCGACTACCTCAAGGTCGTCTTCGAGAAGGGGTTCGACCCGAAGAAGACGGCGTTTCTCATGCCGACGGCGGACGGCCCGTGCCGCTTCGGCCAGTACCGCTCGCTCATCAGGAAGGTCCTCCACGACCTCGACTACGACGACGTCCTCGTCCTGTCGCCGACGAGCGCGGACGGGTACAACGCCTTCGGCGACCACGCCCGCATCTTCCTCCGCACGGCCTGGCGCGCCATGGTCATCGGCGACATCCTCACGAAGGCGCTCCTCCGCACGCGGCCGTACGAGCTGCGGACAGGCGACACGGACCAGGCCTTCGAGCGCTCTCTCCGGCGCATGGGCGACCTCATCGCGGAGAAGTACCCGAGCGCGGGGGAACAGATGGAGCACCTCGTCGCGGCTCTGGTGATGTGCCGACAGGAGTTCGAGAGCGTTCCGGCCGACTACTCCGAACCGAAGCTCCTCATCGGCGTCGTCGGCGAGATCTTCTGCCGCCTCAACGACTTCTCGAACAGCTCCGTCGTCCGCAAGCTGGAGGAGTACGGCTGCGAGGCGTGGCTCTCCGACATCGCCGAGTGGGTCTGGTACACGAACAACGAGCAGTTGTACCACCTGAACGCCGCGGGGAAGGGCTGGTGGCATCCCGCGCAGTGGCCGGTGCGCATCAAGACGGCGTTGCAGCGGCAGGACGAGCATCGTCTCTACGAGCCGTTCGGCGACTACTTCGACGGCTACCGCGAGCCGGAGGACGTCGCCGAGGTGCTCGGCAACAGCCGGCCGTACCTCCCGCGCGAGGGTGCCCTCGGCGAGATGGTCCTCTCCACCGGCAAAGCCGTCTACCTGTACGAGCACGGCGCCGACGGCGTCGTGGACATCAGCCCGTTCTCCTGCATGAACGGCATCGTCACCGAGGCCATCTACACCAAGCTCGGCCGCGACCACGACGGCATCCCCATCCGCGTCTTCTACTTCGACGGCATCTCCTCCGACCTCGACCGCGACGTCGGCATCTTCATCGAACTCGCGAAGACGTACCGCCGGCGCAAGCGGAAGCCGCGCTACTGGCCGCATGCCCGCAGCATCGCGACTGCGACCGCCTGACCGCGGCACGTCCCAGTAGGTGACCGCTCAGAGGTCTTGCGCACGTTGGCCTCAGCGGCTGAAGCCCCCGACTGATACGCTTCTGCTTTAGTACTGCTATACGATCCATGAGGTAGCGCAGAGCGATTTGATGCGACCAGGGGTCAGGCTTTCCCACGCGTCACATCCGGCA
>Ga0315279_10003993_pt1 | contig 20037 bp, 13 predicted proteins | sample YL17G06_20_MG_FD_203694 | JGI IMG/M metagenome (GOLD analysis project Ga0315279, IMG submission 203694) | Sediment microbial communities from Yellowstone Lake, YNP, Wyoming, USA - YL17G06_20 | ecosystem: Environmental > Aquatic > Freshwater > Lake > Sediment | place: USA: Wyoming | collected... | reverse complement strand
ACGCCGCTATGGACGAGGGACTCTTCGTGACCCGCTATGCTTCCAAGGTCTACGTCATCCACCGCCGCGACCAGTTGCGGGCCAGCAAGATCCTTCAGGAGAGGGCCTTGGCCAACCCCAAGATGGAGTTCGTCTGGAACACGGTGGTCACGGAGATCCTGGGCGAGGAGGCGGTGACCGGCCTCAGGCTGCGTAACGTCGTGACCGGCGAAGAGTCTACCCTGCCGGTGGCCGCCATCTTCATCTTCATCGGCCTTCACCCCAACAGTGACTACCTGAAGGGGGTGTTGCGAATGGACGAGGGCGGCCACATCTACGTCAGCGACTGGATGGAGACGGAGGTGCCCGGCATCTTCGCCGCCGGCGACATCCGGGTGAACTCCTCTCGCCAGGTGGTGAGCGCCGCCGGCGACGGGGCCACCGCCGCCATCAAGGCTGACCACTACATCACGGACCACTTCAGGACCTAGAACCACAGAACTAGAACCAAGCGGCTATCGGCTTGGTCCTTGGTTCTCAGGTTCTTGGTTCTCGGGTTCTTGGTTCTACGGGAGTGGATGGGTTCCGGTGGGCCTCGCGGTCTTCAAAACCGTTGCGGGGCGGTTAGCGCCGTCCTGGGTGGGTTCGACTCCCTCCCACTCCCGCCAGCTTGTCAGATACGATATCTATACGTCTGCGAGCGAGCGGCGCCGAAGATCGCTGGGCTGACACGGCGGTTGGCGCGCGCCTGACAGCAACGCTGACAGCAACCCGATCACCGAGAAACGAAAAGGGCGCTCATCTGCCGAGCCACCTCGGCGTGCAGCGCCGGGGTCACGTGAGAGTACGTGTCCATCGTCAAGGCGATCGTGCTGTGCCCCAGGAGTTCCTGAACAATCTTCGGATGGACTCCTTTGGCGAGAAGTAGGGTCGCACAGGTGTGGCGGAGGTCGTGAACGCGGATCCTGGGAAGTTCACCCCGCTCAAGTACCCTCCGGAACTGTTGACTCACGCTCGAAGGCTCCAGCGGCCGACCGTCACATTGGGAGAAGACCAGGTTGAGCTCACGCCAGGCAGGGCCTGCCTGGAGGCGCTCCTCCAGTTGACGCCTTCGATGCTCGCGCAGCGCTGTGACGGTGCCCTCGGGAAGGTAAACCGCCCGGCGGCTCTTCGAGGTCTTCGGCTCTACAAAGACTAGCCCTTCGCCTCGCTGCCTCTGGAGCGCCCGTCGCACACCGAGACGTCCCGTCCCGAAATCGATGCTGTCCCAAGTTAGGCCCAGCGCCTCGCCCAGCCTGAGACCCGTTGTCACGAGCAGAACCCATAGAGCGTGAAGCCGGTCGCTCGAAGTGACGGCGAAGAGACGCTGTACTTCCTGTTCCCCCAGGGTGTGCATCTCTCGCTTCTTTGGCCTCGGCACATTGACGGCATCAGTTGGATTGCGACCCAAGAGCCCCCATTGAACCGCCTGTCGGAGCGCTCTGTGCAGCACCGCGTGCGTCTGCTCCACGCTCCGGCGTGAAAGCCCACGCTCCAGCAGGGCGCTGTAGGCACGCTCGATAGCGGCCGGCGTTAGGGCGTTGAGGCGCAGCCTGCCGATGTGAGGTAGGAGGCGTCTCACGCAGAGATCGTACGCCTCGTAAGTGCGCGGCCGGACACTCCTCCGCACGGAATCAAGCCACGTCCGCGAATACTGAGCTGCAGACTGGCTGCCGGCTGGAGGAGGGACACCGAGCTGTTGGTTTCTCAGGGCCTCGGCCAGTTTCGCTGCCACGTCATGACGCGTGCGACCGTAGAAGTTCTTACGTCGGCCGCGCCCTAAGCTCATGCTGGCTACCCACCGTCTGTCAGACCGCCTGTAGATGCTGCCCTCACCGTTGGCGCGTCTGGTCATGCTCATCCTCCTGTGGCCCTGGAGCATCCGATCTGTCTTCTCGCCTCTCTTGGTAAACCACCCCGATCCCTTCGATACCTTGAGCACCAAGACGGCTTGCAAGGAAGAAGTTGGTCCTTAATGGGGGCACCCAGGCCGCGCCGATGGCACGTCTATAGGCTTCGTCATTCTCTTCACTCCGCCATGGCGCGAACGCAACAGCGCCGTCGAGGTCGTCGGTAGTTTCGCCGCGCTCGAGTCGCAGCAAGTAGAGCCTGGCGAGGCGATATGTGTCAAACGGGACCAAATCGGAGGCAACGACCCGGAGCTTAGCAATCCATTGTGCCTCTGCTCTGGTGAGCCACTGTCGCCGCCCGCCACTCTCTGAGATGACGCTCGCCAGCACAGGCAGAACAGCCGCCGCCTCTTGAGGGGAAGCCTCGACCACGCTCCACCTCTCTTCCAATGCAAGGTGTGGCGTCAGGTCCCGAACGACGCTCTGGATCGTCCTCACCGAATCAGGCAAACGGTCGGCGTAGCGCTCGTCACCCTGGAGGTCCTTGTAGATCTCCGTGGCTGCGATGCCCTTGTCGGCTAGCTCGGCAATTCTGTCGAGTATGTCCGGCGCAATCCTTCTGCCGCGCCTTCTTTTCGCTATTACCGCCTTATCTTTCGTCATCGGCCGTTTACCTTACCGGGCACATGCAGTTACGCTCGTACTGTAGCACACGACTACGGATACCTCAAGAGGTGAAGCGTGACTGGGACTGGGATTGAGATGGAGGGTTTGCTGTCAGTGAAATCTGCTGCCGCTTACCTTGGGGTCGGCCGAAGCACCGCGTACCAGTTGATGATGACGGGGAAGCTCCGAAGCGTGACCATCGGGCGGCGCCGGTTGGTGCCGATGAGCGAGCTGAGGCGCTTTGTGGAGCGGCTGGTAGAAGAGGCTGATGACGAGGCCGACAGCGGAGGTGGGTGGGGCTAGGTTTACGGAAAGGTGACTGACCCCCCGTCCTCACGGAGCAACATTCTCCAACGTTACAGGGTGTAATGTGGGAATTCAGTGGTGCGTCTCAGACCCGACGAAAGTTATGACCAAACCCGAACATGGTCAACTGAGCTCTCCGCTCACAATTGGAAGCTCTGTTGACGTCCGGGAAGTCAGGGTGCGCTTCAGGCTATACCTGTTGAAACGTGCCTCAAGCCCCGACACCATCGAGAACGCCCTCTCCGCTCTTTCCGTCTTTGAGCGCTTCTGTAACCTCCACAGGACTGAGTTGGTGCGCGCGACAGACGACGATCTCGCCACCTTCGTTGGGTGGCTCCAATCGCTCGGTCGCAAACAGGGGACCATACGCAACCGCATCGAGAATCTGAAGACGTTTTTCGCATTCCTCGTCAGCGAGGGGTTGCGTCCCGACAACCCTGTAGACAACATCAAGCCGCCAACCCCGCGGGAAGCCCCTCTCCGCCCCTACAGCGAGGATGAGCTGTCCCGCTTCTTCTGGGCATTGCGCGCGACTCGGAACTACATCAGGAATAGAACGATCTGTGGATTGCTTCTAGCGACCGGCTGGCGGGCCTCCGAGGTCCTGCATGTGAGGGTGGAGGACATCGACTTCGACGCTGGCGTTATCCAACTGGGCGCCGAGGCGAAGGGCGGCAAGCACCTCATTGCAGCTCCGCCGGCCGACGTAATGCAGGAACTCCGCGGCTACCTGCGGTCGGCCAACATCCACAGCGAGTGGATTTTCCCTGGACGCAAGGCTTCGGCCATGGACCGGCACACCCTTTACGACATGGTGAGCGACACCGCACGCAAGGTGGGCCTGCACTTCAACGTTCACCGATTCCGGCACACCTTTGGCGTATACTTCCTCGAGAATGGGGGTGACATCTTGGAACTTAGCACCCTTTTCGGCCACAGCAAGATCGAGACGACCCGCCGCTACGTTGACTACGCCACACAGAAGAGAGCCCTTGGCAAGCAGCGGGTCATGAACCTGGCAAGCCTCTCTTTGCCACCGGACCAGCGCGCCACTCGTACGGCCAGTCACCTGCTGGCCGGTAGGGAACGAGCAGCTCGCCGCTCAACCCGTACATCCGCCTGGTATCCCGTACGAACGGCGCGCCGAATCCCGTGCCTCGCGCCCAGGCGGAGATAACCGAAGAATACACGTCCCTGGGACCAGAGTGTGCGAATAACGGTTGAATGAATCTGAGGCGTTGGCGGCATCGGGGGTTCAAGGCAGATTGGCGTGCTCGCCGGGTTGCGGATCGGACCGACCCCGGTCAGAGAGCGTTCGCCTCGAGTTGTTGATCCATGAGTTCGCGGGCCAGCGACACGTAGCGCGATGTCGTCTGAAGGGACGAATGGCCCAGCGCCTCCTGCACCACGCGCAGGTTGGTGCCTTTTCGCACCATGTGGGTGGCGAAGGTGTGCCTGAGGGTGTGCACGGTGGCGCCCGTGATGCCGGCAGACCTCATGAGGTTGTCGATCACGCGCTGGACGCCCCGCGGCGTGAGGCCGGAGCGGTTTCTGGAGGCGAAGAGAGCCGCGCCTCTTCCGACGTTGGTACGGGTCGCCAGGTAAGCCGAGAGCGCCTTGCACGCCCGAGAGTTGAGAGTAACCGTGCGCTCCTTTCGGCCCTTCCCACGCACCCGGAGCGTGCCCACCGCCGGCAAAGCTTGCGCCTCGGGCAGCGCGACATCATCCCTGGTCAGGGCGGCGGCCTCGGATAGGCGAATACCCGTCTGCAGGAAGATCTCCACAATGGCCCGACTGCGAGGATCGGCTGCCGCGGCCGCCCGGAGCCGGCCGTATTCGGCCTCGGTCAGGACCCGGGGTTGGCTTACTTCCTGCTTGGGTCTGGGAATGCCCCGCACCGGGCTGGCCGGAATGCGGCCCGCTTCTTCCAAGTAGCCGAAGAACGACCGGAGCGCCGCCAGCTTGCGCGCCCTAGTCCTGCCTCCGAGACCACCTCGCTCAGCCTGCGACAGGTACTCAATGATGTGAGCCCGCTCGACCTCGGTCACGCGGGACACTCCGCACGTCCCCTTGAGATAGCGAACGAAGAGCATCAGGTCGGAGAGATAGCCGCGCCGTGTTGGCTGGGCGAAGTTGCGGAGACGGAAATAGCTGCCCGCGTAGTCAAACAGACACTCGAGTAGGTCAAGCGTGGGCGCGTCCGCGCGCCAATGAGGTGTATTGATGGCCATCTCTCCCTAAGCATCGGCCATCCTCAGGGGCTCTGTAAGGTAAGGACTCTGCGTGTTGCACGACGTGTCCCAGGGTCCGAATTAGTAGACGGTGGCTCGTGGGCCAGGAGCAGGGGCTTGTCGAGTCGCGCAGCGCGCGTTCGAGTGGTGTGAGCGATGGCTAAACATCTTCCCGGACAACTTCTGCGATTCGATCCGTATGGCCGCGAGGTTCCAACGCAGTCAGATGAGGCCGCTGACGAACCTGCGGCCTCCCGCCAACCTACTGCTGTGCCATGTCGATGCGCATCTGCTGTGCAGGGTCGAGCGGCACTCCGTCGTCAGGGAATTCGACGGTCACGCTCTCAATCACGCCGGTGAAGGCGAATGGGGGTGTGTAGTCCTCGCTGACGGGGGTGCCTCGGTCGCGGCCGCAGTCCAAACTACCGCCGAATGCAAAGGTGAACGGCACCGTCCGAGGAATCGGCCCTTCTCCAGCCGGTCGTCCGGCTATGTACAGCCTGCCGACGCCGCCAGCGCCAAGAAGCTCCGGTCCCGTCTTCTCGAACTCGAAGCGCAACTCGCATCGCCCTCTCGGCACGTCCATCAGGGAGACAATGTTGTACGTCTCTCTGTCCAGGAAATTGTAGGCGAAGCACAACTTGCCGCCTTTCACGTAGAGCGAGAAGCCCCCAAACCGTCCGCCGTTGGAAAGCAGCACACCTTCGGCGCCGCCTTCTGGGATGATCACCCGGGCAGTGATGGAGTAGGAGCGGTTGAGGAAATATGGCGCTGCCCCATAGTGTATCGGCGCACCGCCCGGGTAGTACACGAAGCGCCGCCGCGCCGCGTTGGGCCACGGCTGCCAGAGGGCAACAACCCCGCCAAGGTTACACTGGGGCAGTACCTGGTAACGACCTGCCTCAGCCCACCAGAGGGTCTCCAGTTCATGCACCTTCTCCGGGTAATCGGCAGCTAGGTCATGGCACTCTGAGAAGTCCTCCTCCACGTGGTAGAGCTCCCAGCGGTCCTCGTCGTAGGGCCTCAGCGGATCAGTTACGCCATCCCACACCGCCCACAGCGACCCGTGATAGGCGACCAGCTTCCAGCCCTCGTGGTAGAGCGCTCTATTGCCGATCATCTCGTAATACTGGGTCTTACGGCGTGACGGCGCTCCCGCGTCGTCGAACGTCTGTCGGAAGCTAACACCCTGAATCGGGGACTGCGTCACGCCCCGTATCTGAGCCGGTGGCTCGATGGCGAGCACATCGAGTACTGTCGGCACAATATCGATGACGTGCACGTACTGATGGCGGATCTCCCCCTTTGCCTTGATACCGGCAGGCCAGTGGATGATGCAGGGATCCGCCACGCCCCCCTCGTGCACCTGGTTCTTCCAGCGTTGGAAAGGCGTATTGCCGGCCCACGCCCAGCCGAAGGGGTAGTGGTTGTGGGTGGTGGGACCGCCCAGTTCATCGATCCGCGCCAGGATCTCCCCGATACTCTCCTCCATGTTGTTCAGGAAGATGCCCTCGTTCCGCCAGCCATGCGGCCCAGCATCGCCGCTCGCGCCGTTATCGGAGATGGCGATGATGAGTGTATTCTCCAACTCGCCAATCGCCTGCAGGAAGTCCAGCACCCGTCCGATATGGTGGTCGGTATGCGACAGGAAGCCAGCGTATACCTCCATCATTCGAGCATAGAGGCGTTTTTCGTCCGCCGGCAGGCTCTCCCAAGGCTGGAGCCAATGCGGACGCGGCGTCAGCTCGGTGTCGGCTGGAATCACCCCCATGTCCTTCTGCCGTTGAAAGATCGTCTGGCGCGCCCTCTCCCAACCCATGTCGAACTTGCCGCGATACCTCTCGATCCACTCGCGAGGAACGTGATGCGGCGCATGACAAGCGCCCGTGCAGAAGTAGAGGAAGAAAGGCTTGTCTGGTGCCGCGTTTCTTAAGTCGGTGATGAACTCGATGGCGCGATCGGCCAGATCCTCGGTCAAGTGGTATCCCTCCTCAGCCGTTCGAGGCGGTGAAATGTAGTGGTTATCATAGACCAGTTCCGGCTCCCATTGATTCGTATAGGCACCGAGGAAGCCGTAGAAACGCTCAAAGCCTCGTCCCAGCGGCCAGCGGTCCCTGCGTGCTCCCATGTTCATTTCCCAGGCTGGCGTGAGGTGCCACTTGCCGACGGCGTACGCGGCGTATCCATGCGGCGTCAGCATTTCCGAGAGAAAGCCGTTTTCGAAGGGGATTTCGGTGTTGTAGCCTGGGAACCCCATGCCAAACTCGACGATGCTTCCCATGGCGTTGGAATGATGATTTCGTCCCGTGAGCAGGCACGATCGCGTCGGCGAGCAAAGCGCTGTCGTGTGAAAGTTGCCGAAGCGGACACCATTCGCCGCAAGACGGTCCAGGTTCGGTGTCTCGCACAGCCCGCCGAAACAGCCGATCTGCCCGTAACCGACGTCGTCCAGCACTATGAAGAGGATGTTGGGGGCTCCCTCCGGCGCGCGCGGCGGCCCCGGCCACCATGGTGTCGACTCACTGAAGCTTCGCCCGATGAGGCCCTTGAACTCCTGCGGCATGCTCCACCCCCTTTGTATACGTGGAAGACCATGTTCCAGCGGTCAGGCATTCTACGTTCCCCTACCGCCTTCAGTCAACCGGCGCCTGACTGGTTGGCCCCGGTTCTGCGTGCTTGACAGACACTGAGGGCCATGCGAACATTATAGGCACGGCCCATCATCACTAGACGCAAGATAATGCCGCCGCTGTCCGTTCTATTCAAGACGGTTTCCACCGACTGCAACCTCGACTGCAGCTACTGCTACTATCGTGAGTCCCTGGAAGGCACGCGAGTGCGGCGGCGCCTCGAAGAGCCAGTGCTGCGGGCATTCATGCGCCAGTACATGGAGTATGTTGCGGACGTGCGAGTCGCCAGCCTCGCCTGGCAAGGGGGCGAGCCCACGCTGGCTGGCCTTGATTTCTTTCAGCGGGTCGTGAAGCTGGAGGAGGAGTGCGCAGGGGCCGGCACAACGATTGGGAACGCGCTCCAGACAAACGCGGTCCTTCTCGACGATCGGTGGGGCGAATTCCTCCGCCGCTACAACTTCCTCGTCGGTGTGAGCCTTGATGGGCCGGAGGGAGTTCACGACAGCGTCCGTCGCGACCGAGGCGGCCACGGCTCGTTCCGGCGCGTCATGGCCGGCATTGACGTCTTGCGGAGGCACCAGGTCGAGTTCAACCTCCTGTGCGTGGTCGGCCCGCACAACGTCGGTCGGGTCCGCGAGGTCGTACGTTTTTTCAAGTCGGAAGGCTTCATGCATTTACAGTTCATCCCGGCCATGGCTTTTCAGTCCATCGAGCCGAATGCGCCCCCGGCGTACCTGATCACCGCTGCGGAATACGGCGACTTCCTGGTGGAGCTTTTCGACGAATGGTATGAGCATGGATTCCCCGCCGTCTCGGTGCGCACCTTCGATGCCATCGTCCGGTCGTATCTTGGCCTCGCCAGCGACCTCTGCGTTTATGGCGAACGCTGTGATGGCGGAATAGTCGTTGAGTACAACGGCGACATCTACCCGTGCGACTTCTACGTCCATAGGGACTGGCGTTTGGGGAACGTCATGGAGGAGTCACTCGCCGACATGGTGCGAAGGCCGGAGCGTGACGCGTTCGTCGTGCGAAAGCTGCAACTGCCGGTGCAATGCCAGGAGTGCCCGTGGCAACATCTTTGCAAAGGGGGCTGTCCGCGAAACCGCTTCGACGGCGCTGCCGGCATGCCGCCGGAGTACTTCTGCGAGAGTCACCGCCGCTTCTTCAGCCGTGTAGACGGGGACCTCCGCAGCCTGAAAGAGCGCCTCGAACGACGACTGGCCTTAGAGAGAGCCTCCGCTGGTCCGCCAGCGCGAGGCGCGACACCGGTTGGTCGCAATGAACGCTGTCCATGCGGCAGTGGCCGAAAATATAAAGCCTGTTGCGGCGATCCCCGGATCGCGCAGAGCTACCTGTTCAACGTGTGACGGCCAAATTGTTGCGGGGAGACCCGTGATGTAGACTGGCGGCGTGCCGCGCTATGGCGACATCGAACCCGGAGCGACGTAAGAGCTACGAGGCGGCTCATGACAATCTTGCTCACCAAAGAGATCAAGCGTGTGGCGAAGCGCTGAGGCCCTTTGGTGGATACCCCCTCTCCCTGCGACTTCGGCTCTTCTCAGTCCCGGGCTTGCATCGTCGAATCAGCGCGGTCGATCCTCTGGCCGGACCCAGCTTGCTCCGGTCGCGTGGAGCCAGCGGCGGCCGACCTCGCCAAGTCGGTCCGCCTCTGTCACGATCGCATCGATCGCGAGGCGGACCGACGTGCTGGCGGTTCGCGCGCGGAGCACGTGGATGCCGTCGTTGGTAAGATAGTCGCGTCCCGCCGACCGGTAGAGCAGGCCGCGCGAGGCGCACTCCGTTTGTGCGAGCGATAGCGGTACAAGCGTGATCGTGCGTTGGTCCCGCGTGACGTCGAGGCACGCGACCGTGGTGTCCATCTCGTAGAGTGGAAACCGGGACCAACTCAACCCTCCGAAGAACTTCGACAGCCTCCGTCGTCCGAGCGGCGCGACAGGAGGCATCGCCCATGGGCAGGCAGCCAGGTCAGCGCGCGTGGGTTCGGCGCGGGTCATCGGGTTCTCTGCGCCCGCGACGACGACCAATGGTTCTGGTGCCAGCTTGACGACAGAGACGTCGTCCGCGGCGAGCACGTCTTCGAACTTCGACGCGTCGCACACAACGAAATCGAGATCGCGTCGCAGCAACGCGGCCAGGAGATCGTTGGCGGTGCCACCGACCACGGATACGCGCAGTTCGGGATAGGCGGCCGACAATTTGCGCACGACCGTCGGCATCAGCGGCTGGGCGGGGTAGGGACCACTGCCGATGCGCACGGCGCCCTGCCCGCCACCCCGGAGGACGTCGGCTGCTTCGCCAAGTGCGCGTGCCGCTGCGATTGCGTCCATGGCGTAAGCGATCAGCATGTCGGCGGCGGCCGTGGGTTCGACCGAATGGGTCGACCGATCGAAGAGCGTCTGGCCGAGCTCGACTTCGAGCGAGCGAATGCTCCGGCTCAACGCCGGTTGGGTCAAGTACTGCTCCGCGGCAGCGCGAGTGAAGCTGCGCAGGCGGTACAGGGCCTCGAAGTGTTGGAGTTGGCGGAGTTCCATTCTAGCGGTGATGCATGAGAGTCATTACCTTATGTCCGCTCATGATCATACCATATGATCGGGATTGTTGAAATGGAGGAGACTCAAATCAAGATCTGCGGCGAGGCGATATCCAAAAATATCGTGATCATAAAGCGCCTGCGCGCGGACCATGGCCAGGAAACCTTCACGCGCTATCTGCCTCTAAACCCCGAAATGGTGAAGGAGGTTGACAGAAACGTTAAGGAGATCTTCGACGGATTGGGTGGATCATCTCTGATCAAGTCCAGCGGCGAAGTTTATATCAAGCCAAATGGAGTCGGCCCGCAACCGTACGTTTTTACCAGACCAGAGGTTCTGGAGGCTGCCATCAGGTATTGGTTTAACGCCGGCGCAAGCCAGGTGTACCTGCTTGAGAACAGCAGCCAGGCGGCGCTAACCAGGCTTGTGTTCGAACAGACCGGCTATGCGAAGGTCTGTAAGCGTACCGGCGCGAAGCCCGCCTACCTAGACGAAGACAGAAGAGTCCCGTACCCGTTCGCAGGCAGAGGTCCGGTGAGTGAAGATGAGCCCAAGGGTTATGACCTCACCACCTTCGGCATGCCCGGGACTGTAGCCGACAAGCTGATCGAAGAAAAAGACCGGAACCTCTATATCAGCGTCCCGAAGCTAAAGACTCATCTAATGACAGGGGTCACCCTAGGGATCAAGAACCAGTGGGGACTGGTACCTCAGGGCGATCGTGTTGCCGACCACAACTACAACCTTCACAGCAAATTGGTCGACGTACTGTCCCTCGTGCAGCCGGATGTCACCTTGATAGAAGGCGTGGAGGGAACTATCTACGGGCATTACCCGCCCCTTGCCCTCGCTGACAAATGCGTCCGACCTTTCAAGGTTCTCATCGGGGGACTGAACGTCGTGGCCACCGATATCGTGGGCGCGAAAGTGTTAGGCATGGAGATCGATGATGTGCCGCACATCAAGATTGCAATTGAGCGGGGGCTGGGCGCTGGCGTTCAGAAGCTGCAGGACATAGCCATCACCGGAGACTTCGATGACATCCAGAACATCGATCTCCTGGACGAACTGGCCGAATTCGGGGGCAAGTACCCGAATAGCCTCCATCCCACCTTTCCAGATGACGTAGCCATCGTAACCGGAAAAGAGATGGCGTGCATGGAAGGCTGTCTCACCAACTCACTGTCGGCGATACAGCTTATGTCTCTTGATTACGGTGGAAAAGGTGGCTGGACTTTGGTTGTGGGTAAAGGCTTCGACAATGAGGACATCGAAAGGCTCACTGGGCCCGTTCTGGTAGACGGGAAATGCGCGGTAAAGGAAGTGGGGCAAAGGCTGGTGGAACGACTTGGAAGGAGAAAGGTGTACCTCACCACGGGTTGCAACAACATCACCGCCAGAACTGAAGCCCTGTGCCATCTGATGCAGGTCGAGCCTATCCGAATGGGCGGAGGGATTAGCCCAATCAAGGCAATCGCGATAATTGCCAGGGCGAAGCTGAACGGCTCTCACGCCCGGCAGATCAGCGCGTTCAGCAGGGTCTTCAAACGAAGGTGAGCGGGGACCGGCAGATATGAAGCGGTTCATTGAGACATACGACGGAAGGCCCTTTGACGTAGTTGTTGTCGGCGGCGGCATCAGTGGGGCCGCTGTGGCCTATGACGCGGCTTCCCGCGGCTTGTCGGTCGCTCTTCTGGAAAAGCAGGACTTCGGCTGCGCTACATCCGCGGCGACCTCCAAGCTCATCCATGGGGGTGCCAGGTACCTGGCGAATCGCGAGTTCGGCCTGGTGAGGCAATCTCTACGGGAGAGGAGGATCATGTCGAACATCGCTCCTAATCTCGTATACCCCCAGCCGGTCATTGTCGCCATCTACGGGCGCATGTCCACTTCCACTTCTTGGGCTGTCAGAGCTGGGATGATGTTGTATGACCTGCTTTCCTTTGACAAGCGCTTCACCTGGGACAAAAGCAAGAAGCTTCCCTGCCATAGGATGTTGAGCCCCAGGGAAGTGCTGCACCTTGAGCCCAACGTTTGTGCAGAGGATCTCAGAGGCGGCGCTTTGTACTTTGACTGCCTCAGCCTATGTCCAGAGAGACTGACGCTGGCGTTCATCAAGTCTGCGGTAAAAGAGGGCGCGCAAGTATCGAACTACGCCAAGGTTCAAGGCTTCCTGTTCTCCGCGGGCGGTAGAATCGGCGGCGTGAAGGTTAGGGATCTGACCAGTGACAAGGACCTGGAAATAGAGGCTAGACTTGTAATCAACTGTGGCGGACCGTGGGCCGATATCATCCTCAGGTCCACAGATGACAAGAGCATCGGGACGAAGGTGAGGCGTTCCGAGGGTATTCATGTGATAACGCGGAAACTCGTTGGTGACCACATGGTTGCCAGCGCGTCCAGGAGAGGGAGGCCCTTCTTTCTCATACCCTGGCGAGGCCATACGCTCATCGGTACAACTGACAAGGAATACGTTGGCGATCCCGACGATTTCAGCGTGACGCGGGCCGCGATAGAAGAGCTTCTCGAAGATGTCAACGATCGGTTGGGCGTGGAGCCGCTAAGGTATGAGGATGTGCTTTTCACATACGGCGGCCTGAGGCCCCTTGTGGAAGACCAGACCAAGGGGACTCGCGAGTCATCGCGGCGATATGAGATCTACGACAATGGAAACGATGGGCTGGAGGGTCTGATAACGGTTGTGGGAGGGAAATACACCACCAGCAGAGGTCTGGCCGAAGGCGTGATGCGAATGGTGGCGAGGAAACTGGGCTGTGACCTGGGCAAGTGCGTGACCGCAACGCGCTACCTGGTGGGCTGTGAGATCAAAGACATCAACGCCTTTGTGGATGGAGTGAAGAGCGAGAACAAGGACTTTGAAGAGAGGACTCTCGACTGGCTGGGCAGGCACTATGGGACTGAATACCAAGGAGTCATCGACCTGGCCCGAGCGAACAAGTCACTGGCTGAACCCCTTGATCCGGACGGTGAGATTGCCGCCCAGGTGGTCTATGCGACAAGGGAGGAAATGGCTCTAACGCTGAAGGACATCTTCCTACGGCGCACCGGACTCGGCACGCTCGGCGACCCCGGTGACGATGTCCTCAACAAGGTGGCCGACCTGGCCATGTCGGAGCTCGGCTGGGATAGCGACCGCAAGGACCAAGAAATCCGGCAGGTGAAGCAGGCACTGCAGGTGCCTGCCTGACAGAGAGGTCAAAGATATGGGCGAATCGACGGGCCTAATTCCCAAGTGGCGGGACGACGTCCCCGACGAAGGCACCTATCGATGGGTCATCAAGTACCACCCTGAGAGGTTTAAGCACCCGAACGCCGCCTGGCTCGAGTTGCTGAAGCGGGAGCTCGGGATGACGGACGGCGATTTCCGCAAGCCGCTTTCGACTGGTGACGAGCGCATCGCACTGGCGAAGAAGCCGGCGCTGAGCGACGACCAAGTGAACGCGCTCCGCAACATCGTTGGGGTGGAGAACGTAGCGATTGACGACTTCAGCCGCGTCAGGTATGGTCACGGCAAGTCGATAGACGAGGACATTGCGCTTCGCAAGCAGGTCGCCGACGCCGTGCCAGACGTCGTCGTCCACCCGCGTGACAAGGATGACGTCGTCAAGATCGTCGAGTACTGCAACGCCCAGCGCATCGCCATAATTACCTGGAGCGCCGGGTCAGGTGTCGTGCTTGGAACGCGCGCCGACAGGGGTGGCATCTCTCTCGTCCTGCGGACGCACATGAACAAGCTGTTGGCCGTCAACGAAGTAAACCAGACGGCGGTCGTCCAACCAGGCCTGCTCGGACCCGAATACGAAGAGGGGCTGAACAATGCGCCAAAGCTCTTCGGCACGAGCCGCGCCTACACCTGTGGCCACTTCCCGCAGTCCTTCGAACTTTCCGCCGTTGGCGGCTGGATCGCCGCCTTCGGCTCCGGCCAGGCCTCGACCTACTACGGCGACGCCTGCGACCTCGTCATGGGCGCCGAGTATGTCACCCCCGCCGGCGTCATCAAGACGCGCGACATCCCGGGCATGGCCGTCGGCCCGCGCGTCAACGATATCATGAAGGGTAGCGAGGGGGCCTTTGGTGTCATGGTCGAAGCGACGTTAAAGATCTTCCGCTACATGGCCGAGAACCGCCAGCGTTTCTCCCTCATGTTCAAATCATGGGGTGAGGCCGTTGAGGCCAGTAGGGAGATCATGCAGGGCGAGTTCGGGCTTCCGGCGGTTTACAGGATCTCTGACCCTGAGGAAACAGAGATTGGTCTCAAGCTCGCAGGCCTCAACGACAGCCTATTTGACAGATTCATGAGGTTGCGAGGGTTTAGGCCGATGGAGCGTTGCCTGTGTATAGGCACTGCCGAGGGAGAGAAGGAACAGGCGAAGCACGTCAGGAGAATGGTCCTGAGGATCGCCCGCGCTCACGGGGCAATGTCACTCACAGGTCAAGGCACCAAACAGTGGGAGCGTGGCCGATACTCGGACGTGCACATCCGCGAAGACCTCGTCGACTACGGCGTCGTCGTCGACACACTGGAGACGGGCGTCACCTGGGATAACCTACAGCGAGTCCACGAGGCGGTCCGCTCGTTCGCAAAGCAGAGGCCGCAAACCGTCTGCACGACGCATTGTTCTCACTTCTATCCCCAGGGGGCGAACCTATACTTCATCTTTATCCTTAGACCAAGAACCGAGGAGGAGTTCTTCCGGTTCCGCAGCGGAGCAGTGGACAAGATGGTCGAGAGTGGGGGATCGATAAGCCATCATCATGGCATCGGCAAGATGTTCGCGCCCTGGATGGAAACCTACTTGGGCAAAGAGCAGATGGAAGTGCTGCGGGCACTGAAGAGGCACTTCGATCCCCACAACATCATGAACCCGGGGGGAACCCTGGGGCTCGACCCCGCGGGGGAGGCGACATCAAGTTAGAGTCCTCACAGAGCATTTCTTTCCTGTGGACGCTTTCGGACGGCAGATATGATCAGGCAAAACGGCGGTTTGATACTGGCCATCGATGCCGGCACTCAGTCAATCAGGGCTGCTCTGGTAGATCTGAGCGGCCAGATTCGCAGCCTCGTCAAGACGCCGATTGAGCCGTATTTCTCGCAGCATCCTGGTTGGGCGGAACAAGATCCCGAATACTACTGGCAGACGTTGTGTGAGACCTGCCGAAGGCTTCTCGATTCTGCAGACTACGACAAGGACGACATCCTGGCGGTAACCCTGACGACTCAGCGAGGGACCTACATCAACGTTGACCGGGACGGAAGAGCCTTGCGGCCCGCGATAATCTGGCTGGACCAGAGGAAGGCGAGCACAAAAGGGATCATCCCAGCCTATCAGGTGCCTTTCCTTAAGGCCCTCAGGCTCTATGGCACGGTGAAGTTCGCGACCCAGTATTGCAGATCAAACTGGATCAAGCAGAACCAACCCGATATCTGGGAGAGAACCCACAAATTCCTCGGTGTGTCCGGCTACCTGACGCACCGAATGACCGGAGAGTTCAGGGATTCGGCCGGGAATATCATCGGAACAATGCCGTTCGACGTGAAGAGATTCGGCTGGGCCCGCAAAGGCGACCCCAGATGGAAACTGTTCGCAATGGAGGAGGAGAAGCTTCCAGACCTGGTCAACCCGGGTGAACTGCTGGGGCATGTCACTGCAAAGGCTGCCGAGGACTCAGGCATTCCCAAGGGCCTCCCCCTGATTGCCGCTTCGAATGACAAAGCGTGTGAGATACTGGGCGCCGGCTGCCTCACCCCGGATACGGCTTGCATCAGCTTCGGCACGATCGCAACCATTAACACCCAGAACACAGAGTACGTCGAGCTTCGCCCCTTGTTGGCTCCCTATCCGTCGGCAGTTCCAGGACAGTTCTACACGGAGGTCGGGGTAACGAGGGGGCTTTGGATGGTCTCCTGGTTCAAGCAGGAGTTCGGTCTGCTGGAAAGACTTCTGGCAATGGAGGGGAAAGCCCAGCCGGAAGAGTTGTTCGAAGAACTCATACGAAACGTACCGCCGGGCTCAATGGGCCTAGTGCTCCAACCGTACTGGACCCCCGGACCGGAACTCGCATCGTATGCTAAAGGATCGATCATCGGTTTCGGCGACATCCATACTAGGGCCCACTTCTACCGCGCGATCATTGAAGGACTCGTTTTTGCCCTTAAGGAGGGCGCACAGTTAACGGAGAAGAAGAACAAGACACCCATAGTCCAAATCAGGGCGTCCGGGGGAGGCTCCCAGAGCGATTCCATCATGCGGGTGACGGCCGACGTTTTCGGGCTTCCTGCGCAGAGGCCTCACACCCATGAGACGTCGGTCGTCGGTGCCGCCATAGACGCGGCCGTCGGACTGAAGTTCTTCCCGGACTTCACGCAGGCGGTGGGCGCCATGACTAGGGTTCGGGATACCTTCGAACCCATCAAGGACAACGTCGAGGTCTACAACAAGCTGTACGAGCGTGTCTACCTGAAGATGTACAAGAAGCTTCTGCCTCTGTTCAAGGAGATCCAAAAGATCACGGGCTACCCAGAATAACCAGCTCGTCCCAGGATCAGCGAGCAATCGAGTGTCCAGTTCGTCGTTGGGCAGCCTGGGTGGTTCGCTTGGGAGAGCGGATACGTAGAGAGTGCAACCAGAGGGTAACGGACTAGCCAAGTTGGTCCTCGGAGGTGTCAGCATGTCAAGACCACGCGTTCTTCTGATTCTGGCGCTTCTCCTCTCCCTGGCCCTCTCCGCCTGCGGTGGAGGTGGTGGGGAGAAGGCGCCTACGGTTGAGACCCCGGGCGCCGGGCCGGCAGGCGGCACCGTCACCATCGATCTCTGGCACTCCGAGACCGCCGCCAACGCGGACGCCCTGAAAGGCTTGGTCTCCCGGTACAACTCATCACAGGACGAGGTCAAGGTCCAGGAGTCCTACCAGGGCACGGTCTTCGACCACATGGCCAAGTTGACGGCGTCTCTGGGCTCCGGCAAGGTCCCCGCTATCGTCCTTCTGGATGAGGGCGAGCCTCAGAGGTTGATCGACAGCGGTGCCGTTAGGCCCGTTCAGGACTTCATCGACCGGGAGGGCTATGACCTGTCGGATCTGCATCAAAGGCTGATCGATGCGTACACGCTACAGGGCAAGCTGTGGGCGATGCCCTTCTGCGGCAACATGGGTGTTCTCTACTACAACAAAGTTGTCTTCCGAGAGGTAGGGCTAGACCCGGAAAGGCCGCCTCAGAACCTGGAGGAGGTGCGCCAGTATTCGGAGAAGATCCTCAAGCGCGACGCGGCCGGGAACGTGGTGCGGAGCGGTCTCGCTATCGACGTCCAGAACTGGGACGAACGCATCCTCGCCGAGCACGGGGACTTCTACGTGGACAACAACAACGGGCATGATGGCCGTGCTACCAAGGTGCTCTTCAACAATGACGCTGGTCGCCAGCTCTGGCAGTGGTGGCACGACATGGTGGAGAGCGGGCTGGCTATCAACGTCGGCCGCAACCCCACCTACGCTGATAACCTGATGGCCGTGGCCAGCGGACGCGCTGCCATGACCTTCGGCTACGCTAATGCGCTGCCCTCGGTGATGGCTGTCGTGGAGGCAGGACTGGAAGGCATCGAGGTCGGCATCGGCGCACTGCCCGGACTCCCCGGGGGCACGGGGGTGCCCTATCTTGTCCACCGCGCCCTCTGGATCATAAACAAGCGGCCGGAGCGGGAGCAGGAGGCGGCCTGGAAGTTCATCAAGTGGCTCATGGAGCCGGAGCAACAGGCCGAGTGGTTGGCTGGCGGCTACTTGCCTGCGAGCCGTGCCGCCTTTGACCTGCCAGCGGCCAAGGAAGTAGTCGCCAAGTACCCGCAGTTCCAGGTGCCCCTGGACCTGTATCTGAACAGACCTGCAACGTCCGCTGCCCAGAGCATCCCCCTGCTGGGGCCCATCTGGGAGGTCCGCGGTCAGGTCGACGAAGAGGTAGAGGCAATGCTGTCCGGCACCAAGGATCCCGGACAGGCCCTTGAGGACGCCGCTGCCCGCGCCAACCGGGTCATCGAGAGGTACAACCGGCGGGTGGGTGAGTAGTGGCTGGATCAACCGATGAGATACGAGCCGACACCGGAATCACTGGAGCAGCATCCTCGTGGGCTGATTTCACGAAGGAGCTCCCCGGTGGGATGAACGCCCAGAGGGTTAGCAACCCGTGTCCTGAGGGTGACGTCCCGTCAAGTGGTGTAAAAGCAAATGCGTCATCCTCGCTGATGGCCCGTCTCAGACGGCGACGGCGAGACGCTCGGCAATCACCTCCTCCGGCTGGGATAACGGCGGCGGGTGGACCGGGGCCAGGAGCGGTCGCATCGATTCCTCGCTGAGGTAGCGGCGGCTCACGGCCCACTCCTCGTGTTGCTCCACCAGCACGGCCCCGACCAGGCGCAGGACGGCGGCGCGGGCCGGGAAGATGCCCACCACGTCGGTGCGGCGCCGTATCTCCTTGTTCAGGCGCTCCTGCGGGTTGTTGGACCAGATCTGACGCCAGTGGCAAGCGGGAAAGGCTGTGAAGGCCAGGATGTCGGGGGCGGCGTCCAGGAGCAGGCTCGCCGCCTCGGGGAAGCGCGGCCGCAGTTGCTCCACAACCCGGCCGTGCTGGGCCCAGACGTCCTCGGCAGCGGGCTGCTGGTAGATGGTGCGCACCAGCGTGGCCACCGCCGGCTGGGCTGACTTGGGCACCCGACTCAGCAGGTTGGTCATGAAGTGCGTCCGGCAGCGCTGCCAGGAGGCGCCGGCGAACACGGCGGCGATGGCGTCCTTGAGGCCCTGGTGGGCGTCGGAGATGACCAGTTGGACACCTCGCAGGCCGCGGGCGGCCAGGCTGCGCAGGAAGGCGAGCCAGAAGGCCCCGTCCTCACTGGCGCCCACGTCCAGCCCCAGCACCTCTCGCCGGCCCTCACAGTTGACGGCGGTGGCGATGACCACAGCCACGTTCACCACCCGGCCACTCTGGCGCACCTTCTGGGTGAGGGCGTCCAGCCAGACGTAGGGGTAGGGGCCATCGCTCAGGGGCCGCTCGCGGAAGGCCCGCACAACTGCGTCCAGTTCGCTACAGATACGGGAGACCTGGCTTCGGGAGATGCCCTCGCAGCCCAGGGCTTGAACCAGATCCTCCACCCGGCGGGTGGAAACGCCCTCCACGTAGGCCTGCTGGATGACAGCGAGGAGCGCCCGTTCGCTGCGGCGGCGCGGCTCCAGGAGGGTGGGGAAGTAGCTGCCGCTGCACAGCTTGGGGATGCGGAGGTCGAGCGTGCCCACCCGGGTGTCCCAGCGGCGGGGGCGGTAGCCGTTGCGGTGGGTGAGTCGCTCCGGCGTGCGCTCGTGGAGGCCGGCGCCGATCTCGGCAGACACCTCGGCGTCCATCACCGCCTGGGTGAGGAGGTGGAGAGCCTCGCGCAGAAAGTCCAGGTCGGGCTCCTCGGCGTGCTTGCGGAGCAAGTCCAAAACGTTCATTGTGTGCTTAGCCACGGTTGTCCTCCTCTGTGTGCTGCGTGTTCTGCTTCTCACACGAGGATGACGCCGTGGCCGTCTTCTGGCTACTGCCTACTTACACCACATACGGGGACTCTACTGTCCTGGGTGGGTCCTGTGGTGGGGAGAGATGTGAGCGGGCGGCCACTGCTTCCGGCTCGACAGGGGTGCCGATAACGAAGAATACATGAACACGCCGTGCACCGCTAAGCTGCAGCGAGGAGGTGCACTGGCATGCGAACCTACATAGGGGTCGATTACCACCGGGGCT
>Ga0315279_10003992_pt1 | contig 20038 bp, 19 predicted proteins | sample YL17G06_20_MG_FD_203694 | JGI IMG/M metagenome (GOLD analysis project Ga0315279, IMG submission 203694) | Sediment microbial communities from Yellowstone Lake, YNP, Wyoming, USA - YL17G06_20 | ecosystem: Environmental > Aquatic > Freshwater > Lake > Sediment | place: USA: Wyoming | collected... | reverse complement strand
GAGAAGATTGGCGGAAATAATAGAAAGCGTGCGAAACAATAGAAGAAAGATCAATCGTTAGTTGCAAGTTAGAAGTCTGAAGTTAAACTTCTTACTTCTTACTTCTAACTTCCCACTTCCGACTTCCACTTATTATGACTTTAGAAAAAAAGCACATCCTCAGGGGTTTGAAATTATTTATCCTTTTGACCTTAGGTAGTCTAACAATAATATTTATAACCAAAGCCACTCCGGATAGCCTCAAAGCCATAATCGAGTTCAAAAGGGGATATTTGTTTTTGGCTTTTCTATTATCCGGGATGGATTTTCTTTTGGGTGGGTTAAGAATTTACGTTTTCTTTACCAAGAACATATTAAAAAAGGTAAGTCTTTGGAATTGTTGCCGGGCTAATTTAGCCAACATGTTCGTGGCCGCAGTTACCCCTACTCAAACCGGAGGAGGACCTGCTCAACTCTACATCCTCAATCGTTCCGGCGCCCCCCTTTCTGGAGCGCTCTCAGTAAGCATCATCAATTTTTTCTCCTCCCTTTTCTTCTTTTTAATCTCCGTTTTGTTTATTTCAGTGGCTCTCCCTAAGGTGATAATTGATTTAAAAATAGACCACATCGTTCAGTATGGGATGGTGATCATCGGCTTGGTTTTAGCAGCCCTCATCTTTCTAATCATCAAACCCGAATCATTAAATTGGCTTTTTCAAAAACTCACCCAGCTTTCAGGATATATATGGAAGAAAAACAAAGGGAAAAAACTCTCGCAGAAAATCACGGAACAGGTAACTCAATTTAAAGACTATCTGCATTTATTTCTAAAGAAGGAAAAGCCAACCCTATTTTTGAGTTTTTTAATAACTGTAATTCTGTATTTTAATAAATATCTGATCGCCTATGTTATTGTGAGAGGGTTAAATTTAAGTCCCAATTTGTGGGATGTGTTTTACCTTCAGACCTTACAATTTTTTCTTTTATATTTCAGTCCCACGCCGGGTTCTTCGGGAGCGGCCGAGGTTAGCTCCATCTTCCTGATGTCTAAGCTTGTCCCCTTCTATCAACTTCCTGTTTTTGTCGTCTTGTGGAGATTTTTCGTTACCTTTATGGGAGTAGCTTTTGGAGGATGGATCACCGTCAAAGACTTGAATAAATTTTTTAAAGAAAAACAGATGCAAATCGAAAATCTCTCGCAAGAACCCCAGCTGGTTTCTCTTGATTAGTTTAGTAGGTCGGGTTGCGATCCCGCCGAAGGCGGGAAGCTCCCCGACATTCTGTATACAAAGATATTCAAAACCCTATCCACTCTGCTTGCATCCGGTCGTTCTGGACGATTATCTCAGATTCAAACCCGGATACGATGTGCCGGCAACTTACATTTTGTTGGAGAAACTTGTTGACCAAGCTGTGATTTTCTGTTAAATTTCAAAAAAGTTTACTAGGTGGGGTTGCGATCCCGCCGAAGGCGGGAAGCTACCCGACATTCTGTCTAAAAGAGACGTAGGATAATGGTGGGATAAGTTCACCTCCAAGTAAAAAAATGAATCTGCCCAATAAGTTGACCATAACCCGGATAATATTAGCCCCCATATTTATGATCTTCTTTTTGATTAACAATGTCTACTCCCGCTATTTTTCGACATTCATCTTTGTCCTGGCGTCTTTAACCGACTTGTATGATGGATATTTAGCCAGAAAGACCGGGGTGATTACCGGTTTCGGAAAGTTCATGGATCCTTTGGCAGATAAGATCCTAACCTCCACCGCCTTTATTTCCTTCGTGGCTTTGGGTTATGTTAAGGCTTGGATGATTTTGATAATCATAGTCAGGGAATTTTTGGTCACGGGATTACGGAGCATAGCCGCCTACAAAGGGGTGGTGATTCTGCCCTCGATTTTGGCTCAGTGGAAGACGGCATGTCAGATGACGGTGATAGTGATCATATTGCTCTATATCAATCTTAAAGCCACCCTTTTACCGTTGGGCTACAACTGGAGCATCTTGATCAGTGATTCCACCTATAGGGTTTTCGATGGCCTGATCTTTTTCACCATGCTTTTGACCGTGGGAACCGGGATAGATTATGTAGTCAAAAATGCGTTTTTGTTAAAGGGAGTGCTCAAATGATTCGCCATACCCGCGATGGGTTTGATTAATCAGGTTTTCGAAGCTCGTTTGACGGTGATGAGGCTCGTCCTACGGATTTCGCTTCGCCACCGACAGACGAATGCCGGACTTCGCTCAATTGCAGACGTAAAGAGCAATAGAACAAGAAAAAGAATTATTTTGAAAAACAAATTTTCGACCAAGCTAATCTGCACTCTCTTCTTTGCGGGATACTTCCCTCTGGCACCGGGAACTTTTGCCAGTTTGATCACATTATTAATAATTTGGTTTTTTATTCCTTCTTTTTTTCATATATTACTCTTTGTTAGCATCGGTTTGTTTTTGATAAGTGTTTGGTCGGCGACCAAGGGAGAGGAGATCTTTGGAAAAGACGGACGTCAAATTGTGATAGACGAGGCTTGTGGCATGGCGATTTCTCTTTTGTTTGTGCCAAAGGAGATAAGATGGTACGTGATTGCATTTTTTTTATTCAGATTATTTGATATTGTCAAGCCCCCTCCGGCAAGAGGGGTGGAAAAACTTAAAGGTGGATGGGGGGTGACCTTGGATGATGTGGTAGCAGGTATATATGCGAATGTTACCTTGCATGCAATTTACTTCATTGGATATTTTGTGAAGAGATAAACGGACCTAAAATTAAAAATTCAAAATGTAAAAGTGAAATTCGAAACTGCGAGTCTAATTCTTTATCTTTTCACATCCATTGCGCAATCAAACGAATCGCCTTTTCTAATTTTGAATTTTGAATCTTGAATTCCAACTGACCTGTGGTGAGGCACTTTATATAAGGAAAGATGACATGAAAACTGAGATAATCTCCATCGGAGATGAGCTACTTTATGGAGAGATCACCGATACCAATTCCACCTTTATAGCAGAAAAATTGACCGGTGAAGGGATCGAGGTGGTCTTTTCTACCAGCGTGGGGGATGATGTAAACAAAATAGCTGAGGTTTTTGGCATGGCTGGATCGCGTGCGGATGTGATCATTGCCACTGGCGGTTTGGGTCCTACCTCCGACGATCTGACCAAAAAAGCCATAGTGAAAGCGTTCAAAAGAAATTTGGTCTTTCGTGAGGAGATTTTAAAAGAAATCGAGAAATCATTTGAAAAGAGTGGCAAATCGATGCCTAAGGTAAATCAGAATCAAGCCTTAATTCCCCAGGGAGCAAAACCTTTAGCTAACCGGTGGGGAGTGGCACCGGGGATATTTATCGAGGAAGGAAATAAGCTTTTCTTTGCTTTGCCCGGAGTTCCTCTGGAGATGAAGTGGATGCTGGAGAATGAGGTCTTGCCGATTTTGAGATCTAAAAAATCTGATGGTTTCATCATCCGTAAAACACTCAAGACCACAGGTATCCCCGAATCAGTCATCTACGAGAAGATTGAGGGATTGATCGATCCTAAAGGCGAAGTGAAAATCGCCTTCCTTCCCAGCTATCTGGGAGTAGATGTTAGATTAACTGCAAGCCTCAAGCAAAAAAGCGAAGCGGAAACAAAAATTGAAGAACTCGAAAAAAAGATAAGGGAGATTTTGGGGACTTACATCTATGGCACGGATGATCAGACCTTAGAGGAGGTGGTGGGCAAGCTACTTTCGGATAAAGGAAAAACCATAGCTGTGGCAGAGTCGTGCACCGGTGGTTTGATCGGAGCTAAGTTCACCAATATCTCTGGAAGCTCCAAATATTTCGAAAGAGGGGTGGTCACTTACAGCAACCAAGCCAAAATAGAGCTTTTAGGGGTGCCTAAGGAGATAATTGACAAATACGGAGCGGTGAGTGAACAAACGGCGACCCTGATGGCTGAGGGGGTGAGAAAATTAGCCAAAACCGATTATGGTCTCTCATCCACCGGAATAGCGGGTCCCACGGGAGGGACACCCCAAAAACCGGTGGGCTTAGTATATATTGGCTTTGCTTGTGAAAACGACTCATTTGCTCAAAAATTTCAATTTGGGGAGGATAGAATGACCAACCGAGAAAGAGCCGCCCAAGCGGCTTTGAATATGGTGAGATTATTTTTAATAAAATGAGAATTAGGAGTAGCGAAACTTGTTTCGCATCCCCAAAAAACGTAACGTAGTTCGGACAGGGGTTGTACCCCTGTCTGTAACGAGGGTGGGGGTGCAACCCCCACCCTAACCATAAAGGGTACAACCTCCACCCCAACAAGAAATGATAATTTTATGTCTTTAATAAGACGACATTTTTAAAACCTCTCCCCCTTAGTCCCCCTCTCCACACTTGTGGAGAGGGGGATATAGGGGGTGAGGTAAATAGCCTTTGCTCAAGAATCAGAGGAAATTACCATGCGAACCTTTATTGCAGTAGAATTGCCTGAAAACATAAAGAATAAAATTGGGGAATTGCAAACTCCCCTTAAAAGGACTAATGCTTTCGTCTCCTGGGTTAAACCTGAGAATATTCATATCACCTTAAAATTCTTAGGCGAAGTCCCCGAAGAAAAGATAAACGAAGTTTTCTCCGCTACTGAAGCCGCCTTGAAAGAGACAAAGAAATTCAAGATGAACCTGAAGGGGACGGGAGCATTTCCGGATTTCAGAAGACCGAGGGTGATCTGGGTTGGAACGGGAAAGGGTGGGGAGGAACTTTCAAATATGGCAAATAAAATCGAAGAGGAGATGGAGAAGATAGGTTACCCCAAGGAGAATAGAAAATTCTCACCCCATTTTACGATTGGGCGGGTCAAATCCCCGAAGGATATCGAAAAGTTAATGGAAAGGGTGAAGACCACAGATTTCGAGACAGAAGATATTGAGGTAAACGAAGTGACGGTGATGAAAAGTCAGCTCCATCCCGCCGGTGCGATTTATACGCCGCTTGAGAAGATACCACTTTTGGATTAATTACAAAACTTTTAATTTTCGTTTAACATGAAGGTGGTTGTCGGAGCAGCGAGACTTGTCTCGCGTTTAAACAGTAGCCATTCGCTATTGTGGATCTGTGAAAGAGAAAATAAAGGAACGGGCCAAGATGAAGAAATTAAAGTTGTATTTAGATACTTCCATCATTAACTTTCTCTTTGCTGAAGATGAACCCGAAAAACAAAAGATAACCGAGGAATTCTTTGAAAACTCTGTGGCAAAGGGAAAGTTTAAGGTTTATGTCTCTGATGTAGTCATTGGAGAGATTAAAAAAACTAAAGACACAAAAAAGAGGAAGATTCTTTTAGATGTGGTAGCTAAATACAAGTTAGAAGTATTCCCCCTCGTTGAGGAGGCTGTGGATTTGTCAAATAAGTATTTAGCCAAAAAAGTTATTCCTGAAAAGAAAGTCGAAGATGCAAGACATATTGCCCTTGCTACAATAAATGAATGTGATGCCTTGCTTAGTTGGAATTATGAACATTTGGCGAACATAAACAAAGAAAGAAAAATAATTGCCGCTAATCTTGAAGAAGGATATAATTATCCTTTAAGAATGATAACACCTATGGAGGTGATGGGAGAATGAAAGTATCTAAGGCTTTAAAAGAGGTATGGGAATGGAAAGATGCAGTATATGAGGAGACAAAAGATTTGGACAGAAAAGAGGTAGTGAGACACTTTCGCAAAGGTGTAGATAGACTATTAGATGAAATGGGTTACAAAAAGATAGAAGCATCCAACGGAGTCTATAGATTAAATCAAAGATGACAAAACCTACACCAGCAGATAACACGGGAGTTTGTGGGAAGTTTACACTTGCCCAGACCTCCCGCCGGTGCGATTTATACGCCGCTTAAAAAAATTCCTCTTTTGGATTAATTCCAAAACTCTTAATTGTCGTTTTACTTGAACACGTTTGGTAGAAGTTCAGAATCTATAAATGCAAAGGCGCAGAGCAAGCTCTGCTACTCCGAAACTTGTGGCCTAAATTTGGAGTAGCGAGACTTGTCTCGCGTTAAGAAAACAGTTAAATTCTTTTGCAAAGTTTGAGTGGAAATTTTTATACAAATGAAAGTGAGGTGAGATAAGATGGCAGAGGGAAAAGTTGAACGAAGTGAAACCCAAAGGGAGGAAAAGAGGAAAGCCTTGGATCAGGCACTTCTCCAGATAGAGCGTCAGTTTGGCAAAGGTTCCATCATGAAGTTAGGAACCGAATCGTTGGGAGTGAGAATTCCGATTATTTCCACAGGTTCTCTGGGATTGGATGCGGCTTTAGGTGTGGGAGGCGTGCCCCGGGGAAGGATAATCGAGATCTTCGGTCCAGAAGCCTCAGGCAAGACCACCCTGGCTCTGCATGTGATGGCAGAGGCGCAAAAAAAAGGAGGCATAGCCGCTTTCATAGATGCCGAACATGCCTTCGACGCAAGGTACGCTAAAAACTTAGGTGTAGATATTGACAATCTTTTAGTCTCCCAGCCCGACACCGGCGAGCAGGCTTTGGAGATAGCTGAAACTTTAGTGAGAAGCGGCGCTGTGGACATAATTGCCATAGATTCGGTGGCGGCTTTAGTTCCCAAAGCAGAAATAGAAGGGGAAATGGGTGATCAGCATATGGGGCTTCAAGCCAGGTTGATGTCCCAAGCTATGCGAAAACTGGCAGGAACCATCAGCAAGTCCAAAACCTGCGTGGTCTTCATCAATCAGATAAGGATGAGGATCGGCGTGATGTTCGGCAATCCGGAGACCACCACCGGCGGAACTGCGCTTAAGTTTTATTCATCCGTGAGGCTGGACATTCGAAGAATCGCCTCCATAAAGGAGGGAGATCGGGTGACCGGATCCAGAACCAGGGTGAGGGTGGTGAAAAATAAAGTGGCTCCACCTTTCAAAGATGCAGAGTTCGACATAATCTACGGACAGGGCATATCCAAAAATAGCGAATTGATCGATCTGGGAGTCGAACACAAGTTAATCGAAAAAAGTGGCACCTGGTTCTCATACGAGGGTGAAAGATTAGGACAGGGTCGGGAGAACGCCAAAGCTCTCTTAGACCAAAACCCGGACATTGCCCAAGAAATCGAGCGTAAGTTAAAAGAGAGATTGGGATTTATAGAGGAATCAAAGGAAGAAAAAGAACCAGCAAAGACAAAGGGAAAGTAGGCAATACTTTAGTTAGTTCGGACAGGGGTTGCACCCCTGTCCACCCTTCGACCCTTCAATAAACTCAAGGTGGTGAGCCTGTCGAACCCTGATAAGGGTGGGGGTGCAACCCCCACCCTAACGTGGAAAAACAACCTGTAGTTGTAGTGGCAAAGTTTACTTTGCTTAAAAGGTCGAGCAAGCTCGACCACTACGAGCGGCGTGCCTTTAGTTATTATGAAAGAAAAGATTGTTACTAAAATAGAAAGTCAAAAAAGAAATCCCAAGAGGAGATCGATTTTCATCGACGGGAAATTCGCTCTGGGAGTGGACGAAGAGGTTTTGTATAAATTGGGATTGGAGAAGGGAGATAGCTTAACCGAACAACAAATTAAAAAGATAACAAAAGAAGAAAGAAAAAAAGAGGCTAAGGAAGTCGCTTTGAAAATTTTGTCCTTCAGGAGACGAACAGAAAAACAAGTGAAGGATAAGCTTCAGAAGAAAGGATTCGATGAAAAGACCATAAAGGCGACGGTTGACAAATTGAAGGAATTTGATTTAATTAATGATCTTGAATTTGCCACCGCCTGGGTGAAGGATAGATTAGCTTTTAAGCCAAGAGGTAAAAAGTTACTCAAGCAAGAGCTTTGGAAGAAAGGGATAAAAAAAGAGATGATAGAGCAGGTAACCGAAGAGCTATGTCAGGATGAGGATAAATCAGCTTTGGAACTTTTGGAAAAGATAAAAAAAAGATATAAAGATTTAGAGCCGAAGGCGGCAAAAAGAAGGATGTTTAATTTTTTGCTAAGAAGAGGCTTTTCCTACGAGACCACTAAGAGAGCCCTAAGCCAAGTAAATCGATCTTTTACTGAAGAGGAAATATACTAACATAGAAGCAAGAAACAAGTTTAGATACCCCTTACCCTAACCCTCTCCCACAAGGGGAGAGGGAACTTGACAAATTCCCCCTCCCTTGACGGGAGGGGGTGAGGGGAAGGGTGATTATGCCGATCTATTGAATTCGTTTAGTACAATAAATTGCGACCGAGCGATCAGAATTGAAAATGAAAAGCGATCAGATACGGGAAAAATTCTTAAAATTCTTTGAACAAAGAGATCACAAGATTTATCCCAGCTCATCTTTGATTCCCAGGGACGATCCCACGCTTCTTTTCGCCAATGCCGGAATGAATCAATTCAAAGACGTAATCTTGGGAAAAAAGGTGCCTGAACACAAAAGAGCGGCTTCCTCTCAAAAGTGTATCCGGGTTTCCGGTAAACATAACGATCTGGAGGAAGTGGGCAAAGATACTTATCATCATACTTTCTTTGAGATGTTAGGAAACTGGTCCTTTGGGGATTATTTCAAGAAAGAAGCTATCATCTGGGCTTGGGAGTTTTTGACTGAAACTTGCGGGCTTCCCAAAGAAAGATTGTGGGCAACTGTTTTCCGGAATGACGATGAATCCGAAAAGCTTTGGTATGAGAACACGGATATAAAAAAAGAAAGGGTTCTAAGATTCGACAAAAAGGATAATTTCTGGGAGATGGGGGAGGTCGGTCCTTGCGGTCCCTGTTCGGAGATTCATTATGACAAAGGTGAGGAATATAAGTGTGATCGCCCTGATTGCGGGGTCAATTGTCCTTGTGGCAGATTCGTTGAAGTCTGGAATTTGGTCTTCATGGAATTTAATCGGGATGAGAACGGCAAATTAACCGATCTGCCGGCGAAGGTGGTGGATACGGGGATGGGATTGGAGAGATTGACCGCGGTGATGGAAAACGTGGACTCAAACTATGACACTGATCTTTTTGTCCCTCTGATCAAAAAGATCGAAAATATTTCTGGAATCTCTTATGGATTCGGCAAGCCCCGAACTAATATGGTTCGGGGCAAGCTCACCACAAGTAAAGATTCGGATCATAGGGAATCTTTTAGAGTCGTGGCTGATCACATCCGTGCCCTTTCTTTCGCCATAGCGGACGGAGCCATCCCTTCCAATGAAGGACAAGGCTATGTTCTAAGAAGAATCCTAAGAAGAGCGGCACGGCACGGAAGACTTTTGGGTCTGCATAAGCCCTTTATTTATCAACTCTCCAGTGTGGTGGTGGATCTGATGGGAAAAGTCTATCCTGAGCTTATGGCAAAAAAAGAACATGTGGCTTTGGTGATAAAATCTGAAGAAGAAAGGTTTGAGGAGACTTTAGATTTGGGATTGGAGCTTTTTGAAAAAGTGGCTGAGAGAGTTCACAACGAGGGTGGAAAAATCATTGCTGGAGAGGATGTTTTTAAGCTTTACGATACTTATGGATTCCCCTTGGATTTGACCCAAGTGATGGCACAGGAAAAAGGGTTGTCCGTAGACCTGTTAGGATTTGAAAAACTTTTAGAGGAGCAGAGAGAAAGATCAAGAGCTGTAGTTCAAACTATCCCCTCGGACGCAGTAATTTTCGGTAAAGTGGGGAAAAGCGAATTTGTGGGATATGAGAAGATTGAGGAAGAAGCACAGATTCTCGCTTCACCTAATAAGAATATGTTAATCTTGAATCATACCCCTTTTTATGCTGAATCCGGTGGGCAGATCGGCGATAGTGGGGTAATCTATGCGGATAACTTTGAATTCAAGGTGGAGGATACCAAAAAGGAGGGAGACGCCATAATCCACATTGGAAAAGTAACCAAGGGGAAAATCGAGGACGTCTTAAATAAGAAGGTTTTAGCAAAAGTTGATATAGATAGAAGAAATTCCATAAAAAGAAATCACACCGCCACTCATCTTTTGCATAAGGCTTTAAGGGAGACTTTGGGAGAGCATGTGCATCAGTCAGGTTCTTTGGTGGCTCCAGACAGATTGAGGTTCGATTTCACTCATTTCAAAGCTTTGGACCAAGCTGAACTAGATAAGGTGGAACACCTGGTGAATCAGAAAATTTGGGAAAATCGGCAAGTGAAAAGTCTGGAGATTCCTTTTGAGGAAGCCAAAAGATTAGGTGCAATGGCTTTGTTTGGGGAGAAATATGGTGATGTGGTTAGAATGATAGAAATAAGTGGCTGTTCCAAGGAGCTTTGCGGAGGAACACATGTGAGTGCGACTGGAAAGATAGGACTTTTTAAAATAATCTCCGAAACTGGAATTGCGGCAGGCATGCGAAGAATAGAGGCAGTCACCGGCGAGACCGCTTATCAATTGGTAAAAAAGCAAAAAGAAATTTTGGATGATTTAGCTTTTATATTAAAATCGACCCCAGAGAATATAAAAGATAAAGTTGAAAGCTTGATTAAAACTAACAAGCTTTTACAGAAGAAAATAAAAGAAGCTCAAAAAGAATCTGCCAAGACTAAAATCGAGGAATTAGCTGAAAGCTCCATAGAAGTAAACGGAATCAAATTGATCGCCCACAAGGCGGAAGTGGAAAATCGAGACGATCTTTTGAAATTGGCGGATACGATCAGGGAAAAGCTTAAATTCACTATCGGAGTTTTGGCTGGGATCATTGACGGCAAGATCGTTTTGGTCGCAACTGTAACTGATGATTTAATCCAAACCAAAGGGATCAAAGCTGGCGAGGTGGTAAAAGAGGTCTCTAAGATAGTGGGCGGGACAGGCGGTGGAAAGCCTCACTTAGCCCAAGGAGGCGGAAAGGATTTGGAAAAGCTTAATGAGGCTTTAGATAGCCTGCCTGAGATTATAAAAAGAATGATAAAGTAGTTGCCCAATTTATTGGGCGTGATTGGAAACCTCTCCCCCTTAGTCCCCCTCTCCACAAGTGAGGGTGTGTCAGAATTTCGGTTTTTGTAGCCGCAGACTTTAGTCTGCGAAATCGAGATGTTGAATTCCAATGACTTACGTCCATATGGACGGCTACAACCTCAAAACACAATTATGACACAGTCTCAAGTGTGAAGAGGGGGAGATAGGGGTGAGGTAAGCGGGTTAGGAGAATATGTCTGTATATCAAAAGCTTCTTAAAATCAAAGACGAAAAAGGGGCAGGTTTTTTGGTCCTTTTGGATCCGGATCGATTAGAGATAAAGAAGATTGTGGAGTTAGCCAGAAAATCAGAGAAAGGCGGAGCGGATGGATTTCTGGTAGGCTCCAGCCTTCTTTTATCCAGCAGATTTGATGAGTCCATAAAACAGATAAGATCAAATGTCCGCCTTCCGGTGATAATCTTTCCGGGAAATGCCAATCAGGTCTCCAGATATGCGGATGCGATTTTGTTTTTGTCCTTGGTGAGTGGAAGAAATCCTCATCTTTTGATAGGGGAGCAGGTGAAAGCCGCCCCCATGATAAAAGAGTTCGGTCTGGAGCCGATCCCCACCGGCTATCTGATCATAGAGTCGGGAAAAGCCACCTCGGTCCAATTCATGAGCGACACCCAGCCGATTCCCAAAGATAAACCTGATATAGCCAAAGCCCATGCCCTGGCGGCAGAATATTTAGGGATGAAATTTGTGTTTTTAGAGGCGGGCTCGGGTGCGGAAAATCCAGTCCCGGATTTGATAATAAGGGAAATCAGAGATTTCATCTCCATTCCCATAATAGTGGGGGGAGGGATAACGGAACCGGGGGTCGCTTATAAAAAAGTGGAGAGTGGGGCAAGCTTTGTGGTGATCGGAAATGCCTTGGAAAAAGACGATTCCATCATAAAAGAATTTGCCGAGGCTATCCATTTTAAGCATGAAAGAGAATTTGTGAGAACTCAAACTGAAAAAGATAATCGTTCGCTCTGATGCATGTGGGCAGACACCCCCGTCCTAGTGAAGAATATTCAACCATACAGGCGTTAAGAGGACTAAGACATAATGAAAGCTATTTATGATCCAGAAACTGATACTGTGAATTTCATACTCCGAAAAGGTTTTGTAAAAGAAAGTGACGAGCTGAGAGAAGGGATAATTGTCGACTATGATAAAGAGGGTCGCATAATCTCTATTGAAATCCTCGATGCCTCTATGCATACTACTTTAGCCCATGGAGATCATATATGAGTGTAAAAAAACGACAGCAAAAGAATGATGGCAAGAAGATTCTCAAAAAAAGGGAGAGGAAAGCGGTAGCCGAATTTGTCTCCTTAGTGGTCCAAAGAATGTCCGGCCAGGTCAAGGAATTAACCCTTTTTGGGTCAAGAGCCAGAGGACATTATAGAAGGTATTCTGATATTGACGTTTTAGTTTTAATTGATCAAGAGAATCTTAAAAACTGGGAGAGGATACAAAGTCTATCTGCTTTTGTCTCATTGAAATTTGATGTGGTTCTTTCTGCTCTGGTTATGGATGCGAAGAGATATAAAACCCACTCACAACTAAAAACTCTTCTGTTTACGAACATCTCCCAGGATGGAATTCGATTATGGAAAAAGAAGTAGATCAAAAAATAAGAAAACATCTCAACAAAGCCAATCAAATATTGAAAGAGCAAAAGGCTCTCTTTGACCAAGGGTTATATGGTGGATCAGTAAGCCGAGGTTATTATGCCATTTTTAACCTTGCCAGTGCCATCCTTCTTACCAAAGGAAAAGAATATTCCTCTCATCAAGCTGTTATAGCTGATTTCGGCAAAGAATTTGTGAAAGAGAATAGAATTGACGCCAAATATCATAAAATACTGATTGAACTTTTCGCCCTGAGGCGAACTGCGGATTATGACATAGAAAAGGTTATCGACAAAAATACTGCCAAATTGGTTTTGAACCTTGCGTATGATTTCTTAAAAATGGCAAAAGAATATTTGGATAAAGAAACAAGATAAAGCTTAAGATTTTAATGTATGGACAAGATAAAAGAAAAAAAATTGGATGTGGTGCAAAACCAGATAGAAGAAAGTATCGTCTTAAAGAGAAAAATTAAGGATGAGCTTTCCGAAAAGATAATCGAAATCTCCGAGATCTTGGCAGGGTGCATAAAAAACGGGGGAAAGATTTTGCTATGTGGCAACGGTGGTTCTGCCGCAGATGCTCAACATTTCGCAGGTGAGTTAGTGGTGAGGTTATCTTCGGATTATACCCGCACCGCTCTTCCCGCCATTGCCCTTTCCAGCGATAACTTTGTCCTCACTGCCTGTGCCAACGATTTTGGCTTCGAACAGGTTTTCTCCCGTCAGATTGAGGCATTGGGAAAACCAGAGGACGTGCTTTTGTGCATCAGCACCAGCGGCAATTCCCCCAATTTGATCAAGGCAATAGAAAAGGCAAAAGAGAAACGGATGAAGACTGTTGGACTTCTGGGAAAAGATGGGGGAAGGATAGAAAAATTAGCTGATTTTTCTCTGGTAGTCCCGTCTCAGAAGACTCAGAGAATTCAGGAAGCTCACATCACCATATGCCATATTCTCACCAGCCTGATCGAGAAGGTCCTTTTCGATTAGTCAAAAAGATTAAGTTGTCCCCTGTTCTTTTGTGTAATAGGGAACCGTGCAGAATGTCACAATGCGCCATTACCGAGTTTCGAAAAACAAACTTCGAGATTAGTTCCCTCTCCCCCGTGGGGAGAGGGTAAGGGTGAGGGGGAAATTAAGTAGAATTTAACAAATTTTGTGCGTTTGCATTGATTCCCATAAAAGATATTATTTTTTTGAACATTGACCACATATCTAAATTCCTCAGATAAAGAACCAGCACCCAAAGTCTCAGAAAAAATAATAAAAAATACCCTCTATAACACAATAGGTAAATTCTGGGGGATTTTGGTTGTTCTGTTTCTAACCCCATATATAGTAAATCGTTTGGGAGTGGAAAGATACGGAATCTGGGCGCTTCTGACCAGCTTGGTCGGCTACATCGCATTTCTCGACTTAGGGGTCGGTGGCTCCTATGCCAGATATATATCAGAATATTATACCCAGAAAGATTACTCCAAATTAAATCAGGTGATCAATACCGGTTTTTTGTTCTGCCTGGGATTAGCTTTCATTTTGATTCCTTTAGCCCTATTTTTCACCGAACCTCTATTGATCTTCCTTAAGCTCGATCCTTCCACTTATCCGGAGATAAATTTTGTCTTTTTTTGGGGAGTGGTGATTTTTTCTTTGTCCAATGCCACCTTTGTTTTCGGATCGGTTCTGACCGGCCTACAGAGGATGGAGCTTACCAATATTGTGGCGGTGATTTTAACCATTCCCTACTCTTTAGGATGCATATTGTTTTTGGAGTTAGGATATGGGCTAAAAGGTTTGATGATCAATGTCGGAATAATGTGGATGATCCAAACGCTGATCAGTTTTTGTATAGCCAAAAAGATTCTCCCTCAGTTTTCGTTTAACCCCTTTCTTTTCAAAAGAAGGATGTTTACCGAACTCCTGAGATTCGGGATCAAATTGCAGATTGCCCGCCTATCCCAGTTAGTCAGTTTTCAGGTGGACAAACTTTTGATCACTTACTTTTTGTCGGTGGGAATGGTCACCTTTTACGACTTGGGTTCTAAGGTCACCGGAGCCATTCGAAGACTCCCCCTTCTGTTGGTTTCAGCTTTGATCCCGGCTTCGGCTGAGATTTTTGCTAAAGGTGATAAAGAAGGCTTAAGTAGACTCTATTTTAGAGGCTCCAAATATCTATTTGCCGTAAGTGCCCCCTTGTTTCTTTTCATCCTGGTTTGTTCCGACTTAATTGTCAATGTTTGGGTAGGACCGAAATACCAACTGGCTTCATCGGTGATTAAGATATTATCCATAGGTTATTTCTTTAATATGATGATCGGGGTAGCAAGCTCCATTGCTCTGGGGGTCGGAAAACCTGAGTTTGAGATGAAGTATGGAATTTTAATGTCCATCCTCAACTTCAGTTTAAGCTTGATTTTGATAATCAAATTTGGCTTCTATGGGGTTTTAGTGGGAACCGCCTTTTCCCTCACTTTAGGTTCTCTTTACTTTTTCCATCTCTTTCATGGATATACCAAAGAACCTTTGAAAAATCTCTGGTCGTGGATTAAAAAACCATTAACTGGAGCTTTTCTCGTCTCAGTTTTCTTATATCTTTTCAACCAACTGATTAATGCTATTACCTTGACCAACCATAGATTTACCGGACTTTTGTTCATTGGATTGGAATTTGTCGTATTTTTGATTTTCTATTTTCTAATTCTCATAAAATTGAATTTCTGGGACGAATATGATAAAAATCTTTTGAGAGAAAAATTTCCAGCAAGCAAGTCTCTTTTCAAAAAGAGAGACCTGTAGGTCGGGCTGCGAAGCTACCCGACAGAGGACTAAATGGGTGGATAGAAATGTAGCGTCCGAGCTTTGTCTCGGACGAAAAAGCTAAGGAAGGAACAAAAAAATGCTTGATTTTGAGAAGGAAACAGGGTAACATAAGACTAAAGGTGATAAGAAAAAGAATAAAAAAACTGAGCAAGCGAGGATGGTTTCCGATTTTGTTTATTTGAATCCATAGGAGAGGCATAAACGAAGCATGTCCGGTTATTTTAAGCTATCTGAAAAGCGCACTCGCCAAGAGAGGTAATGAGTATGTTGGTAAAAGACATTGAAAAAATCACGGAAGCAGACTTGCAGGCTCTAATAGATAATTCGGTTTTGGAGCACAAAAGATTGGAATATAAGCGGTCATTGCCAAGTGATTCTGACAAAAAGGAATTCCTTGCAGATGTCTCATCTTTTGCGAACGCCAGTGGCGGAGACATAATTTATGGCATTATCGAGGATAGAACGACAGGAATTCCCAAAACATTAGAGGGTGTGGCAATTACAAACATCGATCAAGAAAAGAGAAGACTATACAGTATGATAAAGGACAGAATTGAGCCCAGGATAATAGGGATAGACATAAAAGATATTCCTCTGTCGAATTCAAAAATTGCTCTAATAGTTAGGGTTCCCAAAAGCTGGATCAGTCCTCATCGTGTATCCTTCAAAGGTTATGATAAATTTTACTCGAGAAGCACAAATGGGAAATATCCGTTAGACGTTGGGGAATTACGAGTTGCATTTAATCTCTCTGAGATGATCACAGAAAGAATTAGAGGATTTAGAGAAGATAGAATATCCAAAATAATTGCTAATGAAACCCCAGTTCAACTTAGCAATAATGCAAAGATCGTTCTTCACATTCTACCTGTTATTTCTTTTTATCCTGGTCAAAATTATGACATTCGTTTAATAGCTCATGATCCATCGAAACTGAGCCCTATCTATTCACCTGGAATAGATGGGTATGGACATAATCTTGATGGTTTCTTAACTTATTCGAATAATATTAAAGGAAAACTTTGTTCCTATGTTCAGCTCTTTAGGAATGGAATCATTGAAGCTGTGGAGACGTCACTGCTTGAACCGAAAGGGGAAAAGTTAGAAATCCCAAGCTTTAGGTATGAACATACCATCATTCAGGATCTTTCTGAGTATATAGATTCTTTAAAAACTTTAGCCGTTGAACCTCCAATTTTTGTGTTTTTGGCTCTGCTCGGAGTCAATGGGTATTCAATGTCTGAGCATCAAAGTGATACAATTGATAGGGATGTTATATTACTACCAGAAATTGTTATAGAGAGCTATGAAGTCAAAGCAGAAGATGTCTTAAAACCATGTTTCGATTCTATTTGGAACGCATGCGGATTTCCAAGGTCCTTCAATTATGATGACACTGGTAAATGGGTGAGATGGCGGCCGTGACGAACTGAGGTGAATTTGGAGTGCAAAAGCTTGCTTTTGCGATTTTTTGAAATCTAAATGTTCATATATGTCAAGTACTTAAATCTTGCGAAAAACCGCACCAGCAAGCTGGTGCACTCCAGTTTATGGTTTTTCGACACCCCTTGAAGGGTGCGGCTACATTTTAACCGAAGAGCCATTTAAAAGGAATCCAAACCTTATATGGTGAGCTTGTCGAACCATGAAGCTTCCCGCTTTTCTTCAAAGTTCATATAAATCTTACCCGGATCACTTAATAAAATTTGGTCTGATCGTCTTTGCGGTTTTTTCTCCTTTCTCTATCGCCGGAGCGCAAACCGGATTTTCTATTGCACTTTTGGGATGGGTGTTGAAGTTTGTCGTGAAGGGAAAACCATTCTGGGTTAAGTCCTATCTGGACAAGCCGGTCTTATTTTATCTTTCGGCTATTATAATTGCGGCTTTTTTCACTCAAAATAGAATTCACAGCCTCATCTCCATAAAAGACGAATGGCTCTATCTTCTCTTTTTTCTTCTGGTAAACAACATAGAAGAGGAAGGATTTGCCAGAAAACTTATCAACATCATAATTGCCATCTCCGCTTTAGTTGCCGTTTACGCCATTTTTCAGCACTACACAGGACACGACTTTTACCACGCAAGAATTTTAGATCCAATTGATGGGACCGGCAAGTTTAGGTCAGTGGGTAACTTCAGCATGCCCCTAACCTATGGATTTTACACTATGGTGGTAAGCCTTTTAAGCTTCTCATTGGCTTTCTCTGAGGAGGATAAAACTAAGCGGATATTTTACTTTTTCTGTTCTTTTCTCTGCGTCACCGGGAATCTTTTCAGCGGAACCAGAAGCACTTTGATCGCTCAGATTTTCGGTTTTGCAGTCTTCTTCATTTTCAGTCCAAACAGAGATAAAAAACAAGGAATACCTATGGTTCTTTTCTACTTTATCCTGATCTTTTTGATAGATCCCCACGTATTTGTGAGAGCGAAACCCCTCCTCCAGGGTCAGCAGGTCATACCAGGGGATCTTCGCCCGGTGATCTGGTCTACCTCGTTTCGAATGTTTCTGGATCACCCTTTGGCTGGAATCGGTTTTGGAAGTTTCAATCAGTTTTATGAGCATTATCTAAAAATCCCCTCCCAAATTTTTGGACATGCCCACAATGATTTTTTGAACGCAGCGGTTAATGCCGGAATAATCGGGCTTATCCCATTTGTCTGGCTCTGGATAACGATCTTGAGAAATTTGAAAAGGAAATACGATCAAACAGAAGACAAATACACTAAGTCTATGTTAAAAGTGGGATTAGTTGTCACCTCCGCTTATTTGGTGTCAGCACAGTTTCAATGTTACTATTTTGATGCCGTTAATTTTATGATTCTTTTTTTTGTTTTAGCCCAGGCGGAAGTGTCCGATAAGATTCTCAGGAATAAGAGGACCCAAGTTTTGTCTTGACTTTAGATAATTATCTATTAGATTACAAAAAACTGAGGTCGAAAAAATGGCAAAAAAAGACAAATATAAAGGTAAGCCCGAGGCAAAACCAAGACCCAAAATAGTAAGAGAAAAAGAGAAGGCAGTTTTACCTTTTACCAAAAAAAATTACATTCTATTTGCCATCGGGATATTTGTCATAGTCATAGGTTATGTCACCCTGGGTTATGGTTCGATCACTTTAGCTCCCATTCTTCTGGTGTTGGGTTACTGCGTGCTCATTCCCATCGCCATAATAATTAATGGAGGAAAGGAAAGACCGAAAGAACCAGCCCAAAAGGAGATCAAGCCGACACTACTGCCGGGCGGAACCCCTGAAGTGAAAAAATAGTAATACAGTTTGCTGGTTTCAAGTTTGTTGGTTTGAAAGGCTCTACAAACTTCACACTTCCAAACTTACAAACTGTTTTTTTTCCGGGCGGTTAGCTCAGCTGGTTTAGAGTGTCTGCCTTACACGCAGAAGGTCACTGGTTCGACTCCAGTACCGCCCATGTTTATAAAACCGTTCGTGGTTCGTAGTTCATAGTTCGTAGTAAAAGTCTTTTTCCACGAACCATGAACCACGAACTAATAACCGATTTTCGGGGTCGTAGTTCAGTTTGGTTAGAACGCCGGCCTGTCAAGCCGGAGGTCACGAGTTCAAGTCTCGTCGGCCCCGCTTTTTAAGGCAGTTCATGGTTCACGGTTCATAGTCCTTACCACGCCACTCCAAAAACAATGGATGGTCGATAGCGGACTGACAACGGTTTATAGTCAAGCCGGAGGTCGTCCCGCCCAGGGCGGGATCGGCCCTTTTTTTAGACAAGAAATATATAGAAGCCTTGGTTAGAACGTCCCGACAGTGAAGTCGGGAAGGTCGTCCCGTCAAGGCGGGATCAGCCCCGCATTTTTAAGGCGGTTGGTAGTTCATGATTCGTAGTTAGTAGTTCGTAGTCAAGCTAAACCATCCCATAAAAAATTGGATCGGCTTAGCTTTTTAGTATGTGTATTGGGCACTACTAATCACGCGAGAATAAAGACTAACATTCACTGTTCTCCTCTAATTTACCCGCCTCGATTTAAATATTCCGACAAATCTTGAATCCAGACAGCACGAGCTGTCTTTATGATACTTACCGCACGCTTCCGTATCTTGGACAATGCATCTTTATTGTCAATTAATCAAAACATGATTATATAGCAATCGGGACTCTGTTCGGTTAAAGTATGAGTTATCTGCGCCGATATAATGGTAAGGCATTATGGATTACCTGATAGCAACAGAAGGTTGGGGTGATTTAGCCCTCGGGTGCAAAAGATAATTTAGGATAATCATAACCTAATTAGTTTCGTCCCTTCCAAAAAAGTATTCGTCCTCAGTTCAAGCTTCGTCCCCTTCTAAAAAATAACCGTCCTCAGGCGAAAGAGAGAATTATAAACAATCACAAAGAAAGGGGGTATCCATGTTAAAGTGGAGCCATAATTTTTTACTAAAGGTGTTCATGGTCATCGCTGATAGAGCAACGATGAACCAAAAGCTCAATCACCGGGGACTATTCGCTGCGGTGATCGCGTTGGCACTCTTGCTGACCGTCGGTAGCTCGATGGCTTGGGCTCAAACCACCCCTACGGTGACCACAGCCACTATCACTTCCATCACCTCCACTGCTGCATCCGGTGGTGGAGCTATTCCCGACAGTGGTGTAGCAACCATCACCGCCAAAGGGGTTTGCTGGAATACCTCAACTCTTCCGACTACCGCAAACAGTTATACCACGGACGGAA